>Ga0302321_100002274_pt1 | contig 16517 bp, 18 predicted proteins | sample Fen_T0_1_FD_202505 | JGI IMG/M metagenome (GOLD analysis project Ga0302321, IMG submission 202505) | Peat permafrost microbial communities from Stordalen Mire near Abisko, Sweden - Fen_T0_1 | ecosystem: Environmental > Terrestrial > Soil > Wetlands > Permafrost | place: Sweden: Abisko...
TACGAGGTGACGACGGAGCAGTACAAGCGCCTGAACGACGTCGAGTGGGCGAAACAAGTCGGCGCCAGCACCGCTCCGCCCGAGCCCGAGTGGATGAAGCCATTGGTTCCCTGATCACCTTTGCCCTGCCCGCCTACCGCTGAAGACGACCTTCGAACGACGAACGACCCGATCTCGATCCATCAAGCCGTATTCGAAGACCACGCCCAAAACGGTGAAGCGTCAGATATTAGCCCAGCGTCGGCCAGCGCCCGCTCTGGCCTCCGTCGCTGAAGGCCGGTAGGTTGATATGCTCATGGACGCCCGTGGCTCCGCAATCGTGACCGCACTCGCCTTCGCTGTGTGATGCACACCACCGCTGCATCAGACAGTCCGGGTGAGAGCCAACGGAATGCCCTTGCGCGGATCAGGGTCCTTCATGAGAAGGCGAGGAAGGTCTGGATGTTCTGTGTCGAGCAATAGCGTCTCGTTCATCGGCCTCATTTTGTCCGCGCTGTTGTTTGCGTTGACCGCATGCGATCCGGAAGTGCACCTTCATGGTCGCGTTACGTCGTCCGATGGTCCAATTCGGCCCGCCGAGATTCGTGTCGAATGTCCCGAGTTATGCGCCTTCGCGGCCGTCAATGACGACAGCGGTAGCTATTCGGGATTCAAATTGGGCGGGTGCCCGCTGAGCTGCGGTTTGCGCGTCCGGAGCTCTGGGTACGACGACTTCGTGGCTCCGGTCGCCAGGTTCTGTGCGGCGCAAAGCCGAGGAATGTGCTGGGACATTGCGGCTAGCGTCGTTCTCCAGCGGAGCTCTCCTCGGGAGCGGTGAACGGGCCGGCCCCCCGCGGTCCAGTGTTAATAAGGATTCCGTCCCACGTAGTTGCCGGGCGGGCTGTAGTTGCAGATCCAGATGTCTTCTTTACCCTTGCCGTTTTGGCAGGTTGCAACGCCGCAGCCGACTGACGTGCTCGTGCGCCACACGATCTGCGTATAGTGGCCGCACCCATCACTATGGAGCGCGGTGTAGCACGCGGTATCGCATTGGTCGGTCGTCATCAACTCACCGAACGTGTAGCAGGTCTTTTCCGACGCCCATGCAGTCACGGCTTGTTGCGCGGTGCTGCCGCCCGCCGAGCTGACGAACGCAGCCAGGTTCTCGCCGTAACCGACGGCTTGTAGCTCCTGTGACGTGCGATGGTGCGGACTGGAGCACGATGTGGTGGCGAGTTGGTCTGCCCACTGCTGGGCGTATTGCGCGAGCTTGTCGGACCAAACGAGGGGCGGGAGGGGAGTGTTGCTGTCGACTGCCGCGCGGACGACATTGTGCGCAGCCGTGATTCCCACGAGACGGCCCATCTCGACGTTCATGCCGGACATGCCGGACATGCCCGCGCCCGCGCCCGCGCCCGCGCCCGCGCCGGAAGAACCGCCCGTGCTCATTCCCGCGCCGCCCGCTCCACCGTGGCTCGAGGACGAGCCGCCCACTCCGCCGGCGCCCGAGGACGAGCCGACCGCTCCCGCGATGCCCACGGATCCACTGCCGCCGCCGATCCCGACTGCTCCGCTTTGACCGCCCGGCGGGCCATTGCCCATTTGGGAGGGCTTCATCATGCCCGACGCGCCGGCTGAACTCGCGTCAGCCACTCCCCCAGCTCCTGCGTTGCGAGTCGAGTGATCGCTGGCCGGCGGATCGCTCGCGCTACACCCGACAGTGCTTACACAGCCTACGGCACTTACGAGCAACAGCATCCAAATTGACGAGCTTTGTCTCGGTCGCATGGGCATCAATCAAGTAAGCCGGGCTCAGGTGGCGCGTCGAATCGCCGGGCAAGGATCAATGAAGTAGAGCAGGCCGGTTAGCAGGTGTCCAGCCGTTCTGATCGCGATCCGCGGTTCGTCTCTTGCGACAGCCAAAAGTTCGCAGCTCACGCGACTTCATACTCGGCAACACTCCAATGCGGATCTCTTTCGACCCGAGTACCGATCTTCATCAGCGGCCCGTCGACGCGCGGCACCGCGCGGACGGAGCTATCGCGCGCTCGGTCTCGAGGTTATTGATCCGGTGAGAGCTGCGACGTGGAGCAGGTCGACGCTGGCTGGCGTGATTACGCTCGCGGCAAATGTCTGACAGTCATTGAACGGCGGGGCCCAGCGCCCACTGTGCTTACCGAGCTCGAGCTCACGATTCACGCAACTGGGATCGGTCTCGACCTGATCACAGATGACTCCCGGGGTGCCCACTTCCGAGGAATGATCGTTGATACACATCGGACTCACGGAAGATCGATCTGGCCATGCCCGGGGACGCCCCCTCCGCAATGCCCGGCACCAGCTGCCTTCGCGTCCGTGACGATGAAATGGTGTTGCAACTTCATGAATCCGTTGAGCGGGATGTCGGCGACTCTTCTGCAAAGGAGTACTCCCGTCGACCCGGCGTACACCCCGTTTGCGATAGCAGATAGCGAAGAGCGATTGACGAGCTGCTGCACCGCGGGTGACGAAGTCGGCGCCTCAGTGCCCGACGAAACTGGCGGCGGTTCGGGGCGCGATGGGTGCACGGGAGCAAGCCCATTTGCTGGCTTCGCATCCGATTGTTTCGACGAACTTCGGCCGGCGGGTGTGGTCAGAGCGCCGACATGACCGCTTAGACTTTGGCCCTCTCGCCTCAAATAGCGAGCCGTTCAGCGAGCGATAGCTATAAGTAGTCACGATGCGACAGTCACGAAGCTACGCGAGTTCTACCGCGTTGGCGCTGGGAGTTCTTGGCTGCGCTGCTGCGGCTTCGGATCCCACGGTCGCAAGCGCTCCCGCCGCAACAGGCGGTGCAGGGACGACCACTGGCAGCAGCGGAGCAAACGGCTGCGACGACGGCTATGCTTGGTCGGGAGACGATCGAAGCGGCAGCGATCCAAGCCCGGTTCGAGCCTGCGCGGCTGAAGACTTCAGCGTCGGCTTCTGCCCGGAGGCGAGGCCATGAGGCGCGCATTCAGCAGCGTGCTCGCGCTCTGCCTTGTGGGCGCGTCAGTCGCCTGCAGTTCCGCAAAGCCTCACCCGGACGACTCGCCAACGTCGGCCATGGCGGGTTGGCCCGATCACCCGCTGGCGAACGGCGCTAACCCGGCCTCGGGCGGCAACGCAGGAGCAGGGTCAGCGAACGCGGCGGGCTCGAGCGCGTCCGGAGCGTCGAGCGGCAGCACCGCGAACGGCGGAGCCCGAGCCGACCTCGGTCCATTCCCGTACTCGTCTTCCGCGGTCACTCGCGGCGGCACCATGACCTTCTCCAACATCGGAGCGCCGGGCTCTTGGCCCCGGCGCTTGGATCGCCCCGCGGGCGACCCTGCCTGCAACTACAAGGATGGCACCGACACTTGGGGCGCGCACTGCTGTCAGGAAAGCTACGCGACGCAGGGGGACAAGCTTGCCCCCTTCGACGAAGAGATGACCCTCATCCTCAAGGCCATCAACATCAAACAGCTGGCCGTCTATCAGCCGAGCGCCGACGCGGACTCCAGTTGGGGGCGCGTTACTGCTTGGGATCAGCGCGGGCACTCTGAAAATATCTGGTTCACCCAAAACGGGGATGGCACGACGACGTTTCCCGGCGATCTCACCAAGAACGACTGCGTGGGTTATCTGAGCCAAGAACCGCTGCAAAATTGCGGCGGACTCGGTTATCTTTGCCCCCACGACCCGGGCATTCTCCATCGCGGCTTCTCAGGGTCGAAGCTGGTCGTCTTCCTCGGCTCGATGGACCTCGACGACGCGCAGGTCAAAGCCTGCGGTGGTACAGGAGCTGGCGCAGCGGGACCCTGGGTGGCGTTCGTCGCCTCCGAGCTGATACGCGACGGTGGCCGCAAGTGGAACGGCCTTTGCAATTGTTACTCCAAAACCGGCACTGTCGGCGACGGCTGCGGCGAAATCAACGTATTCGAGGTCGTGCTCGACAACAATGATTACTCCAATCGCGAGTTCGCGAGCACCGGCGTTCGCTCCTATCAGGTGGGCAACGTGGGCAGCGCCGTGTGCAAGTCCGACTGCCAACGCGACGCCATCACTCCCACGGACGTGGAAGTCGTGGATGCCTGTGCCAAGTCGGCTTATGCCAAAGGCCCCTCGATCGTCGCAGGCGGCGCGACCGACGGCTGCCCGGTGTGGCGCCGCCCCCGAGGCGACCGCTACTTCTTCATTCTGCTCGACGAGGTGACGCGCCAAATTCAAGTCGGCATCATCCATCCCGACCGAGTGCCGGCAAAAGCCGCCGGGGTGCTGCCGAAGTTCCCCGGTTCGCTGGCTCGCACGGACATCGACGCTTTGCTTTCCATGCGGCTACCGGAATGAGCATGCCCGCAACGCCCGAGCGCGACGCTCTACTCGAATCACGATCGAGCGAGCTCCGATCTGGGTTTGGGATGGTCACGCGAAACGCGCGGACCGTCACTGCCTTCGGCGTCGAGGGTCGGGAACGACCTGCGGCTTCGAGGTGCGTGGCAGGATTGGGAGCGCCCCACTCCAGCCTCGGCTGCGATCCGCGTGTTCGAGGGGTGCCGCGCGAAGCGCACGTCGTCGCCTGCCGGTGTGACGCGGTAAAAGTGGAGCCGCGCTCCGCCAACCCCGCAAAAACCCCCGGTTTCGCCGCACACCACCGCGGCCCGTGGGGCGCCCCTTCGGAGAGATGAGCGCGGGCCGTTATGCTCGGCACGCGCCTGCCGTTGGGGGGATCGTGCGAGAAGTTCGAACCGCGGCAACGCTTGGTGATCCTGACGCGGAGCCGCCCCGTACCGACGATCCGCGTCAGGAGCGGAACGATGTCCGTGACGAGCCGCAGCCGGCCAAACGGCTCCGGCATGTGGCGGAAGTCGAAGCGGAGCTTGCCGAAACGCAGCAGGCAATGGCGCAGCAGCGCCGCGAGTTCGACGAGGACGCATCGAGCTTCGCTCAAGCCATCTCTCGACTCGCGCACAGCGAGCGGACGCTCGGGCAAACGAAGGCGAAGTTTCTGGACGCGCTGGAACGCGCTGAAAGAGCCGAAGCCCGCGGCGCCGAATTGAGCGAGGCCCTGGTCAAGCTCGAAGCATTCCAGCGAGACGCCGCGGACGAGCGCGATCTGGCGGTTCGTCGAGCGCGCGAGGAGTCGGCCGCCAAATCCGAGCAGAGGGACGCCGAGATCGCGCGTCTGCAGGAGGTGGTGGGCGCGGCCCTCGAACGCGAGCTCGCGCACGAGCAAGCCACCTTCGCGCTGCGGGCGACGGAAGCGGCTCAAAAACAGGAGCTGGAGGCGGCACACGAGGAGACCGCGCGCGCCCTGGCTCAAAAAGAGGCGCTGCACGACATGGCCGAATCCCTGAGTCGCGACTCGGCAGCGGGTTCAGCAGAATGCGCTCGCTTGGCCGAATCCCTCAGGGGAGCGGAAGAACGCGAGCAACGCGCCCTCGCTCTGGCAATGGACGCGCGGGCAGAGCACGCGAGCTGCCCGGCCGAACTGACCGAGGCGCGAGCACGTGAAGCGCAGCTGGTTGAGCGATGCAGCGAGCTCGAACTCGAGCGCGACCGAGCGCTCACGCTCGTAGCCAGCTCACAGAGCGAGCTTTCCAGACGGGAAGCCAAGCTTGCGTTCGCGCAGTGCGAAATAGCAGGCGCCGATCGAGAGCGGTCACATTTGCTCGGCGTGCTGGGCGCGCTCGAGGCGCTCGCGCGGCAGATAGCGACGGTCGGACATCAGGCGCGAACAGAAGCCGAGGCCGCGATGTTGATCGCGCGGGAGGCAGGGCCCGAGCCGGTCACATTGAAGCCAGAAGCTGCCGTGCTGAATTCCCCCGTGAGCCTGCGCGCCTCCACGGGCCCCGAGATTTTGATCGATGGGGTGAGACTAGAGGGTTGACGCCCGCATTGCCTCGCTTCCACGGCGCGCGCCGTCTCAGCAAGCAATTGTCCGGACGCGTCCGGCAAGCTCTCGAGGGTGTCCGGACATGGGCGCATTAGAAGGACCTGGGAGCGCGATCGAGTAAACTGCGTCAGTTTTCCGCGAGTCTAACCCATCACACGCTTTCGGCGCGCCCTTTGCATTCAGTGCGCAGCGATTGGCTGGGCGAACCCTAGGACCCGGAATGTATGAACGAGGATGGCGGACGCGTCGGCCGCGTGGAGCGGCTGTTGGGGGCCTGTGGTGGGCTGGGTCGCGTCTGCGCTTACTGGGGCGAGCTCAGCAATCACCTAGTCGAGGCTTGGTTCGGCACAACCAAGGCGCGGGCGGAGCTTTTGAATCGCGTGCGCTCGCTTCGCGATTTCAGTCGTCGTCGTCGTTAGCGTCCACGGTGCTTCTGGAAGCTCCGGACGTACCCGTGCCTGGGTCCTGCAGGAACTCGGCGACGGATTTCCCTGCCATGAGGCGGTAGGCGCGTTGGCGCGAGATGTCGGCGGTGCGAGCGGCGCGGGCGATGTTGCCGTTGCAGGCTCGCAGGGCTTCGCACAGGGACGCGATGTCGCGAGCGGCCCTCGTTTCAGCGGGGATCAGTGACAGGGGCGCGCCAGTCGCGAGCTTGCGGCGAATGGCTTCCGGCAACATCTGCCACGTGAGTGTGTGTGCGCCACCCAAGAGAGCGAGCAGGCGGCGCACGAGGAACTCCAGCTCACGAACGTTGCCGGGCCAGTCGTAGAGGAGCAGATCCTCCAGACAACGCACGTCCAACCCCACGGGAGGCTCGCGGCCGGCGGCGTACTGGTTCAGAAAATGCACGAGCAGGGTGTGCACGTCGAGCCGCCGCTTTCGGAGGGGCGGAATGTGGATAGCGAAGCCAGCCAGACGCATGGCCAAATCCTCGCGTAGACGCCCCGTGGCCACGAGCTCGTCGAGGGGGTTTTGGCTCGCGGCGACGATCCGCACGTCAACCGCAACCGGTTTTGTTTCTCCGACGGGGTAGACCAAGCCCCCTTGGAGAACGCGCAGGAGCACGGCTTGCACCTTGCGAGGCAGGTCCTGCAGCTCGTCCAAAAAGAGCGTACCGCTGTCGGCGGCGCGAAAGTGCCCTTGGGCGGCCGACTCAGCGCCGGTGAAGGCACCCTTTTTGTGACCGAAGAGCTCCGCTTCGGCGAGGTTTTCGGGGATCGCGGCGCAGTTCACGGCGTGCAGCAAACCGCGCCGCCCGCTAGCGCGATGAATCGCCTCGGCCGCCCGCTCCTTGCCTACGCCGGTCTCGCCGAAGACGACGACAGGGAGATTGCTCACGGCGATCTCGGGCAAGTCGCGGAGCGCGGAAGCCATGCCATCGCCGATCAGATCGCCGCCGCTGCTCGCTCGAGAGTTGGAGAGCTCGCCGTCGCGGCCGCCGCTGCTCGCTCGAGAGTTGGAGAGCTCGCCGTCGCGGCCGTCGCTGCTCAGTTGACCTTCGCGCGTGACGAACCCGAAGACGCCCAGGGCGTCCCCGAGGCGAATCACGTCTCCGGCAGAGAGCGTGACGTGGGTGACAGCCCGGCCATTGACGAAAACGCCGTTCTTGCTACCAGTGTCGGCGAGCGCGCACACCGGGCCTTCGTGGAAAAACTCCGCGTGCCGCCGTGACACTCCCGCTGCGTCGAGCGAGATGTCACATTCGGGGCTGCGTCCGACTACCGTGCGAGCGCGTTCGAATCGCGTCAGGACGGGCAAGCCACGGGAACCATGGACCCAGTGGACGCAAGCCACGGATGGCGACCGGGGCGCGGCCGGGTCTGAAAGCTGAAGAGTCGAGGCTTGGTCCGACCCCATGGACCACCCGGATAGCGCTCGGAGTCGGCGCCGTCCACCGGAACTCTCTGCGGAGGTGCGCGAGCGGGCCTCGTGGGGCCTGAATCCCTCGGTTTACGCGCGGTTGCACCGTGTCCAAGGGTTCGCCGAGCCGAGCGGGCACGAGCGGCATTGCGAGGGCGGGGCGCCGCTGGTAACCCAAGAAAAGTGGGCAGCGTTCGTGCACTCGAAGTTCGTCCGGGCGATCTGATCGCTGGTCGTTACCGCGTCGAATCGGAGCTCGGCTGCGGCGGGATGGGTGTCGTGCTGGCCGTGCGGCACATCGCGCTCGGCACTCGCATGGCGCTCAAGGTCATGCGCCCCGATATCGCCGCCGAGCCCGAGTCAGCACGGCGCTTTCTGCGCGAGGCGCGCGCGGCAGCACGCATCGAGAGCGACCATGTCGTGCGGGTATTCGACGTCGGAACGTTGGACAGCGGACAGCCATACATGGCGATGGAGTATCTCGATGGCATGGATCTCGGCCGCCTGCTCGCAGAGCGCGGTCGACTCCCGCTGGCTGAAGCCGTCGAATTTCTGCTGCAGGCGAGCGATGCGCTGGCAGAGGCACACGCGCTCGGCATCGTTCATCGCGATCTCAAGCCCAGCAATCTGTTCGTGGTCCACCGGCGCGATGGTAGCCACGAGCTGAAAGTGCTGGATTTCGGCGCAGCCAAGATCGTCAAGCGGTCGGCGCCGCAAGAGCTTTCTGGCAGTACGAATTCCCAGCTGGTTGGGACACCTCAATACATGTCGCCAGAACAGCTGCGCGCGACACCGGACCTCGATGCGCGAACGGACATTTGGTCGCTCGGGGTGATCCTATTTCAGCTGATCAGCGGCACTCTCCCGTTTCGGGGGGGCACTTTCCCGGAGCTCTGTGCGAGCATCATCGCCAGCCTCCCCGCCGAGCTACCCGAAGCGTCGTCCGAGCTTGCGGAGGTGTTGCGGCGCTGCCTGGCAAAAGCGCGCGAGGCTCGCTACGCGAGCGTGGATGAGCTCGGCGAAGCCTTGTCGTCCTTGGCTCCCGAATCCGTGCGGGCGTCGCGAGCGTCGATGACCGTGCGGCGCGCTGTGGCTCGAGAATCTCTCCGAGCCAAGCCGGAACCGGTGCAGGAGATGCCGTCCACGGTGCTGCAACCCTTCGTAGCCAGCCCGTCTTCACTGGAAGGAACCGCTGCGGCTCCCTTTGCGCGAAGCGGTTCTACCCGGTCCAAGCGAATGATTTTCGCTCTGGTCGGTGTCGGTGTTCTTTTTGCGGGAGCCATGCTCGCGCAACGCGCGAACAGTCCTGCCCGAGCATCAGACCAGTCCATGCCCTCGCCGGTGGCGACTCCGCGACCGGGGGTCGGGCCGCAGGAGACGTCGTCTCTCGATCCCGGGCGCGCCGTTTCGGCTGAAGCCCTAACTTCCGAGGTCGCCAATCCCAATGCTCGACCGACCGCAGAACCGCCCCGTCGCGGAGTCGCCGTCGCACGTCCGCATTCTGCCGCGTTGGCAGCTCCCCCCGCCAGCGCTGCCGCGGGCGTGCCCGCCGGCTCGTCGTTTTCCCGTTCCGCGATGGGAGGCCGTCTCTGAATCACAAGTTCTCGTGGCTGGCTGCGGTTCTCGTATTGCAGAGCGCGCTGATGGAACCGCTGGCGAGCGCGCAGTCCTCGGAGCCGAGCGCCCACACCGTAGCGGTGGACATGTTCGACGCAGGTGACGCCTTGATGAAGAGTGGGCGGATTCACGAAGCGTGTCCGAAGTACGCCGAGAGTTACCGCCTGGACCCGCGGGTCGGCGCACTCTTGCATTGGGCGGACTGTCTCGAGCAGGATGGCAAGCTCGCGAGCGCGTACGCGGCGTTCCGAGATGCGGTCGAGCTGACTGAACGCTCCGCCGATCTCCGGCGCGATTATGTCGTCGCGCGCGTGCGCTCTCTCGAGCCACGGCTGAGCCGGATCATCATCGATGCTCCGAAGGATGGGCTTCCGCAAGACGCGACGATCCAGCTCGACTCGTTGCGCATCGTGGCAAGCGGTCTCGGTGTGGGCATTGCCGTCGATCCGGGAGAGCACTCGGTTCGAGTAACCGCCCCGGGTTTCGCGCCATTCACGAGTTTGCTCGTGGTGAGCGGCGAAGGCCAGGTACAGACGGTCCCGATTCCAACGCTCGAACGTTTGGTTCCAGCTGAGTCCTCGTCGTCGGCTGCCGTTGCCGTCGACCAGTCCGCTCGTCCGACGGCGACCAAGAAGACCCCGGCTTACCTCGCGCCGAAACCCGCTGGAGAGGGCACACGCGACGGCCAAAGATGGCTGGGCGCAGGCGTGGCCGGCGCGGGCATCGTCGCGCTGGGCGTTGGTGCCTACTTCTTCTCGAAAATGCTCGGTGCACTCGATGAACGCGACCAACTGTGCCCGCATGACCCGTGCCCGGCGAACACCGATCAGCGCCGCGTTCGATCGCTCGAAAGCGAGGCTCGGACCGCGGAGGCCTGGGGGCTCGGGCTGTCGATCGGCGGAGCGCTCGCGGTGGTCGCTGGCGCTGTCCTTTACCTCCGCTCACCGAGCGACCGAGAGGCGCAGCGCGCGTGGCAACCGCGGTCCGCAAGGGCCGGCGTGATGCCAGGGTTGGAGTGGCGATTCTAAGGGCGGTTGGTCACGGTGAGCGGCTGCAAGCGCTTTATCGGTGCATTCGTTCCGTGCTAGTGGACGCCCTGCTTAGATGCAGAGCCAATTCCCGACGCGATCACTCTCGCCACTGCTTCCTCTGGTGGTCGTCGTGGCCGGCTGCTTTTTATGGCTCGCGTGTAGTAAGCCGAAGCCTGGGCTCAAGCACGGCGCAGCGAGCGCGAGCGCAGTCGGCTCGGCGGCGCCCCTGACGGCGGCGAAAGCGCGGGATGTTTGCGAACATGCGGCAGAGCCCTGCGCTTGCGCCGCGGAGCAAGGTGGGAAGCTGCTTACGGCGTCTTTCCCGGAGCGCGCGCTGCAGGTCATGAGTCGGGCCCCCGCTTCATGCACTTCGGCCGCGCTCTTGGGTCCCCGTGCCGAAGCGCTCGCCGCCGTCGAACGCGGCGCCGAAGCAACCGCACTCGCTACGAGCGTGCTCACGCAAGACGCACAGAACCGTTTTGCACGGCGTGCACTGGCGATCACCGCGCTACAGAGGAGTGAGTTCGGAACGGCGGACGCGATCTTGTCGAAGCTCGTCAGCGAAGATGACAAAGACGCCGCGTCGCTGTTCTATGTCGCGCTCATTCAGCGCAAAGGCGATCACTACAACCGCGCCAGAGAGGGCTTTTTGCATGTGTTGCGGATCAGCCCACTGTATGTCGACGCTCGCTACAATTTAGTCACGCTGACGGCTTCCGCCGGCGCGGCCCAAGAGGCTGAGCACCATTATCAAGAGCTCTTACAAGTTGCACCGGTCGGCGATCCCCGCTTGATCGCAGCGCGCACCGCGCTGCACCAAGAAGGGCCGAACGGTCCGACGGAATTGCCGGTGCTTCATCGATCCTCGGCGCCGATCCCGAGTGTGTCTGCAGCGCCAGCTGTCCTACCTTCACGCTGATTGTCGCTGGCCGAACGAGCCTGACGTGTCTGACGTGTCTGACGTGTCTGACGTGTCTGACGTGTCTGACGTGTCTGACGGACGAGCGACCGACAAGCCTGACGAGCGACCGACCGACGAGACGAGTAATTCGATCGCTGTGAAGAAAGGGGATTGTGGGGCGGGACAAGACCGCATAGCGTTCCGGATCCATGCACACTAGGTCGGGCTTTTCTTCGGCACGCGCGCTCACCAGCATCTTGCTACTTACTTCCGCCACGCTACTCACGGCGTTTGGTTGTGGTGGTTCGGACAGCAGTGGTGGTGGCAAGCCAACCGCTGGCGCCGGCGGCGATGCGGGTGACACTGGGGATGGCGAAGGCGGTAAGGGTACCGCGGGCAAGGGCAGCGCCGGCAAAGGCGGCGCGGGCAAGGGCGGCGCGGCCAACATGGGTAGCGCGGGTAGCGCAGGTGAAGGCGGCGATGCCAACAACGGTGAAGGCGGCGAGGCGGGCGCAGGGACGCAACCGTCGACGCAGCACACTCACGTTTCGTTCATGGCGTCAGGCGCCGTCTCCAAGAGCAAGAACTTCCGGCTGATCAGCGGCACGGGCGAAAGCCTGGGCGGCACGGTTGGTTCGAAGCGCTCGAAGAGTCTGAAATATACCTACATTCCGGGTGTGATCGCCGCCTCGTCCAATTGAGCGCGCGCACCGCTGGGTTTCGTATCGAAGAGCTTTGGTTTGAATAACCATTCGGGAGAACTGCTGATGTCAAGAATATCGAAGAAGGTTGCCGTGTTGGTCGCAGCGCTGGCCTGTACAGTGTTGGGTTACGTTCCGCCCGCGTCGGCAGGGCCGGCGAACGTGCCGCAAACGCTCACTCAGCAGGGTCGCCTGCTCGACAGTGCCGGCGCTCCGGTGGACGGCGTGCAGCTCACGTTCACCTTCTCGTTGTACACGACAGCCGCCGCCGGCACGGCCATCTGGACCGAGACCCAAACGATTACGCCGGACAACGGCTACTTCTCGGCCAAGCTCGGTGATTCCACTGCCTTCACCGCGGGTATCTTCGACGGTAGCCAGGGCACGTTGTACCTCGGCATCAAGATCGGGTCGGACGCCGAGATGGCGCCGCGCCAAGAGTTGACCAGCGTTCCCTTCGCGATGTTGGCGCTGAAAGCGATTTCTTCGACTCACGCGGACAACGCAGATCTAGCGACCAAAGCGACCAGCGCGACGAACGCTGACAACGCGACGAATGCGAGCAATGCGACCGTCGCCAACACGGTGAAGACGATCGTCGGCAACATCACGAGTAAGAGCGCGACTCTCAGCGGTGGGACAGCGACCCTCTCCTGTGATACCGGTCAAGTCATTACCGGCGGGTTTTGCAACCCGACCGGAGCAAACGCTTATGTCGTAGCGACCGGGACGTCCGTCAAAGGTAGCTACACCTGCACCTGTGGCGGCACGAGTTGCAGCGGCATTGCCGCCGTCAGCTGCGCGAAATAACCACAGCCACGTGGCCCGTTTGAGGTGCGTCGTTTGCGCGATGCACCTCGATTCATTTTGTGCGAGCGCTCAGCGTGCATTGAGCTCGCGATCGTCGTCGGGTAGGAGGGCGTACGGCTCGAGCATGGCCTTAGCTTCGTCCGTCGTCAGCTCTCGTACGTCGCCACGCGTCGGGCTGAACAGCCAAACGAGGTGCGCGCGATTCGACGTTGCTACGCAAAACTCGCCTGATTTGGCGCGCACGAGCGTGGGCGCGCGCGGCGGGTCTGCAAAATCGTAGTTTTGCTCGCGCGTCGGGAAGCGCTGCACCAAGCGCAACTCCTCCGCCAAGTCGTGCAGTGTCGGATGGGGCAAGCGTGGTTCGACTGTGCTCGGGAGCGTCTGCTGACCGTAGTAGCTGAGATAGTACGCGAGCGCGCCGCTTGCGCTGTGTGCCCGATCGGTCCGGAAGCGGGCGAGCGAGCCTTGACCCAGGTACGGCACCGTACGGTGCAAGAGTTCGCGCATGCTACGCTTGGCGCGTTCCGGAGTGCCGTTGGCGAGCTCCACAGCGCCGGCAGAGGCGACGGCGAGCGTCCACGCAAACGCGAGCGCCGCCAGAGCGGCGGCGAGGCCGGCCAGAGTCCCGCGCGCGGGTGACGCGCGCCGTGCGTCCGGGCCTGGCACTCGGCGTCGCCCAAATAGCCCAAACAGAGTAGTGAACGCGGCTGCGCGCCAAAGCCAGACGCTGCGCAGGTAGGGCGTGGTCTCGGCATGGAGCTCGGCGCTGACCCGAACCGCGGCCGGAGCGCGGAAAGGTCCACCCGCGACGAACTCGCCCCAGCGGTCGACCGCGCCCGAGGGTCCACCTGCGCTCGCCCAGACGATCGCGCGCCCGGTTTCGATCGCGCGCATGCGCGTTAGGGCCAGGTGCTCGAAGCTGAGCAGGCCACTGTGAAAGGAGATATCGCTGGTCGAACTGATCAGTACCATCGCTCCGTCGCGCGCAAGCGCAAAGGGCCCCTCGGCGAGCAGAGACTCTTGGCAGATCAGCACGCCTGCTCGCACGGTCGGTAGAATGGCGGCGGAGTGGAAGCTGGACCCCGCTTGGAATTCGACTTCTCCGAAGGGGGCCAAATTGACTTTGCGGTGCACGCCCGCGAGCGCGCCGTTCGAGTCGATGAAGCCAACGGCATTGTAAATCCCCCCTTCTGACGAAGTGAGGTATGACGAAAGCAAGACCGCTTGCTGCTGCGAGCGCGCATAATTTTGAAAGCGCTGGCGAACCTTGGGCACGAGCAAGGGGTAACTGCCATCATAGGTTTCCGTGAGCGCTATCACGTCTACTCCGGAGAGCTCCGCGAGTTGCTTGCCGAGAGTGTCTTCCAAAGCATCCGATAGCTGGGGCAAACTCTGCCGATATTCGAAATACGCGCCCGGTACGTTCAGCTGGGGGATGCCCACGCTGAGCGTGCCAGTCGCGGCAGGCGCGCTCAGCCGAGCCGCGACCGAAGCCAGCAGCAAGAGCGCGAGCGCGGCCCCGAGCGGCGCGAGTGACCTCGAAGCGTGCTTGACGCTCAGCTCCGGGACCTGCGCGAGTCGCACTCCGCAGCCTAAGATGCCCGCAACGAGGATGCCGGAGGCCACGTTGCTGCCAAAGAAACGCGCGCCACCGAGCAGTACCGGCGTTGCACTGATCGCCGCTAGGGCCTCGCCTTTGGTGGGAAAGCCCAGGCAATCGCAGAGCTCCATGCACAGCGACCAGGCCGCGATCGTCGCGCAGAACGCAGCCGTGCCGTACGGCCGGCGCGCGCTGCCGTGAGCCCAAAGCGCCTGCGGTAATGCGTAGAGGCCGGTGCCGATCAGGGTGAGCGCTAGCGGCACGACCAGTGCCCACTCGCGTGCCGCAATGGTGGTGACTCCGCCGATGCCGATGCCGAAGCCAACGCCAATCACCGCCGCCGCTGTGAATGAGCGCGCACGGGCTGCCCAAAAGTTCAGCGCGATCAGCCCGAGTAGCGTCAACGGCCAACCGCCGATCCCGGGTTGCCCGTAGGCTGCGAGCGCGCCTGTTGCGAGCGCTCGTGCGAAGTCTTGCCAGAGCCGGCCCCGACGCTGGAACGCCTTCAATAGCCCAACCGTGCGCACCGCAATCTCAGCGCCGTGTCGGCTTAAAACGACACGCTGAGGTCGAGGATCGTCTCGCGTTCGCCGGCTTCCGGAATGACGGCTTTGCCCTGGCCCTTGGGTAGCCAGACGCGCACTTGGTCTCCCGGGCTGAGCCGCTTCAGAATTTCGGCAAGCTTGCCCGGCGCGCGTGCCAGCGTGGTGCCCGTCTTGATCCCGGCGTTCACTAGCTTCACCTCGATGCCATCCACGACATAGGCGGTGGCGATTACGTCGAGGTGATCGTCGGCAGTCGGGAGCTTTTGGCTTTGCGAATGAGCGAGGTAAACGTAGTGGAGGCCGCTCGGGGTCGACTCTGCGTCTTTGGGTGGCCCGGCGGCGTCCGGCGCGCGACCGGGTACGGGCGCGATCGCATTGCCGCTCGCGTCCTTCACCATCACGTGGCTGACGCTCAACAGAGCGAGCTCGAATACCAAATCCGTATCCGGCCAATCCGGCGGCTTCCAGCCTGCAAGCGCGGCGCGTGGCACCCAAAAGCGAACTTGGCTGCCGACTTTGAGGTGCGTCAGTAAGCCACGCAGGTTGGGGGCGAGCGTCGACACCGAAAAGCCCGTCGGCTGCAGCTCTGGGTAGGACGAGAAGGCGAGCTGCCCGTCCGCGGTCCACATGCTGAAGTCGACGACGATGGTGTCGACCGAGTCGGGCGAATCCCCTGTGCCAGTGCGGAGCAGCTGATAGCGCACGCCGCCTGGGCCAATCTGCGCGTCCGCCGGGGCGACCAAAGGGGGAGCCTGTAGCGAGGCGCGCGGAACGGGCGGGCGCGCCTTGGTTACGTCTGGCGCGGCCGCGCTTGCGGCGGCGGTGGCAGAGGCAACTACGGCGTCTGCAGCTGCCTCCTGCGCGTTCACGTCGGCGCTAGCGGCAGTGTCCGAAGCATGCTTCTTGGTCGGCTTCGAGCACGCGCCGAGCAGCAGCGCGGCGCAGGCGAGCGCCGCGAGCAAATGCGTCTCGGCCCGAGAGACGCCGTTCCGACCGATCAGGGGCATGTGTACGGGACGGGGAAACGTGCCACGAGCAGGTTGGCCCGTACGTCGGTCGGCGGGGTCCAGCCAGTGGTGCGTGTCGCGAGCTTGAGCGTGACGCCGCCGGTCGAAGTGATTTCCACCGCGGTGATGTCTGGACCCGGTACGCCAGCATCGGCCGCCGCGGTTTCGAAGTCGTTGGTGGTGGGGTTATAGGTCGTGATCGCGGTGCGCGTGAACGGGTCGTACACCACGAGCTGCCCGGCCCGGCCCAGATCGAGATCCTTACCCGCTCCCGCCCCGAGCGTGACGCCGTACAGGGCGTTTTCGGCATCAGCGCTGACCAAGGCGGTGTTTTGGCACGCCGCCACCGTCATCGCCGAGAGATCATCGGCGCTCTGCGGCGCGTTGAAGTTGTCCGCTGCTTCTGGAGCGTTGGGAGTCGCGCGGTATACCTGCACGCTGCCCGTGGCGGGCGAGAGCGCGAAATAATCGAGCTGTTCGAGCTGGCTCGCATACGCGATCGGCTTGCCCTTGAACCGGCCGAGCACGTGGCCGAGGGCGGTGCCGATGGAGTCGCCGATGGGGATCGGCTGC
>Ga0302321_100002276_pt1 | contig 16504 bp, 17 predicted proteins | sample Fen_T0_1_FD_202505 | JGI IMG/M metagenome (GOLD analysis project Ga0302321, IMG submission 202505) | Peat permafrost microbial communities from Stordalen Mire near Abisko, Sweden - Fen_T0_1 | ecosystem: Environmental > Terrestrial > Soil > Wetlands > Permafrost | place: Sweden: Abisko...
GACCAGCTCTCGCAGAAACTCCTCTTTGTGGCTGTACAGAGAGTTGACTACGAGGTGCAGCACCTGGCTGACCTCGGCCTTGAAGGAATGGGTCGTAGCTTCGCTCATGGTTCTTCCCGGGTTACGGCGAGCAAATTGGACACTCTAACTGAGCTGTCAACCCGACGGCGATGCCGCGCCTTGGCGCCCCGAAAAACTGCCCAAATACGTGAGGTAACGGGCGGGCGGGGTCTGACCCGGAGTCAACAATCCGAACCAGCCGCTCGGCACACGAACTCCTGCGCGACCGCAGTGCTGACCGCGCTTCGTAACTAGGCCCTCTTTTCTGGCAAAGGGATGAACTCGACCTCGTCGCCGGGCACCTTGGGAAACTGGCCGGCCTGCCAATCCCGTTTGGCCTGCTCGATGCGAGCGAGCGAACTCGACACGAAATTCCACTCGATATGACGCGGGCCGTCGGGTGGCGCCCCGCCGAGCAGCAGCACCCGCGAGTCGATCTGAGCGCGCACTCGCGGGCTACTTCCCGAGCGAAAGAGCGCCAGCGCCCGCTCCTTGATTGGCAGCCCTTCGTACGAAAGCGCCCCACTCAGCAGGTAGACTCCGCGCTCGTCATGCTGCTCCGGCAGATTCAGGTACGCTCCCGCTGCGAGCGCGGCCTCGGCGTAAAACAACGGTGAGAAAGTCCGGACGGGGGAGGTATACCCGTAGGCGCTGCCGGCCAAAAGACGGACCTGCACCCCGTCCACGTCGAACTCTGGCAGCGTACTGGCCGGATGATGCTGGAACTCCGGAGCCATTTCCTCTTGCGCGGTGGGCAACGCCACCCAGAGTTGAGCGACATGCAGCCGCGAGCCGCTTTGACGCAGTTGGCTCGAAGTTCGTTCCGAATGAGTGATGCCCCGCCCGGCGGTCATCCAATTCACCGCGCCCGGGCGGATGGCCTGCTCGAAGCCCAAACTGTCGCGGTGGATGAGCTCACCCTCTAGCACGTACGTTACCGTCGAAAGACCAATGTGCGGATGCGGCCGGACGTCCAAACCGTGGCCCGGTCCCAGCTCGCTCGGCCCCAGGTGATCGAAAAAGCAAAATGGGCCCAAGTGCTTCCGTTCTGGCCGAGGCAGAACCCGGGAGACCGCAAAACCGTCGACATCGCGTGCTTGTCCGTGCAGCACCGTCTCGAGTGCACCAGCTGCCCAAGCGTCGACCATGCCCGCGAGGCTAGCATTCGCGGTTTGCCGAGCGTAGCAGGCAAGCCATGAACTGGAATACCTTCGGGATTTTCCGAGGTTCCCTGGTTCGGCTCGGAATAGCATGCTGGCCCGCTAACTTGACGCTGCGGGCGCGGCTCCGCCAAAATCTCCGGCATGCCTTCCGTGATTGAGCGAGCGTCGAGCGGGCGAGCGAAGTGCCGGGCGTGTGGCCAGGCGATTGCCAAGGGCGAGCATCGCTTCGGTGAAGCGCTTGCCAGCGCCTATGGCGAAGGCGAGAGTCTGTTTTGGTTTCACTTGCGCTGCGCCGCGTGCTGCCGGCCAGAATCGCTCTTGGCGTTGCTCGAACAAGGGCCGCAAGCGGTCGCGGAGACAGAGCTGGCGCAGTTGACGGCGCTAGCCCTTGGAGGGCTGGCCCAGCCGCGCTTGGCGCGGATATTGCGCGCGGAGCGGGCTTCTTCAGGGCGCGCGCGTTGTCGCCATTGTCGAGAGTTGATCGAGCAGGGCGCTTGGCGGCTAGCGCTGCAAATGTTCGAAGAAGGTCGATTCAACTCGATTGGCACGATCCACGCTACCTGCGCGGTTCACTATTTTGGCGTGGAGCCCACGCTCGAACGGCTCACGCTGCCGGGCAACGAGCTGGACTCGGAGCGGCTGGCGGAGGTCGTGGCCGAGATGCGGGAAGGCGCCGCGCGGCCAACCCTGCCTGGACTGGCGAAAGCCTCCAACGAAGAGCTCGCACGCGAGTCCGCACGAAAGAGCTCATGAATGGCGAGATCGAGCACGTGACGGACACCGCATTTTGGGTGGCCCGCTATCGTGCCTTGGAGAGTGAGCGACCGGACGCGCTCTTTCGCGATCCGCTCGCGGGCCTCTTGTCGGGCGAGAAGGGGCGAAGAATCGCTGGCAGTATGCCGGGGGATCGCGCCATGGCGTTCATCATGACGGTGCGCACGACTGCCATCGACCGCCTGATCTCGTCGGCGATCGCGCAGGGCGTGAACGCGGTGTTGAATCTGGGCGCGGGGCTCGACACGCGGCCGTATCGCATGGATTTGCCAAGGGAACTGCGCTGGGTCGAAGCCGACTTTCCAAGCCTGGTCGAGTACAAGAACGAAAAGCTCGCCGCAGCCCAGCCGCACTGCGCGCTGGAGCGCGTTGCGCTCGATCTATCGGATCGACCCGAACGGCGAGCGTTGCTCGAGCGAGTCGGCCGTGAGGCGCAGAGCGTCTTGATGATCACCGAGGGCGTGATCATCTATCTGCATGACGACGAGGTTGGGCGGCTTGCCGAGGATGCCCGCGCGGTTCCCTCGATGCGCTTTTGGATCCAGGATTACTATGGGGCAGAGGCCCGTCGACGCCGCTCCGCGCTGCGCCGAAAACTGAAGGCTGCACCGTTCCTTTTTCGCGACCCGGACTGGTTTGGCTTCTTCGCCAAGTATGGCTTTTTGCCGAACGAAACCATCAGCACCCGACGAGAGGCTTTGCGCGTTGGTCGGCGTCCGCCTCTTCTGTCGATGGTCGCACCCCTGCTCTGGCCGTTGGGCGCGAAGTGGTCTGAAAAATCCGATCAGATGCTAGGCTACACGTTGCTGGAGCGACGCGAAACGTGAGCAAAGCTTTTACCAAGGACGATGACGGCGGAGCGGAGCTCGTGGTCGTCCCACGCGCGCCGCTGCCGAGCGGCGCTTCCAACTACGTGACGCCCCGGGGTTTACGCCGGCTGCACGCCGAACAAGCGGCACTCGAGCAGGAGCGAGTCGCATTGGAGGCGTCGGACTCACCGGACCGTGTGCTGCGCCTGAACGCGCTCAGTCAACGAGGACTCGAACTTCAGGGCCGGCTGACGAGTGCGGAGCTAGTCGATCCGCGCTTGCAGCCGCACGACTGTGTGCGCTTCGGCGCCCAAGTGCGTGTGCGTCACGAATCGGGCACGGAATCGTCCTACCAGATCGTGGGGGTCGACGAGGCGGATGCGGGTGCAGGCTTGCTCGCCTTCACGGCTCCCCTTGCGCGTACGCTGCTTGGCAAACGGGTCGGTGACGTCGTGGAGATGCGAACCCCGCGTTCGAGCGAGGAGCTGACGGTGCTCGAAATTGGCTACGGAGCCGGTGACCTCTAGCGCTCGATTTTCCCACTTGCTGCGCGAATGGCGGCGACCCTGTACGATGTCGGCGTGCCCCTTTCGAGCGATGAAATAGCAACGGCTGAGAGCGGCCGGTTGCGCTTTTCATGGACTGGCAGGTTCGTCGATGCCGCGCTCGAGGAAGCATTTCGTCGAGATGACCTCGAGCCGCTCAGGCGTTTCTTGGGTTTCAGCGTCGGCCTCGCCTCGCTCACGTTCTTGATGTTTGCCGTGCACGATGCGCTCGTTGTACCGCAAATCAGGAGTCAGGCCTGGGCGGTGCGCTTTGGCGTGTTCGTGCCAGCCTCCACGCTGGTCCTTTGGCTGCTCAAATCGCGCTATCTGCTGCGCTTTTCGCAGCTGATGATGCTGGTGTACGGCCTGGCCGCGAGCTTCGTCGTGCTCTACATCGCTGCCATCGCCGGTGGCAGTGGCTACTTCTTGTACACTTCGTTCGCGGTCGCGTTCGTGACCTTGGGTCCGTTCGTCGCGCGCCTCGGGGTGCTAGCGCAGCTGGCGTACACGCTGCTCACGTTGCTGATGTTTGCGGCGCTGGACCACGCCTTGGCCCACTGCCCGCTCCAGATTAGTTTGTCGGTCGAAAGCACGCTGCTTTCGCTCGGTGGCATCGGCGCATTGATCGCGTACCGTCAGGAACGCCAGGCGCGTGAGAGTTTCCTGCAACGTCGCTTGATTGATGACCAGGTCCGCGCTTTGGCCGCCGAGAAGGCCAGGGCCGAAGAACTGTTGCTGAACGTTCTGCCCGCGAGCATCGCCGAACGCCTGAAGCGCGGGCAACGGCCGATTGCAGACGGCTTTCCACGAGTGTCAGTGCTGTTCGCAGATATCGTGGGCTTTACGAAGATGTCGGAGCGGGTCACTCCCGTCGAGCTGGTCGACCGCTTGAATCGCATGTTCTCGAGCTTCGATGATCTGGCAGATAAGCTGAAACTGGAGAAGATCAAGACCATTGGAGATGCCTATATGGTTGCCGGAGGCTTACACAGTCACGAGTACGATCACGCGCAGACGATCGCCGAGATGGCGTTGGGCATGCAGCGCCGCGCGCTCGAATTCAGCCGAGATTTCGGGGAAGCGCTGAGTATCCGCATTGGCATCCACACCGGTCCCGTCGTGGCGGGCGTGATCGGCAAACGCAAATTCATCTACGATGTCTGGGGAGACACGGTGAACACCGCCAGTCGCATGGAATCCCACGGCGAACCAGGCACGATTCACGTCACCGAGGAGACGCGTCAGCTGCTGAAGGACATGTATACGCTGACGCCCCGTGGCGAAATAACCGTGAAGGGCAAGGGCGTGATGCGCACTTGGTTCTTGAACGGACCACTGCCGAGCGGGGGGGCGCTCGCTCAGACCCAGCTGCCTCGCAAAATCGTGAGCAGTCCGCCGTCTACCGACTGAGCAAGACGCAGCTGCGTGCGACCGTTCTTGCCTCCGGCGCTAGCGCAATAGGTGTCTCACGTCCGCGGGCAGCTCTGATTCGCGGGGCGCCGCCCGCAGTAACGGTTCCAAAGGCGCAGCGGAGAGCGTGTGCCAATACAAGATTCGCTGGGGTCGACCCAAGGTGAGCGCTTGCTGACTCGAGGCATTGCGGAGCAATTGCAGCACGGCGGCGAAGGCCTTGGCGGTATAGGTTTGGTCGAGGACGATGCCGAGTTCGCTGGCAATAGCCATGGCACGGGTGCCAGCGGCGCTCGGCGCCCCGTAGCCCGGACCAACCTGCGTGGCATCGAAGCGCAAGCAGGCGCCGAGTTCGGCGCGGCGTCCCGCGGCCCCAGAACGACGCAGCACGTTGCGCGCCAGGTAGCGCGCTGCGAGTCGCGGGCCAGCGCCGCCGACGACCTGCACCCCCAACACCTGGCAGCGTAGCTCGCGGCGGACGATTCCCGCCGCGAGCCCCGCGCAGGTGCCGCCCGAGCCGAGTGGCACGACGATTAGGTCTGGACTCGGCAGGGCACCGTCACTGACCTGCAGCGCGAGTTCGTCCACGGCGTCCGCGCAGGCTCCGGTCCCGATCGCGTTCGAGCCGCCGGGCGCAACCAGGTAGTCGCTTCGGCGCAATACGCGCGGCAGAAGCCACGGGATCAGCGCGGCGTGCCGCAGCGGGTAGAGCTCGAGGCCCAGGCCGAGCGCGGCACGCAGCGTATCCAAGGCGTGTTCGGTGTAAGGCTGCGGAAACGCGAGCGCCGCGACTTTTACGCCCGCGGCGCGCGCGAACAAGCTCAGGGTGAGCAAGTGATGGCTGCCCGCGGCGCCAAAACTGAGCACCCGCCGTGCGCCCCGTCGCACGGCTTCGGCGACGAGGCGTTCGGCCTTGCGCACTTTGTTTCCGCCGTAAACAGCATGCGACAAGCCATCGTTCTTGAGCCAGAGCTCAGCGTGCGCGTTGCCGAGCTCGGGGCAAGCGCGTATTGGGGTTGGGTAGAGGGCGGCGGGCAGCACCACTCCGCCATCCAGGCATGGTGACCGAAGCGCGTCCAGCGGGCCCGCGCGGAACCGGCTACTGTGCCGGTGCGAACACCCGAAGCCGATGCCCGTCGGGGTCGAGCGCCACGAACGTGTAACCGAAATCGAGCTGCGTGGGGGGCTGCGCGATGGGCAACCCGCGCGCTGTCCAATCGAGGTGTTTGGCGCGCACGCTGTCCGCGTCGCTCACCGTGAAGGCGAGTTCGCTGCCTCCGAATCGTTCCGGCGCGGCCGGTTCCACGGTGTGCTTCGACCACAGACCGAGCATCATCCCCGAGCCGAGCGCAAACAGCGCGAAGGTGGGGCTGGCTTCGACCGGGGTGTGTCCGAGTATGTCTGCGTAGAACTCCGCGCTGACGCTGGGACTGTCGACATAGAGCAGGATGAAGTTGGGATCGAACATCGGCGTAAGCTGACAGGTCGTTGTGCCAGATTCTGGCAGTAGTGGCTGTTTGCCGCGAAAATATCGGCAGAGCGGGGTGGCCATAGTTGCCAAATTTTGGCAGCATTGGGTGATGCCGCGCGCCGACCGCTTGCTGCGTCTGATTCAAGTCCTGCGTCGCCATCGGCAGCCGGTGAGCGCACGCACGCTCGCTGACGAGCTCGACATTTCGACTCGTTCCGTATACCGGGACGTACAAACCCTGCGCGCGGAAGGAGCGACCATCGATGGCGAGCCGGGAGTTGGCTACTTGCTCAGGCCCGGCTTCATGCTGCCGCCGCTGATGTTCACCGACGAAGAGATGGAGGCACTCGTGCTCGGACTGCGCTTCACGACCGAGCATGCGGATGAAGCATTGGGACGCGCGGCGGTCGACGTCGTCGCCAAATTGCGGGCCGTGCTGCCCAAGGATCTCCGCACGTTGTTGGATGAAACTGCGTTGCTCGCGGGGCCGGCGCTTGCGCGTCCCGCTGAGACGGTGGATCTCGCTGAGATCAGGCGAGCCATTCGCGCACAGCGCAAGGCGCGCATCGTTTACACGAACCAGGCCGGGGAGCTCAGTACGCGCGTGATCTGGCCTCTGGGGCTGGGTTTCTTTCAGAACTCGCGCTTGCTGGTCGCTTGGTGCGAAGCGCGCGCGGACTTCCGCTCATTTCGCAGTGACCGCATCACCGAGTGGGAAGCTCTGTCCGCACGCCTACCGCGCTCGCGCGTCGCACTCTTGAGGGAGTGGCGAGCGCGCGAACGAATTCCGGAGCCGATTTGACGGGTGGGCTACAGCTGTGGCGCCTTGAAGGTGTCACACGCTTGGAGCGTGCCGCCGTCGAAGCCGTTTTGAAACCAGCGCGCGCGGGCCGCGGCCGAGCCGTGGGTCCACGTTTCTGGGTGGATTGCGCCGCTGGTCTCTTTCTGAATATGGTCATCACCCACCGCGGACGCCGCACCTAGCGCCTCTTGCACGTCACCCGGATCGAGAAGGTTACGCTGGTTCGTCGAGCGCGCCCAAATCCCCGCAAAGCAATCGGCCTGTAGCTCCAGCCGCACGCTCAGGCCACTCGGCCCGATTCGAGCGGATTTGCTCGCGCGATCGACCTGTTGGGAAAGGCCGAGCTGCTTCTGCACGTGATGGCCGATCTCGTGTGCAATCACGTACGCCTCGGCAAAATCACCCTTGGCGCCGAAGCGCTCCGCCAGCTCGTTGTAAAAGCCGAGATCGATGTAAACGCGCTCATCGACCGGGCAATAAAAGGGGCCGGTTTGTGCGTCTCCCATTCCGCACCCGGTGTTGGTTGCACCGCTGAACAGCACGAGCTTGGCGTGACGATAGCTCTGCCCGTTTTGAGCGAACAGCTTTTGCCAGGTCGTTTGCGCGTCGTCGAGCACGAACGCGACGAAGTGCCGTGGTGCGTCGCCACCTTGTGCGGAGACGGCGGTACCAGCGACCGAGCGCGTGCTGCCGCCACCGGCGAAATTGCGGACGAACCCGTAGCCGACGATGAGCACGATGATCACCCAGCCGAAGCGGAAGCGAAGCAAGAGCGGTATCAGGCCAATCAGGCCCGAGCCACCGGCCATGCGCGGGCCATTGCTTTGACCTCGTTCGTCGATCAGGTCCGAGCTCTCGTGATCTTGATCGTAACGCATCGTACCACCTACGTAACCACGCTGAACCTGGACGCGCCACGAGTCAATGACGCGCCACGAGTCAATCCACAGGGCTCACCGTGCAAGCTACGTTCCAATGCCCGCGCGAAAGCACCTCCGCGGATCAGGAAAATGATACACCGGGCCAATCTTCCTGGCCCACTCTTCACCGATCCGCGGACTGAGACAATCTTGACCTCGCTCAGACATTCGTTTTCGAAGCTGACTCTCCAGCCATCCAAGACCGTGGTTTCGGCGCTGATCGGTCTGGCGAGCCTGTGCAGCGTCGTGCGGGCACGAGCGGCGGACGACGAGGGCGCAAAAGGCCTTCGCGCGGATATCGATCGCATCATCGCGGGCGAAGAGTCCGAAGGCTGGTTTGCCGACCGCGATGCGTTGCACGAGATTGAACCCGCGCTGATGGAATCCACGTGTCGCGCCACCTCCGAGGCGCGCTCCGAGGCGCTCCAAGAATTGCGTGACGAAAGCGCCACTGCGGGTGACGCTCGCGCTCTGTTTGCCGCAACGCACCAACTGGACGAACCCGTGAGGCGCGCACTGACCCTGGAGCGGCAGCTCCACGGGCTCGAACTCGCGCTCGGACGCGTCGCTGCCGAGTGCCCGTTCTGGGTACCACCGGAGCGCGGCTTCAAAGGTCGGCAGAGCGATCGTCAGCGCTTCACTTTGAGCCTAGAGACCGCTGGCAACGTGCAGCTTCGCCACACCCAGGGCCGCTTCGCTTTCGGTGCGGGCGGTTGGGGTCGCGTCATGCCGGGTTATGGCATAAGCGATCAGTTCACGTTGCTGGCAGGGGTCGAGTTCGGGGGCGGCGCAATGGTCCGCCCGAACACCGGCGCCTCACAGTTCATCATCAACTACTTCCCCGCGATCCCAATCGTGCTGCGGGTGCATCGCCGCACTTGGCACTATGACCTCGAGCTGGCACCCGTCGCGCTCTTTCAGGCCGACAACACCTCTCCTAGCTACGGTTTGCGGCTCGGTGGCGGCGTCGGCTTCTCGGCCCTTCGCCGTCACAATTTCTTGCCTTGGGCCGGGGTCGCGGCCAGCTATGAGCACTACTTCGAAGGCGGCGGCAGGAGCTCGGCTGAATTCTTGCGGGCCGACCTGCGGGTCGGCTTCGTCTGGGATCCGTGAGTCTCAGGTCCCGCGAATGGCCAAGCCGGTACAAGATCGCGGCGGACGCGCCCGGATGGCGAGGCGCGACGAAGGCGCATACTGCGGGCATGTAACTGAGGAGCAACAACGCCAGCCGGGATGCCCCGGGCGCGAGATCGAATTACTTAGCCACTCGCGAGCCCTGAGGGGTGATTGGCTGCCGTCTCGCTGCACCGCGAGTCACGCTCGCGGTGAATGCTCGGAGTTCGGGTCGAGCGCGATCGGCAAGATCGCCGCTTTGGTGGCCACACTCAGCGTGCCATCGATGGTGCCCCCGTCCGTGCGTTCGATCACCATGCGCTCGACCAGCCGTGTGGCGCGAGCGCGCGCTTGGTAGGAAGAGACCACGATGCCCAAGGCGAACAATGTTCGCTGCAGCACCGCGATGACCGGCGAGCGCTGGTCACGCGTGATTTCGATCGCCGTCAGTCGCGAGCCGTCTTGTTCGAAGCGAACTTGTGGATTTTCCTGAGACACGTTGACCCTCCAGGCATGGCTACCGATTGCTCCTCTGTCAACGACCGCGGAGCCGATTTCCGTCCCGTCGGGCGGCAAATTCACGACCAAACCGCCCGCGGAATAATCCTTGTACTGGCTTGTTTGCCTACCTTTCGGTGTGATGGAGCTGCGGGCGATGCGGTGATTCGCGCCGGCGGTCGGTGTTAGTATCGAGGCCATGATCAAGCACGTCGTCATGTGGAGGGTCCGAGGCACATCCGTGGAGGAGCGGCGTGAGCAGGCCGATAGAGTGCGTGTGGCATTGGAATCTTTGCGCGGTAACATTCCCGGCATGTCCAGCCTCGAAGTTGGCATCGGCGCCGGCGGCGACGAGCAATTCGGTGACGTGGTGCTGATCTCGACCCACGACGACTGGGCGGCGCTGAAGGGCTACCAAGTTCATCCCGCGCACCTCGAAGCCGCGCGCGTGATTGCGGCCGCACGGATCGAGCGCCGCGTACTCGACTTCGAAGTTACTGGCTAGAGCGGCGGGTGAAGTGCGGCTCTGCGGCGAGCGAAGCATAGAGTCAGCGATGCCGAGGGTGTCCGACTGCAGTTCCGCTACTCGGCTGGCACCCAGGCACGATTCACCAGTCGAGGTGTCGATGGGCAGCCCGCTATCGGTCTGCTGAAAGCGCCCACCTTCGGCGAAGTGCTCGAACCCGAATGGCGCAGGCGCCACGAGTTGGACGTGCTTTCCCGTCAATATCGCGCCGGGCTTCAACAATCTGCTAAAGCCGCTTCGCCCTCGCGTCTCTCGGCGCCGGCCTGGCCGTCTTCACCCCGCGCAAATCGAACCGACAACATCGCCACGACGCGCACGCGATCTCGTCGTTCGCGAACCACCAAACGCCGCTGACGCTGGCAAGTTCGACAAAACCACACTCGTTGTTTTTGGCTGACTCAAAAATTCGCACGGTGCGCGTGAGCGCACTTGATGCGACCGTCGCTTGGCACGACTCGTATGTAAGTGTGCGTAGTCCACGCTCCGAGATGATTCGCACTGCGTTGCGAAAAAGACTTCACAGCGCGCGATAATTCCCGTTAGTTGGGAGACAGTGATTCGCCCGGCTGCGCTCGCACTCTGTGTTTTTTATTGGACCTTGTCGGCGCAAGCGCAAGCCCCGGATGACGTCGCCGTGCGCGCGCCGGACCATGCCTTGGTGCAGAACGCGATCGCCGCCTTTCAGCGCCACGACTACCCGCTCGCTCTCACGCTATTCAAGCGTGCCTCGGTGAGTACGCCCTGTTTGGTCGTGCGTTTGTATTTGGCGCGCTCGCGCGTAGCCGTCGGCGAGCTCGTGGGTGCCGCCGCCGACTACCGCAGCGTCGTGGCGAGTGCGGAGGCTGGTGAATCCAACGTGGGCCAACGCCAAGTGTTGGCTGACGCGCGCGACGAACTGGCGCAGCTGCGGCCCCGCATCCCGGCCATCGAAATCGCGCTGGGCGACGCCGAGCAGCGGTCGCGCAACTTGCGCTTGGTCATGGACGGCCGACTCATCCCATACGGCGCACCGATCCCGGTCGATCCCGGACACCACGAGGTGGTCGCCAGCGACGCCGAAGGCGAGCAGTCGCGGCTCACCTTCGAGATCGGCGAGGGCGAGGCAAAGACCGTTGGCATGAGTTTTCGTTCGGTCTCAGGCCACGCCAACAAAAAGCCCGAACAATTGATCGGCGGGTCATCGGCGCGCCGCACGTGGGGCGTGGTCGCGCTCGGTGTCGGCGCCACCGGTCTCGGTGTCGGAACCGTGACCGGGATCGCCGCGCTGAGCCGCTATTCTGCCGCCGAGGCGCACTGCCCGGCCAATCGCTGCACCGAAGGCGCTCCCTACCCCGAAGACGGCTCGGCATTTCGAACGTTGCGAACCATCTCTGCCGCGGGCTACATCGCGGGCGCGGCGGGCATCGGAACCTGGCTCGGCTTGCTGCTGACGACGCCTGCAGCCACTACGGAGCACCCGAAAGTCAGTCCCTGGACACCGGTGGTTGGCATGGGTAGCGCTGGTGCTCGCTACGCGTTCTGATCGCGAGCCGGGTTTGCAACGAAGATTCAGCGCGCGATTGCCCGGGCAGCAACCTCGTTGATTTGAAAGTCAGTCACGTCCGCCGACGCAACGGATCTGACTCGGCCGAAACTCATCCAGCGATGCGCCGCGATTGCGCGGTGATGCTGGGCAGCGAACTGGCTCGACTCGCGCTGCTGAGCCTGCGTCGACTTTGGATGCGCGAGCTGCGCTCTTTGCGCACGGCGCGTACCACCGAGGGCAACGGGAGTGGCTGGTCTTCTACCAAGCGCAGTTCTGCCGCCGAGAAGCGAGGCACGGCCGGAGGGCGAGGCAGGATCGGATTTTTGAGCCAGTTGCGATCGTCATCCATGGGGTTACCGCCAAGCAGCTTCATTTAGTAGTGGACCAAGATTGCGGCTCCGTGTCCGCTACTTTGCGCTCGACGTTGGTGATTTTCGAGTGTGAGGTTGTCCGTCGGTCTCGGCTCGTCTGCGTGCTCACCCTACCTGTGCCGCGCATCTGCGCGCTTGTCGTACCCGTTTGCGGCCGGTGAAAACGGGTTCGTCAGTCGTCGGCCTGCCCCAGGCGCACCGCGTTGGCGATTGCCGACGCGGTTCCCTATCTAGTAGCGGCGGCTGCCGCTCGGCGGGCGCGTCACGGCGGTGGACCGAAGATCAACGCGGCATTCGTGCCACCGAAGCCGAACGAGTTCGACAGTGCGTAACGGAGCTTTTTGGGTCGTGCCTCGAGCGGCACCAGATCCAGGTCGCACTCGGGGTCTGGGGCGTGCAGATTCAGGGTGGGGGGCACGACGTTCTCGCGCAGCGCGAGCAACGTGAAGATCGCTTCGACGGCGCCGGCAGCGCCGAGCAGGTGTCCCGTCGCCGATTTGGTGGAAGACATCGCGAGCTCTCGCGCGTGCGCGCCGAACAAGGCCTTTACGGCGGCGATTTCCACCGGATCGCCGACCGGAGTCGAGGTGGCATGGGCGTTGATGTAGTCGATTTGATCCGGATTCAATTGGGCGCGCTGGAGCGCCGCGCTCATCGCTCGACGCGCGCCGTCACCCTTGGGGTCGGGTGCGCTCAGGTGATAGGCGTCGCCCGAAAGGCCGTAGCCCACGAGCTCGGCGTATATGTGCGCGTTACGGCTCTTGGCGTGCTCGAGTTCTTCCAGCACGACGGCGCCAGCGCCTTCACCGATCACGAAGCCATCGCGATCCTTGTCCCACGGCCGCGAGGCTTCCAACGGGCGATCGTTGAAGCCCGTCGAGATCGCCCGCATGATCGCAAAGCCGGCCAGCGTGAGCCGGCATGTAGCCGCCTCCGAGCCGCCTGCGAGCATCAAATCGGCGTCGCCCAGCGCGATCAGCCGCGCCGCGTCGCCAATTGCATGCGCGCCGGTCGCGCAGGCGGTGACGACCGCATGGTTCGGGCCTTTCAGTCCGTGGCGAATCGAAACGACGCCCGAGGCTTCGTTGATCAAACTGCCCGGAATGAAATAGGGTGAGATGCGGCGCGGGCCTTCTTTTTCGAGCTTGACCGCGTTCTCGGCGATGCTCGGCAGGCCACCGATGCCGGAGCCGATCAAAACACCGGCGCGCTCGCGCGCGTGTTCCGAAGCCGGCTGCCACCCCGAGTCTGCCATCGCTTCTTCCGCAGCGGCCAACGCGAACAAGATGAACTCGTCGTAGCGCCTCAGCTCCTTGGCGTTGACGAAGCGCAACGCCTCGTATTGCCAGCGCTCCGAGCCTCGCGGAACTTGACCGGCGATCTTCGTCGGTAAGTCACTGACGTCGAGGGTCTCCAACCGGGCGATCCCCGAACGACCGGCGAGCAGCTGCGAAAAGCTATGCTTTGCGCCCAGGCCCAGCGGTGAAACCACGCCCAGACCAGTGACCACGACGCGCCTCACTGGGCACCCCGAGCGCTCGCGCACGCCCCGAACACGGGCGTTAGGTGCTTCATGGTGCGCCGCAATTTCGGGGATGCACCGGGGCCCGGCCGAACGCCGACTTGACCTGCGAGCAGCTCTTGCCCGGTGCAAGCGTCGACCAGCGCAGGTCGAATCGGTGCGCCCGTTTCCGGGTGCACGAACTCCAGTGGTGCGCCCTCGGGTGAGAGCCAGCGCCCGCCCCAGGCCGCCAGAGACAGAAGTACGGGCAGAAAGTCCAAGCCCTTGGCCGTCAGCTCGTACTCTTCACGTGGCGGACGCGCAGCATACTCGCGGCGCACGAAGAAGCCGCGCGCGGTGAGCAGTCGCAGTCGCCGCGCCAAAGTCGTGGGCGGCGCGCAGAGCTGCGCCTCGAAGTCTTGAAACCGCGTGGTGCCGAGCAGCGCGTTGCGCAAGATCATCAAGCTCCAGCCGTCCCCCACCTCCTCCACCGAGCGGGCGATGTTGCATTCCATCTCCGCGAAGCTTCTTCGTTGCATGGTCTGCTTCCTAGGTCAGTGACTATCATAATGCAAGTCACTATTCGTGCAGAAAAGGCTGGGCCCGGGCGGTGGTCGAGAGCGATCGCGCTGGACCTTGCCCAAGGAGCGAGCAAGCACTCGAAGCCAGGTCCTGGACCGGAACCGAGGCGCCTAGTGCGTTTCGCTTCGGCCTCCCTCAGCTGGCGCCGCGGATCTGCTTCAAGAAGCCGAGCACCGCCGCGCTTTGGTATTTGCGTTCGTGCAGCACCGCGTAGAACCAGCGATGAAAGTCGCGTTGCGGGACGCTGCAGGGGACGAGGCTGCCGAGACGAAAGGCCTCGACCAGTGCCACGCGCGACACGCAGCCGATGCCCAGACCGGCTTCCACGGCACTCTTGATCGCTTCGGTGTGCTGCAATTCGAGCACGATCTTCAGGTCGGGTAAGATGCCGTGCATGGCGCGCTCGAAGGCTTGTCGCGTTCCCGAGCCAGGTTCACGGACGATCCACGAAACCTGTACGAGGTCGTCGTCGCTCAGCGTGCCCCGGGCCGCATAGGGGTGCGAAGGGGCACAGAACACCACGAGCTCGTCGGGGCGCCAGCGGGAAATCTTCAACTCGGGCTCTTGGAGTTCCCCTTCGACGAGCCCAATGTCGATCTCGAAGTTTAGAACTTTGCGCGCGATCTCGACCGTGTTGGCGACATCGAGAGTGACGCGGGCATTCGGCTGTTCGCGCATGAAGCGTGCGATCTCCGGCACGATCGAGTGGTTGCCGATGCTCAGCGTGGCGCCCACCCGCAGCTGCCCCACCGCGTCGTGGCTGGCCAGCTCGTTCTCCAACTCGCTTGCTTCTTGCCAGAGCGCCTCGGCCCTGGCGCGCACCGCACGACCGAGACCGCTCAGGTGCAAGCGTTTGCCTAGCCGCTCGAAGAGCTGAATATCGAATTGCCGTTCCAGATCCGCGAGCGCGCCGCTGACCGCCGATTGCGACATCGACAGGCGCTTTGCAGCGCGGTTGACACTTTCGTGTTGGGCAACCGCCAGGAAAACCTCGAGCTGGCGCAGAGTGTAGCGCATATCGGTAAAACAGGATAACATATCCGGAATATCCCGGTTTGCCGATTATCGGGCGCGCGTTAGATAGGGGGCATGAGCGCCGCGCTGAGCAATCTGACCCCCGAGACCGTGCTTGAAGTTCGTCACTGGAACGAGAGCCTTTTTAGCTTCAAGACCACCCGCAACGGTGGTCTGCGCTTCAAGAACGGGCACTTCTTGATGATTGGACTGGAGGTGGAAGGGAAGCCGTTGCTGCGTGCCTACAGTGTCGCCAGCCCGAACTATGAAGAGCACCTCGAATTTTACAGCATCAAGGTGCCCGACGGACCGCTCACCTCGCGCCTGCAGCACCTCAAGCCGGGTGACCAAGTGCTGGTCAGTAAGAAGCCGACCGGCACACTGGTGACGAGCCACTTGCTGCCCGGCAAGCGCCTGTACCTGCTCAGCACCGGCACGGGGCTCGCGCCGTTCATGAGCATGATTCGCGATCCGGAAGTTTATGATCAGTTCGAGCATGTGATCTTGGCGCACGGCGTGCGTGTCACGAGCGAGCTCGGCTACTCGGACTACATCAGGCATGAGCTTCCGCAGCACGAGTACCTGGGCGAGCAAATCAAAAATCAGCTCATTTACTACCCGACCGTTACCCGCGAGCCGTACGCCAATCGGGGTAGGCTCACGGACTTACTCGAAGGCGGCAAACTGACCGCCGATATCGGCATGCCCGCGCTCAATCCGGAATTCGACCGCGTGATGATCTGCGGCAACCAAGGCATGCTGGATGAGTTAGTCGCCATCTTGAAGGCGCGTGGATTCAGCGAAGGCAAGAGCCACGAACAGGGCCACTACACAATCGAACGCGCGTTCGTCGAAAAGGAGTAATTCTGCCCCAGGCCTCGGGGTGAAGCTCGCTCCGGTTGCCATCCAAGGCGCAGCGAAAGGCTTGCTGCCCGGTCACCCGTGCTACGGTCATCGGCGGCGATGCGAGTACCCGATGCCGACACGCGCGCCGCTCGCTTGGCGATGGCCGCCGCCTCGCTGGCGCTGGGGCACCACGTGGCGGCCCGTTCGCTCCGCGAAGGCTTGTTCTTGGCGACCTTCCCGGTCGCCGAGTTGCCGAAGGCCATGCTCGGCGCGGCGCTGTTCGCCATCCCGATGGCGCTCTTGGTCGCGCGCTGCATGGCGCGCTTCGGCCCCGGCTTGCTGACGCCGATCCTGTTCGTGATGAGCGCGTGCGGCTCGGTCACCGAGTGGTGGCTGTTGCCGAGCCTACCCCGCGCGATTGCGATCGCGGTCTACTTGCACGTTACGATCGGGGGCGCGCTCTTGGTGAGCGCGTTTTGGTCGATCGTCAACGAGCGCTTCGATCCGCACTCGCTCAAGGCCGTCTTCGGACGCATCGGCGGTTTTAGTACGCTCGGTGGTTTGGCGGGCGGGT
>Ga0302321_100002277_pt1 | contig 16502 bp, 12 predicted proteins | sample Fen_T0_1_FD_202505 | JGI IMG/M metagenome (GOLD analysis project Ga0302321, IMG submission 202505) | Peat permafrost microbial communities from Stordalen Mire near Abisko, Sweden - Fen_T0_1 | ecosystem: Environmental > Terrestrial > Soil > Wetlands > Permafrost | place: Sweden: Abisko...
ATGTTTCGTTGCCAGCGGCGTGCGTCACGGTCACGAGCGGTACGGCGGGCTCGTTGGCCAGCTGATCTACCGAAGGGGCCGCTATGACGGAGAAGGCAATTGAGGAATCACCCGGAGTTGTCGAATCGTACGTCAAAAAGCTCCACTGCGGCACCTGCCCGCTATTCGGGCATAAGCCTTGGTAATCATACGACTGGGTCTTGCTGGACAAGCAGGGTCCTACCCCGGCTGCACCGGAACATTGTGGTGCGTTGCAAGTTACATTAGGGACGTTGTAACCCCAATTGTCATCAATGCGGGCTTCGCCGCCACCCGGTGCCGTTACCCACAACTGGGCGTTGCCGTTTAGGTAGTTGGCACAGCCGCTGACCATTATGCAAGCACCGCGACTTATTACTGCGTTCGTGGTGCATGAGCCCAGCTCGCCCAAAAGACTTGGCGCCGGGTTACCCAATTGCAAAGGATTTGTCGGGAGCACGTGAACTACAATGCCTGCCGGCGCCGTGGTTGTGCCATGGTTGCACACAGGAATTTGACCCTGACACGGCACTCCTAAAGAGAGATCGAAAGCGTTGTCCTGCGCATTGAGCTGCCCTGGTGCCCAAGCTTGACATGCGGCTGATTGGTTGTTGCCGCTAGTGTCGCAGGTTGCGCCACAGCTGACTGAAACCGCACTGACACAATCTTGCGACCAACCGACGGTAGTGCTGGGTCGCTCTTCACACCATGACGGATTCTGGACGGCACAACTCTGATCGTTCCACGCCCCTGAGCCACCGTAAATTTCGCCGCAATTCTCGTTTCCCCCATAATTGTTAGGCTCAGCGGGGCTGCTATTCCAAGGCGGAATTCCCGGAGGTTGACCGGTGCCGAGTGTTTGCTCCCCATTGGAGCACTTAAATGCAGACGAGCTGTCGCCAAACGTAATGCGCTGCAAACCCATCCAGGCCGCATAGTAATTGCCGTTATCGTTGATGAAACCTTGCTCGGTATCAGTACCTATGCACAATAAATCCCAGCCGCTTCCGCGCGCTTGGCAGCTGGACCGTGCATTGTTCCAGGCCAGCATTCGCGATTCATAATAGTAACATTCAGTACCGTCCGGACTGGGCAATTCGTCGGGCTTACAAGACAACTGCCCATTGCTCTGGCAGCAGCTCGGGTATTGCGAGCATATGCTGGCGACACACGGATCAACGCAAGTACTCGTCAAAGCCGTTCCGGTCTGACACTTGTAGTGCGTGCATGTGCTGTCTGTCGCAACATTTACGCAATGTTGATTTTGCTGGCAATCAGCCGCCGTTTCGCAATTGGGCTTTGATACGAGTGCTTGTATTGCCGGTGGGAAGCTGCTCAGCGCGCCCGATAGCCAACCCGCATTGGGGTTGAATTGCGCTATTAGACCGGCACTAGGTTGTTCGAGGTACTTTTGGCAACTGGGATCGCAAGGATTCTCGGCCCCGCAAGGTTGACTGCTCGAAATGGAAGTAGCTAGACGGTCACCTTTGGGCGGTGCGGATTGCAAGACGACATTGCCTTGTCCGCAGTCAGACCAGATTCCGCCAACGCACTTTTCCGTGCCGTAATAACAAGACAGGACCGACCCATGTTGCGACAACGTTTTCGAGCACGCGCGCTGATCGCCGTCGGCGCAGCTCTGGGGGCTGGTCGTCCCGTCCGCCGCTGGATTGAGTCGTGTCACACTCCCATTGGCGAGTGGCGGCAAGTCCGGGCTCGATGAACAGCCGATTACTAACCCGGCCGCCAGCAAGACCAATCGAGCTGCTCGACGCAAGGCTAACGACAGACGAGTTGCAACCATTCCAGTCACCATTGGCCCGCGCCCTATCGAACCCTTCTCGGATGGGTCCGAGCAGTCCGCTCCAATTGAAGTGTGGAATCTTGACTCCCTAGCCGCGACGGCGCAACCCAAGCGATATGTTTTGCCCCTCCGATATGCGAAACGCATCAGAAAACCATGGGAAAACCCTTAGCGAAGCCTCGACTTTTTCCGGGTATTCGTGAACATTTACCGGGACCACCCCTTCCCCGACACGACGGCGCGTGGAAAGCTTGATGGCCGCCTTGCTACTGGAAATTTCGGCGAGTAGTCCGTGCCAATACAGGTCAGCGGGTCGCCCGTGATTTAGCCTCGGCCTATTCCAGTATTGGCCATGAGACGATTTCGGCGACCGACGTCGTGTTGGATCACTGTGGCCGCATAACCCCCATTCGAGCGAATGCGTGCCGCTAAAACCTAATCGGCGCGGTTCGAAAAAGACTGCAGACTTTCCCATGCTTTCGAATCCACGAACAGCTGTACAAGCTCGGCGTCAAGGTGGCCGTCCTTGACTTCGAAGCCCAGGATGTCGATTGCTTTTTCGGTGGGGACAGCGCGTTTGTAAGGACGATCGCTTGCAGTGAGCGCGTCGAATATGTCTGCAACGCTCATCATCTTCGATTGAAGCGGGATTTGCTCGGACGTCAGCTGATTGGGATAGCCCGTGCCGTTCAGGCGTTCGTGGTGTGCACCGGCGATTATTGGCACTTTGGCAAAGGTCCTACCCCAGGGAATTCGGGAGAGAAAACGAAATGTGTGCGTCACGTGCCCACGAATTTCATCGAATTCATTCGACGTAAGCGAGCCTCGTTTTACGCTCAAACTCGTAATTTCATCCTCCGTTAGCCATGCCAGTGATTGGCCCTTCAGGCCTTGATAGGCGCTCTTGCCAATTGCCTGAATTCGGCCAAATTCTCCCGATGAGAGCACCGTTGGTTCGTTCGCTTGTTCGACGATCGTCCAGGTCTGCTCGAGCTGAGCCCGTTGCTCCGCGAATTCGATCTCGATTTGAGAGATATCTTCTGGGCCTGCCCCGCGTCGCAACGCCTCGTATTTGCGCGCCCATGCATTGGCTTCGAGCGACTTGGCAATGAAATCGAATCGATTGCGAATTCGTTCCAATTCGAAACTATAGAGTTTCTTTGCCTTGGTTAGTACCCGCTCCTTTACACCGATTTTTCCAAAATCATGCAAGAGGGATGCGTACTCGAGTTCGCGAAGGTCCTCGCCTCGCCAGCGAACGGCCGCATAGGAACCCGTTTGGCAACGTTCCACCGCACCCGCCAGCTGAAGCGTAAGCGTCGAAACGCGTCGCGAATGGCCGCTCGTCGTCGGATCGCGGGACTCGATTGCGTCGACCGACGCACGCACGAATCCGTCGAACAGACCCCGAATTTCGTCATACAGTAAGGCATTCTCGAGGGCAATGCCCGCCTGGGCCGCGACGGCGGTCAGCACCTGCTCACTGCGTTCATCGAACGGTACCACGTGCTGCTCGACATCTAGGGCGTTGGTGAGTCGCACTGCAGCTTTGCGTTTCTTATTGATTAGCTGCAGCACCCCGAGAACATCCCCCCGATTGTTCGTGAGCGGGGTGCAGATCATGCTCTTCGTACGGTAGCCCGTCCGTTCATCGAAAGATCGATCGAAGCCGAAAGTGGAACTCTTAGAGAGCTCATAAACGTCGTCGATCCGAATAGTTTGCCGCTCGAGTGCCACCCACCCCGCCATGCTATTGCGATCCACGGGCATGGTGAATTCACTCCAATCGAACTTTGCCGAGTCATTTTGACTCAACTTGAAGTGAAGTCTTCGAGCTACTGGTCCCCCGGCGATCCCCTCAACGACGTAGAGACTCCCCGCGTCCGACCCGGTTACGATACGACTCTTCTCAAGGATTAGCCCGAGGAGCCGCTCGATGTCTCGCTCGGTCGTTAACGCCCGCGCTATTTCGGCTAGTTCCCCAAATTCGTATTCGGACCGTGTCAGTGATTCTGCTCGAAATTGCTGCCCGGTCTTGAGACGCATCCACTCGAATGCCCGCTCGATACTTAGTACCAATTCCGAGTCGCTCGGGTCGTGGCCGAGCAGGCCGAACAATCCCTGATTGCGCGGCTCGGCCAATTGTTGCCTCTCGATTTGGCCGAGCAACAGCACACTGGTGGTTTCGATCCTAGCTTCCTTTTGCCAGAGTTTGAACAATTGTGGAGACTCTATCCATAGGCGCGCTGGCGTAATCAGGACCACCAAGTTGTCGTGGTGAACCAAAATAATCCCCGGGTGCGCACGATGAACTTCATTTTGGAGGCACAAGGTTCTGAGCCTTCCGAATAGCTGGGAAAGCTCTTCCAATGCAGCGGCTGCGAGGGGCTGCTCGCCCGACACGGCGAAAAGCGCACTCTCCTGGTTTTCAATCGTATCGGTCGGCATCACTCATTCTTGGAATTTCGGTCGGATTGCTGAGGTGACTCTGGCGCAGCATTCACATTCGCGCTGCTCGCTTGTCTTTGATCATGTAGCCGCGCGTCACGTCGGTCATAGGCCAAAACGATCTTCTGAACCAACGGGTGACGCACCACGTCGGCATGCGTGAATATTTGGAATGCGATTCCCTCGATATCGCCGAGGAGCTCATGGGCTTCCCGTAGGCCGCTCCGCGAGCCCGGCGGCAAATCCGTTTGGGTCACGTCCCCGGTAATTACTGCTTTGGACCCAAAACCTAGACGAGTGAGAAACATTCTCATCTGTTCGGATGTTGCATTTTGTGCTTCATCCAAGATTACGAATGCATCATTGAGAGTCCGACCGCGCATGAATGCAAGCGGCGCAACTTCGATTTGTCCGCGTTGCCTGAGCTGTTCTATTTTTTCGAAGTCCAACATGTCATTGAGCGCGTCGTAAAGTGGCCTCAAATACGGATTGACTTTTTCAGCTAAATCTCCCGGCAAGAAGCCCAGTCTTTCTCCGGCTTCGACGGCAGGCCGCGTCAAAATGATTCGCTTGACACGCTTGGTCAATAAGTAGCTCGTGGCGACGGCCATCGCCAAATAGGTCTTACCCGTGCCAGCCGGACCAATGCCGAATGTCATGTCGAAATTGCGAATCGCGTTGACGTATGCTCGCTGCGCCGGTGACTTTGGCACAATTTGGCGACGCTTTTGCGTCACGATGGCTTCATCGAGTCGTTCCACGAGCGAAGCGTCCGGATCCTGCTCGATTTCTCGCACGGCGCGTTCCACGTCGTTTTGCTCCAACACATGCCCTCGACCCGCTAATTCGGTAGCCTGAAGCAATAGACGATGGGCTGTTCGCACGCGAGATTCCTCCCCAGCCACGAAAATAGTGTGACCCCTAAGGTTGATATCGGCGCCGCTCGCCCGAGCTATCTCGGCGAGCATCTGACCACCGGGGCCGGCCAAGGCAAGGATCAGACTTACGTCCTCGACCTCGAGGGTCATCCTGAAGGGCGTCTGACTTGGTTGCAACGCGTTCCTTGTCGCTTGGCTGAGTGGGCTTGGCGCGGACTATCCGAACCGGCACCAGCTTAGCCCTAGGGCCGCAGGGGCGCATCCGGGAGAGATCTATTGCCAATTTCTTGGCCGCAACGGCCGAGGACCAGTAGTCGTCGGGACCGCACCATGCGAAGTTGGACACGTTGGATGGGCATTGGAGCCTCAGTCGGCATCGTTTCGGCTCTCGTGCCGATTGTCCGCGGAAACTGGGGAGTCGCTCCACAAACCGCTCCGCTCTCGAGGATTCGACCCCGGGTTGAAGTCAAAGCTTCCGCTCCCGATCTTTCGAGTCTTGACCTGCTTCACATCGAAATACGCGCTGAACGTGTTGTCGCGCCCATGCCGCCAGGACGGGAGGCGGAACTGACGCTGGACCCGGTGCTGCAGCGCACGGCCATGACCCAGATCGGTAAATATCGCATGCCCGAGGCCGGGCTCCTGATGATGGACGTCAAGACAGGACGGCTTTTGGTGTACGCGAGTGGAGTCTCGGGTAGCGATCCGTATGACGTCAACACGCGAGCGGAGCCCCCAGCAGCCAGTGTATTCAAGGTAATTACGGGGGCGGCGCTCGTCGAACTCGCTGGGCTAAGGTCCACGACCGAGCAGTGCTACCACGGTGGCAAGAGCCGCATTTCCGCAGAAGAGTTGGAGGATAATCCTACTCGTGACAAGTGGTGCACGACGCTTGGGCAGGCCATGGGCCGCAGCATCAACGTCGTGTTTGGACGCCTAGCGCAAAAGCACCTCAAGCCGGAGGACTTGGAGCGAATGGGCGGAGCATTCGGATTTGGCTCGCCCATCCCTTTCGCCGTCAAGAACGACGCTCCCCGACTTAAGGTGCCTGACAATTCGATTGATTTTGCGCGCACTGCCGCCGGATTCTGGAACACGACTTTATCGCCATTGGCAGCTGTATGCTTGGGACAAACCGTTGCGTCCCATGGTGTGTCGTTGGAGCCCATCATAGTGGACCGGGTAACCGAAAAGGGTCACTTGGTCTGGCAATTCGACGCCAAGCCCACTGTGCTGCGTCGCGCGATAAAGCCGGAGACGGCCAGCGAACTTACTCGAATGATGACCGAAACGGTCGAAAATGGGTCGGCGCGCGGGGCATTCCGAGACCCCAAGGGAGAAGCTTATCTTCCTGGTATCGGAGTCGCGGGTAAGACGGGCACACTTTCCGACAACGAGGCCAACCGACACTACACGTGGTTCGTGGGCTTCGCGCCTGCTGATCAGCCGGAAATCGCAGTTGCCGCGCTTGTGGTAAATAATCCCACCTGGCAAATCAAAGCCCCTTTGATGGCGAGGAACTTACTACGCTCCTATTTCGCCAAGGCTGGCCGAAAAGGCGTGACGATGCCGTAGCAGTGTCCGGGCACTATTGCATTCAAGACGGAAATGCTGTTGTCGAACTAAATAGACGAGTAATGCCGGCAACGCGGTCCGCCTACCGGGGGTAACTGGCTGAATTTACAAGACTTACCCTGCAGTCACGCCGAAATCGGACGTACTGCAGATCCTGCATAAACCAAAGTCCTGCTTGAACCGTACTAGGAAAGGTAGCAAATGGGACGTAAGTGAACGCATAATCGAGAGTCAGGTGCAGTCCCTGGACCCGACTGCTAGGATAATAGCTGTGCAGGTTGTACTTCGGAAACTTGGACGTGGATCGAGAGCCGTGAGTGGGCGCTTGGTGAGAGCACCACGCAAAGGCTCGGTCGTGGTGATCGAGTTTTCCGATGGCATGCACGAGTACGTGACAACACCGGTGCGTCGCGTGTTGCGGTTGGCGGCCAAGGATGTTTTCTATATCGAAACCGTGAACAGCAGATATCGGCTCGAGGTTAGGGATCGCGAGCACATGCTTGACGACGCGTCGAGTGGGTGACAGCTTGCGGCGCCGGCCGTGAACCGAACGTTCACCGGCACCAAGCACGCCTCACAATGAGCGAGAGATCAGTATGGGAAGTTTTGATCGACGACATTCACGAAAAATGACAAGGCGCAAGGCTCAAGCAGCCAAGAAAGAGCGCGCCAAGCGCAAGCGTGAAGTAGTAAAGCAGGCACGCGCGTCGGTGAAGCCCGCCAAGAAGAAAAGCTCACGCTCAGCAAGCTAGTCGTTCCCTGACCCAATCGTGCGCGAAGGCAAATGCACGTCCGGGTGAGGAGCGTCTTGAACCGGCATTACTTCGCCGAAAAGTCCTAGATCTCCCGCAACGCGTTTTTCGCGGGTCATCTTCCAGCCGTGACCGTCATCTTCCCAGCGCTGTGAGACGCGCGTAGATCTCAATATGTTGTCGCGCAGCGGGACCCAGGATATATCCACAGTGACGTCGGCATGTGTTTCGTCGCGCACTTGAACGCCTGCTAGATCGATGTCGACGAGGCGAATCTCACGTCCCCACGAGGTGCGTCGCGCCAAGAAGTCCGTTCGTACACTAGCGTCGACGTGCGAAGCCACCATGTCCATCTTGCCAAAGCGAGTCGCGACATTGAGATCGCGTGCCGCGTCACTGACACGTTGCGCAGGTGAAGCAGGAGCGAAACACGCCGTAGACAACGCGGCCAGCAGCAAGTACGCACCCAGGTGACGACGCATGCTGAGTGATTAGCAGGCGCCCGAAACAAATGGAAGCAAGGATTGCTGACTGTTGGTTGTCGGTTGCTGAAACAACCCACAAAAATTCAAAGCCCCGAATTCAGCACAAGATACGACGTGCCGCCTGGTATCGCTCCGGCCCCGGTGCCTCTGGCGTAACCGAGCGCCAACTGCACGTCAATTCCGTAGCCGAAGGTCAGATATGTCCAGAGTTCGGCAGCGAGTCCCAATCGAAGTGTCCGCCACACGTGTTGATTGTCGAAGTCTGTAAATGCGCCGCCGTAGTCCGCGCCAACCGCTGCTGATAAGCCGTGCAAGAATGCCGGCAGCGTCGATAGGCCCCGATCGACCCAAAGTACTGGCAGCCTGTATTCGGTTTGCATCAATAAGAGTCGCGAGCCTTGAAATTGCCCGCTCGAGTAACCGCGCAACGTGAGCCGGCTTTGCGCTGAACCATTGAGAATACTCGTTAGCAAAGGAGAATCTTGGTACCCCCCCAACGCATAGCCGCCTTCAGCGGGGCCACTGCTGGCGGCCAAAGTAGTCCCAAGCGCAAGCACATGGTGCCTTGCCCACGGCATCGGGTGATACGAAATGGCCCGAACATACGCACTTGAACCTTCAAGTTCGCTGCCGATATTTCGATCGGCTCGGTCCAGCGATACACTAACCGAAATGCCACGCTCGGCACCGACACTGTACAAATATTGCTCGGCGTTCGAGAACTGGTAGCTGAGACGCACTGAGCTGAGAAAGCCTCGAAAGGGTTCAACTGGCACCGACGCGTAGGGGTCCGCGGCTGTGCCCGTCGGGAGATCCGCATCCAGATGCGATGCCGCGTAGCCTATGAACAGCGACTGACCGAAGAACTCGCCCGACAGGGGGATTTGCACGCCGGTACTGGCGCTGGTGCGAACGCGTCGAACATTCCGAATGCTACTACCGTATTGAAATTGGGTATTGGGATCGGTCGTGCGCGATATGCCGGCGATAATGGCTTCCTTGAACCCAAGATACGCGTACGATCCGTACAAATCAGGCTGCGAGTTGTTGGAGTCGAAGACTGCGGTCGCACTGAGCGCGTGCAGTCCGACGATGTCTCCACCGTTGACCGTGGCGATGAGCCGCCTTCCGCTACTGTCACTCCTGTAGTCGAGCAAGAGGGCGCGGGGTCGCAACGTCGGCAAGGGATTGTACGCTGTCGGAGTCACGGTGCCTCGATCGTCGAGAAAGACTCGGTCATCACGCTGGCCGGGAGTAGGTGCTGGCGGCAGCCAGGCGCTCTGGTCTATGTCGATTACATACAAATCAAAGCCGGTTGAATTGTAACCAACGTAAACGAGCTTTCGACCGTCTGGAGAGATCTCCGGTGAAAACGCTCCCGTTACCAAGTTGGTGACCTGACTCAAACGACCCGTCGCCAATTCCAGAGCGAAGATATTGGAGATGCCGCTGCGATCCGAACTGAAGTACAGCCACCGACCATCGGGTGACCAGCTGGGTTCCTGATCGATACTGCGGTCCTTCCAGAATGAATTCAGCGTATTGGTTTGCCGGTCAAAGACGCGCAGATCGCGATAACCGCCGCGTGTCCATGCACTGTACGCAACAGAGCGATCGTCGGGAGAAAACCTGGGCGTGAATACCTGATCGTCGCGCCTGCCAGGCACCAACGCCCGTTCGTTTTCGATTCTTCCGTCGGCGGCGAAGTCGGCAATCCGAAGTGTCGTCGTGCCTGCACGATCGGTGACGTAAACTACGTTATGTCCGTCGTGACTCATGTCAGGATCGCGCGCGCGCCGACCTGTCGTAAGCCTTAGTCTCCCGGACTCCCAACCCCTTGGGGATCGCGTTCCGTGTTTCTGCAAGAACAGGTCGTTGAAGTAATATTGGCGTCGCGAGGGGGCATTGCTTTGGAGCAGCAGATCGCAGTCGGGTACAAATGAGGCACTGCCACCGTTCGAACGCGCCACGAGATCAGCTGAATTGTTTTCAGCAGGGTCAAGACTGGGTAGCAATGCAAAGCCCGACGCATCGTGGCCGTCGTCACGAAAGTAAATAACCGCAGGCCCCGCCGTGCCAAGTGAGCCCCAGCACCTCTCTGGCACGAATCGCGGTGCGCTCGTGGACCGTCCATGGAATGTCAAGCGGCGGCCTTCGCGCCGCCCTCGGGCCTCCACGGCGCGCACTTGTTCGCGAAAGCGTCGCTCTTCGGCTGCTTTGAAGGCCGCGTAAAGTTCAACATAGGTCCGGCCAGTGGCGCGATGCACCGGGCGATTGACGGCGAATGGGACTACATCGTCGCCAGTATCGGCCATCATCGTGGCAAAGACGCTTTCGCCGTACGTGTTGGCTATGAATTCGACGAACTTGGAGCCATACAAGTACCAGAGCGTTGCACCGGGCCACCTGCGCGGCACGTGGGTGATCTGATCGATTGTGGCGAAATTGTTTTCCAGCACGTCCGCTCGCAGGTACATATCGAACAGCGTGGATCGAAGCCGCCCGCCACTCGAGAGTCGACTCTCGGCGTAAACCGCCAACCCCTCTAGCAACCAATGCGGTTGCAATTGGTTGGGAGCAGTTTGTTTGCCCAGAATAGCACTGACCAATGCCGGCAGGCCCGATACGTTGTTGAGATGCACGATGTGCGTCTGTTCGTGCGAAACTAGGGTCGGCAGCCAGTCGTCGTAGTCGTTCAGGATCGACAGATCGTCGGGAGCCGTGACGAAAAGAGTAATCGCCGAATAGGGCAACACATTGGCAAATCCATTCGACGAGTCCGAAATATCGGTTAGGACGATCTCGGTCCGCTCGCCCGGAGGTTTCCCGAGCCATTGGAGCAGGCGCACCTCGAGCTGTTCGGCGACACTCGCGGTCCGCTGCGCCTGCTGCTCCAGACCTCCGTGATAGTGAATTCTAAAGTTTGGTGTCGATAGTGTATGCCACTCGAGCGAGGCGTCACCGGCCCAGGCTTGCGATGGTGATAACTCGATGACCAAGAGGGTCAGCGCCAGAATTGCCCAACGCGCGACAATCTTGATACCACACCGTGAACGCACGCGGCTGCTGGGGTAGGTGGTTCTCCAACCACTCCTCGGCGTCGGGCCCCGGCGCATTTTGTCAGAGGTCGTCGTGAAACAGCGGTTCGCGATTGCGCGCGTAGCGGTACACCAATTGTCGGGCTTCAAGAGATATTTCCGTGAACTGCGCCCCAAAACCTGGGGAAACGGACTCGCCACGCGACACTGGACTCGCTTCGCGTGTCCAGCGCACTATGCCCCTGGCTTCGAATTCGTAGCCGCCCGGCAGTGATACGCGAATCAGCAAGTTCTGCCCAATTGGCGGAATTTGATACGTTGCAATGAAGATCCCGCCCGAGTCAACGACGTCATTGCCGCTCAACCCTTTGTAAAAGTTCGTCGCGCTGTGAGCGCCCAGTTCGGCGGCGACGCGCTGCAATGGCCCGCCGCCATCCGAACCCTGGACAATCGGAGCCGCCGGCGTCGGAGCCAGCGGTGCCGCCGCGGGAGCCGCTGCTACAGGCCGACCCGCGGTAGGGGGTGACGAAGGCGACTTGCCTGCTGCCGGTACCTCGACTGGAGTGGCTGCACCCGGAGAGGATTTACGAACCGGGGCTTCGCTAGCAACCATGGTTTGCGCGCTCGTCATAGGCGCGTCACCGGCTGCCGGCTTTTGCATGGCCGCTGCAACGACGCTCGATACGGCTGCACTGGCTGCTTGCCGCGAAACGAGCGTGCCCGGAGCACTCGTGCCCAGAACTTTGGCGCCTTCGACTGGAGTCGAACGCTGCGGTCGCGGAATGCTGGCTGCCGGCAACCCACTCCCGGTGGCCACGGGTCGTGGCGCGGAAGCTACTGGCTGCCCTGTTGACACCGCTCGCTGCGGCGTCGTCGGGACAGGCTGCATGGGTGCAACTCTGGGTGCGGCCGCCACAGCCGGCGATGCCACCAAACGCTGAGGCGAGCTGGAAGTACTGTTCGCTGCGGCTGGGGGAACGCTGCTGACTCTCTGCGACAGCCCATACACCAAACCCAATGAGCCCGCGACTGCCTCCATTGCCTGAAATAGCGAGGGATGATCGATATTTAGTGACTGCAATTTTGCGAGTGCCGAACGCACCAAATCAAGAACGTTGGGGCCGCCCCGATTGATCGGCAGGGCGCCCGTGCGTTCGATTTGAAGCAATGAACTCATTGCCTGGGCGATGGGCTCGGCTGCCGATTGTACGGCTTCGGGGGCACTTGGATCCTGGAGTGCGTTCAAGCCTACGGAAAGTCGTTCTCTTGCAGTTCGGGCGGTGGTCACCAGATCGGTCATGCAATCCCTCCAGGGGCGGGTGAGCATATCATCTTCGGTCGACAATTGGGCCTATTCAAGGGCTACTGAGGCTTTCCGGTACGAAGGTGGTTCACCAAAGATCCCCCGCGGAGCTCGCAACCTTCAAAATCTTCGACCGAGTCGGGTCCCGCGCTCGCTTCGGCCACGATTGGAGCCATTTGGGCACGTTCGACCGCAATGGCACCGTCGCCAGTTCGCATCAGCAAACTCCGTCCAAGCAATGCCTCCCCAGGCAGCAATGCCGAGGGGTATTCCGGCGCCGGGGAGGCCTCGGTCACGAAAAACCGATGCCCGTTGAGTTCCAGGGCCAGACCTGGAACCGGCGATAGGGCCCGAATTCGCCGCACGATGCGCTCGGCGGGCCAATTCCAATCCACCCGGAGCTCGTCACCTGTGGGCTCTGGGGCCCAGGTGAAGATTTCTGCATTTTGGGTCGTGCCGGCACTTGGACACCCTCGGGCAAAATCGCCGACGACCTCGCGCAGCGCGCCGAGCGAAGGCCTGTCCAGGGCTCTAGCCAATTGCCAAGCGTTGCGTTCGCCCACGGCAAGACGTCGCTGCGCGAGGATGGCGCCAGAATCGTACTCGGCTTCCAGGCGATGAACCGTAACCCCCGTTTCGCCGTCACCTGTATCGATCGCCCAATAGAAGGGGTTGGGACCGCGATGCCGAGGCAATAGTGAAGGATGCACCCCGATGCCGCCGTGCCGCGGCATATTGAGCCAGCGCTCGAGGAGGCGCCGTGTGAAGAACCAACTGACGACGAGATCGACCGGTGACTCGTCGAGCAGCGTGTCCACGTGCCGCTCAAAACCCAAATCATCATCATTCAGATCCAGCAGGCATCCCGGCGGCAGTGCGCGGCGCAATCGGCGCCGCCCGCCGGCTTCGATCGGCGAAAGGACCGCCCACCGAACGTCGTGACCATCCTCGAGCAGCAGCAAGGCGGCGAGGGGCAGGCCGAAGAAACCAATTTTTAGGCCGGGCATTGGAATGCCGAAAAGTTGCTCGATTTTCGCTGAGGCTGCTACCTCGAGCACCATGGTACTCGGACTGTCGGATTCTGCGTTTCGACCATCGGCACTGCGTCGGGGGCAACGCTTCGATCCGACCGCGGCCGATCGACCTGTATTGGTTTTTGACGGCGTATTTAAGGCCTATCGCCCTGATTGCCCGGTTTTGCGTGGGTTCTCGCTGACGATTCAGCGGGGCGAGTTCATGTTCGTTACCGGCCCAAGCGGCGCCGGCAAGAGCACGCTGCTCCGACTTTTGTATGCCGCCGAGCAGGTGGACGCCGGTCGAATTTTGTTCCTGGGGCGCGAAGTCGGGCGCCTGACACAGGATTCGGTGCCGTTCCTGCGCCGCAATATCGGTATCGTGTTTCAGGATTTCAAGCTGATTGAGAACTTCACGGTGCTCGAGAATGTCGGGCTGCCGCTGCAGGTGCTCGGGCTGCCCGAGCGAGTCGTGAACTTGCGCGTGGGAGAAGTGCTCGAGCGGGTCGGCCTTGGCGGCCGCGGTCACGAGCGGGCGAGCGTGCTCTCCGGCGGCGAGAAGCAGCGCGTCGCTATCGCGCGCGCCATCGTTTCCGAGCCGGCGCTGCTGCTCGCCGATGAACCGACGGGCAATCTCGACCCGCAACTGGCCGTCGATATCCTGGGTCTATTCGAGGATATTCACTCAACGGGGGTGACGGTGATGTTTGCGACTCACGACCGGTCATTGCTCGATATTCGACCGCGCCGCGTCGTCGTCTTGGATGAAGGGCGCGCTTTCGACGTGCCGCAGGGGCTCGAGGGCGCTGCCCTGGGGGCCGCATGAGGTCTAATCAATGAACGCTTTCGACCGAGCCTTTCGAGCCATGCGCAGTGATCTCGAAGTGCATCTGCTCAGCATCTTTTCCGTGGGTGTGGCCTTCGTTTGCCTGGTGACGGCGATGCTCGTCGTGGTCAACGTGCAGCACGTGCAAAACCGGTGGCAACACATCGGCAAACTCAGCGTGTACCTGAACGCCAATACCGCACCCGAACGCATTAACGACCTGGACGCAGCGCTGCGGGCAACGCCTGGGGTATCGGGTGTCCGCTTTGTCCCGAGCGAGGAGGCGCGCCGCGAATTGATGAGCGATCACGGTGACGACACGTTAGCGGCGCTGCCCGAGCAGGCCTTCCCCGCGTCGCTCGAAGTGGATACGCAAGAATCGCTGACGTTCGAAGCCCGTGAGCAAATGGCCAAGCAGCTCCAGATTTTGCCGGGCGTCGAGAGCGTCGAGACGTATGCCAATTGGTCGTCCAAGTTGGCGACCGTATTCTCGGGAGGCGTTACCGCTGCGGCCGTATTGGCACTCATCGTGCTCGGAGCCGTCGTGAGTGTCGTGTCGTCAACGATTCGGATGGCTTTGCAGAAGCGTCACGTAGAAGTCGAGGTGCTCAAGTTAGTCGGCGCGACCGATAGTTACGTGCGCGGGCCATTTATCGTTGAAGGAGCCGCGCAGGGGGCTCTCGGAGCCGTCGTTGCGCTCTCGCTCGTCGGCGCGCTCTATTCGTTCGTTAGGGGAACCTTCGAGGCCCATCTAACCGCCCTTTTGGGCGTGAACATTAGCTTTCTGCCGTGGACGCTGAGCGCGGGTCTGCTCGTAGGCGGAGCGGCGCTCGGCGCGGGTGCGGCTTACTTGAGCCTCCGAAGGCTGTTGGTCGTGTGATGCGGTGGGACAAGATCCAATCCGTCTGGCCATTGCTCGTTGCCGCTTTGGCGACAATTCCTTCAAGTGCGGCCGTGCCCCAAACGCTCAGCGACGTCGTAGGCACACTCTCGCGCAAGAGCAATGACAACGCTTCGGTTGCCGCCCAACTCGATCAAGCGGCGGCCCAGTTGGACGCCGGTGAACGCAAGGCCAAGGAGTCATTCGAGGATGCTCGCCGGGAAAGTGCCGACGTGTCTGCGCGGCTAATCGCCCGCGGACGCGCATACGTTAGGATGACGCGCGCAGGCCTTTTGCCACTAGGTGGCGGATTCGACCAGTTTCTGTCGCGCGCGACTCGAATCGAACGCTGGCATCACGCTCTCGAACGCGATGTGACTCGGCAGCGGGAACTTCAGAAGTCGATTGTCGACCTGGGTAAGAAACTCGAGACCTTGAGTCGAGCGCGTGGTCCTCTCGAGCTCAAGCGCGCCAGCGCGCATGATTCCGAGGCGGCGCTCACCGATGCCCAAGAGCGCGCGCTCGCATTCGAACGAGCCTTTGCCGGGAACAAAGACGGTCATACCGCAATTTATGGCGCAAATATGCCGTTTGGCGGTCCGGGCGTCATCAGTGATTTTCAGTCACTCAAGGGACACCTTGCATTTCCCGTCGCGGGGCGCGCAGAAATCGTGCGCGCCAAACGGCGTGGTGGCGGCGGTCTCGGGCTAGAGATGCGAGTGCCCGCAGGGTCCTCAGTTCAAGCTGTCTACGGCGGCCGCGTTGCGTTCGCTGAAAAGTACGCGGACTTCGGTCGCACCATCATCGTCGACCACGGGAACAACTACTTCACTGTCTACGCAGGACTAGACTCTGTACGGGCTCGCGTCGGTGAAGACGTTACGGCGGGTTCTACCCTAGGAACCGTCGGCGATGCCGGGCTGTACTTCGAGATACGCCGTTCGGGGGATACGATTGATCCCGCGCCGTGGTTTGGGATTTAGTTCGCCCTGAATCGGCACCCGAAGCTGCCGCCGCGCCAGCATGTGATTCTGCAGCATGCCCCCTGCAGCGGCATCGGCACATGAGCGACCGCCCGCCAATGTTGGTGCGTCCGAGCTACTGAACGCTGCACGCACCTGCAACGCGCTCGCTGCGGGCCGAGAGCTCTTGTGTGGCTGTCTCGTATGTTCCGTATATCAGAATCGAGATCGGCGATCCGAAAATGAGATGTTCCCCGCGCGCACGCCGAATGGACCGCAATTCTCAACCGACCACCGCCAGAAATGAGATGTTCTCATTTACGTGCGGATGGACCGCAATTCTCAACCGCACCAACGCCAGAAATGAGATGTTCCCGCACGCAGATGGACCGCGATTGGGCGTGACCATGATGGAAACGATCCTCACGAGGAATAGCGTTTGCGATCATTGACGGTTCTGGTGGTTGTACTAGTATCGACACGTCGCAGACAGATGCAGGACGATCGGAACACTGCTTAC
>Ga0302321_100002278_pt1 | contig 16501 bp, 10 predicted proteins | sample Fen_T0_1_FD_202505 | JGI IMG/M metagenome (GOLD analysis project Ga0302321, IMG submission 202505) | Peat permafrost microbial communities from Stordalen Mire near Abisko, Sweden - Fen_T0_1 | ecosystem: Environmental > Terrestrial > Soil > Wetlands > Permafrost | place: Sweden: Abisko...
GGCCTCGCCATCGCAACTGCAAGCCGCGCGATTTCGCGGCGGGTAGCTCTTCCAACCCGTTGAATGCATGATGGCTGACTGACCTTGGCGGGAGGGCGGGATTCGAACCCGCGGAGGGCTATTAACCCTCGCACGCTTTCCAGGCGTGTGACTTAAACCGCTCATCCACCTCTCCGGTGGCCCGCATTTTACTCCATGCCCGGCGCGCTGGCGGATCGGTCCCGTGCAGGTGTAGGCTCCACGGTTCGCGCACGAGGGGAAGGGCCCAGCGTATGAACGACGCCAAGTCCATTCAGATCATTCTGGCGAGGCAGCTCGCCAGCTGCATTGCCACGCCCGTCCTGCTGGTCGATGCGCAGAATTCGCTCATCTACTACAACGAGCCTGCGGAGGCGATCTTCAACCAGCGCTTCGACGAGACGGGCGAAATGCCTGCGTCGGAGTGGACCTCGCGCTTCACGGCCGTCGACGACGATCGCAATCCCATCCCACCCGCGGACCGGCCCATGGGGCGTGTGCTCGCCGAATGCGCACCAGTCTCCCGGACGATGTGGATGCGCGTGTCGGGCGGCGATTGGCGCCACCTGAACGTGACGGCCTTCCCGCTCGTCGGCGAAAAGGGGCAGCTCTTTGGCGCAATGAGCATTTTCTGGGCGATTTGAAGTGAACGTGACGCTGTGGGGGACGCGCGGTTCGCTCGCGACACCCGGCGCGGAGACGGCGCGCTACGGCGGCAATACGTCGTGCGTCGGCGTGATCGGGCGCGATGGCACGGTGTTGGTGCTGGACGCCGGGACAGGCATCCGCGGACTGGGAAAGACAATCGCCCCGACGGTGCGCCGCGTGGACATCCTGCTCACTCACCTGCACATGGATCACATCCAGGGACTGGGATTCTTCGCTCCGCTGTTTCGCGCCGATCTCGAAGTCCACATCTGGGGCCCGGTCAGTAGCCACATCAGCCTGCGCGAACGACTTATGCGCTACCTTTCGCCGCCGCTCTTCCCCGTGAGCCTGCGCGAATTGCCGTGCATGATCACGCTCCACGAAGTGCCGTGCGGCGAGGTCGCCATCGGGGAATTTCGCGTGTCGTCCGCGTTGGTATGCCATCCGGGACCGACGGTGGGATACCGCGTTGCCGATGCCCGGGGCGCGGTGCTGACGTACCTGCCGGACCACGAGCCCGCGCTTGGCTCGACGGAGTTCCCGTCGCTGCCTCTCGCGTGGACTTCGGGAGGCGGGCTCGCCGCCGGTGCGGACCTGCTGATTCACGACAGCCAGTACAGCGCGGCGGAATATTTGAGCCATGTCGGCTGGGGACACAGCTCGTTCAAGGATGCGCTGGCGTTCGCGACGCTCTCCGGCGCGAAGCACCTCGTGCCATTTCATCACGACCCGAGCCACACCGACATCGACATCGACCGTCTGATGAAAGACGCGATGGCGGAGATAACCCCGGCCTGTCGCGTCACGACCGCGCTGGAAGGCGCGACGTTTCAAATCTAGAACAATTCCGGAGTCCCATGAAAAAGGCGTTGAAATACGGTGCGTGGGCATTGGGTGCGATCGTGCTCGTCGCGCTTGTCGCATGGTTCTGGGCGAATCAGGTGGCGACCAGCCGGTACGAAAAGCAGTGGACCGTGCACAAGGCGGATTTCCCGATCCCGTTCCCGCTCAGCGCTGCCGACCTCGCGTCCCTCCGCGCCGAACGAATCCTGGCGGGGGCGCCGGAGGCCGATCCGCTCGCCGGCGTGGACCTTCAGGCGATCCCACTCGAGCGCGCGATCAAGCGGGGCAAGCACCTCGTCAACAGTCGTGTTTCGTGTGATGGCTGTCACGGCAAAGATTTCGGCGGCGCGGCGGTTGTCGACATCGCGCTGGTCGGACACTGGGTGGCGCCCAACCTGACGGCCGGCGAAGGCAGCGTGACCAACGGATTCACCGCGAACGACTGGGACCGCGCCGTGCGTCATGGCGTGCGGCGCAATGGAATGTCGTCGTCGATGCCGTCGGGGGACTTCGCCAACCTGACCGATCACGAATTGTCAGACATCGTCGCCTACATCCGCTCGATGCCGCCGGTGAATCGCGACATGGGTGCCGTAAAGCTGGGGCCGGTGTTTGCGTTCATGATAGCCACCGATCCCAAGGCATTTACCGCGGCCACGGTCGACCACGACAAGGCGCACGTCGTGGAACCTCCCACCGAGTCGCCCAGCGTTGAATTGGGGCAGCATATCGTGCAGGTCTGCCGCGGATGCCACGGGCCGCGGTTGTCGGGCGGCACGCTGGCGGGCGACCCCGACATGCCGGTCGTCGCGAACATCACGCCCCACGAAACCGGCCTCAAGTCATGGAGCGAAGCCGACTTCATCCGCGCGCTCCGCGAAGGCAAGCGCAAGGACGGGACGGCGATCAGCAAGATGATGCCGTGGCAGGCCTACGGGCAAATGTCGGATACGGAACTGAAAGCCGTCTGGGCGTACCTGCAGACGGTGCCGCCCCTGGAAAAGGGCAATCACTGAGGAACAGCGCGGCCTCCCACGCGGCGAGCACTCCACGGCGCGGCCGCCGCGGTCAGAGCAGTTCCTTCTGCCGGTGGGTCGTGCAGTCCACGACCGTCAGCGCGGTCATGTTGACGATGCGGCGCACGGTCGCCGACGGCGTCAGGATATGCACGGGCTTGGCGACGCCGAGCAGGATCGGGCCCAGCGTCACGCCCGCGCCGCCCGAGACCTTCATCAGGTTGAACGAGATGTTCGCGGCGTCGAGCGTGGGCATGATGAGCAGGTTCGCCTCGCCCTTCAGCCGCGAGTTGGGAAACGCCGCCATGCGCACGTCTTCCTGCAGCGCCGCGTCGCCGTGCATCTCGCCTTCGCATTCGAGATCGGGGTCCATCAGCTGGACCAGCGCCAGCACCGCCTGCATCTTCTTGGCGGTGGGATTGGTCGACGACCCGAAGCTCGAATGCGACAGGAACGCGACCTTGGGCACAAGGCCGAAGCGGCGCATCTCCTCTGCCGCCAGCAGCGTGATCTCGGCCAGCTGCTCGGCCGTCGGGTCGGCATTGACGTACGTGTCGGCGATGAAGAGCGTCCGCTCGGGCATCATCAATGCATTCATCGCCGCGTACGTACGCACGCCCTTGCGCAGGCCGATCACCTGGTCGATGTAGTAGCGGTGCAGGTCGTGCGTGCCGAAAGTGCCGCACAGCATGCCGTCGGCGTCGCCCATGTGCAGCATCATCGCGCCGATCAGCGTGTGGCGGCGGCGCATCTCGATCCGCGCATACGCCTGCGACACGCCGCGGCGCTCGGTCAGCCGATAATATTCCTGCCAGTAGGAACGGTAGCGTTCGTCGAACTCGGGGTTGATGATCTCGAAGTCCTCGCCCGGCGTCAGCCGCAGGCCGTAGCGCTCGATGCGCTGGGCCAGCACCGTCGGCCGCCCGACGAGGATGGGCCGCGCCAGGCCTTCGTCGACGACGACCTGAACGGCGCGCAGCACGCGCTCCTCCTCGCCTTCCGCGTAGACGATCCGCTTCGGGTCCTTCTTGGCCCCCGCGAAGATCGGCTTCATCAGCAGGCCCGAGTGGTAGACGAACGTCGTCAGCCGCTCCTTGTACGCGTCGAAGTCCACGATGGGCCGCGTGGCAACGCCGGAGTCCATCGCGGCCTTGGCCACCGCCGGCGCGATCATCACGATGAGGCGCGGGTCGAACGGCTTGGGGATCAGGTATTCCGGTCCGAAGCGCAGGTTCTCGATGTTGTACGCGTGCGCGACGATGTCCGACTGCTCTGCCATCGCGAGGTCGGCGATCGCGCGCACTGCGGCCAATTTCATCGCCTCGTTGATCATCGTCGCGCCGACGTCGAGCGCGCCGCGGAAGATGAATGGAAAGCACAGGACGTTGTTGACCTGGTTGGGAAAGTCCGAGCGGCCGGTGGCGATGACCGCATCCGGCCGAGCCGCCTTGGCCAGGTCGGGCATGATCTCCGGCTCGGGATTGGCCAGTGCCATGATCAGCGGCTTGTCGGCCATCGCCGCCAGCCATTCGGGCTTCAGGACGCGCGCGGCAGAGAGCCCGAGGAAGATGTCCGCGCCCGGCAGGATCTCGGCCAGCGTGCGCGCAGCTGTCGGTTGCGCGTAGATGGCCTTGTGGTCGTCCATCTCCTCGGTGCGGCCGGCATAGACCACGCCCTTGATGTCGGCGACGAAGATGTTCTCGCGCGTGATGCCGATGCCGACCAGCAGGTCCAGGCACGCCAGCGCGGCCGCGCCGGCGCCGGAGCAGACGAGCTTGACGTTGCCCAATTCCTTGCCGACGACGCGCATTGCGTTGGTCACGGCCGAGGCGACGATGATCGCCGTGCCGTGCTGATCGTCGTGGAACACCGGGATCTTCATGCGCTCGCGGCACTTCTTCTCGATGTAGAAGCACTCGGGCGCCTTGATGTCCTCGAGGTTGATGCCGCCGAATGTCGGCTCGAGCGCGACGATCATGTCGACCAGCTTGTCCGGGTCGCGCTCGTTGATCTCGATGTCGAAGCAGTCGATGCCGGCGAATTTCTTGAACAGCACCGCCTTGCCTTCCATCACCGGCTTGGCGGCGAGCGGCCCGATCGGCCCCAGGCCGAGCACCGCGGTGCCGTTGGTGATCACGCCCACCAGGTTGCCGCGCGCGGTCAGGTTGGAGACTTCGCGCGGGTCGCGGACGATTTCGTCGCACGCGGCCGCCACGCCGGGCGTATAGGCGAGCGCCAGGTCGTGCTGGTTGGTCAGCTGCTTGGTGGCCTGCAGCGCAATCTTCCCCGGCGGATGCTGCCGGTGGTACTCGAGGGAAGCCGCACGGATGTTCTTGTCCGACATGGGGGTCGCCGCAGGTAGGGCGCGCCGCTTGGCGGGCGCGGGGCCGACAATCATAGACGATTGCCCCCTCCACTTCACGGGCATCCGTTGATGCACTGCGGCATGGCGGCGGCGGGAGCGGCGCCGAAGGTTATAATGCCGCATTTCCCGCACTGATGGCGCGCTGCGAAAACCCGCGCGCCCGCCCCCAAAATGAGCCCCACGCCGATCTTCTGGTTGTCCGCGTTTGTCCTGGCCGCGGTCGTTCTCGCAGCCCTCGTCTGGCCGTTGCTGCGGCGCCGCAGCAGCGAGGCACCCGGCGACGAGGCCGCGGCCACCGCCATCTTCCGCGATCACAAGCGCCAGCTGGACGCCGAATTTGCGGCCGGGACGCTAAGCGCGGCCGAGCGTGATGCTGCGCAGGCCGAGCTCGTCGCGCGCTTCGGCACCGAGTTGGCCGTCGAACCCGCAGCGGCCGCCGCGCCGTCCGGTCGGTCGCGCTGGATCGCCGCCATCGCGGTCGCGGCGACGGTGCCCATCGTGGCCGGCGTGCTCTACACGATGCTGGGCAATCCGGCCGCAGTCAATTCGGTCACCGTGCCCGTCGCGCGCAATCCGCATGGTGAAGGGTCCGCCAACGATCCGAAGATCGTGGCGATGATCGATATGCTGGCCGAGAAGATGAAGGCGAATCCCGACGACCCCAATGGCTGGGTGTTGCTGGGCCGCTCATACCTCAAGCTGGGACGCTATGACGATGCCGCGGCGGCGTTCGCCGAAGCCGCCAAGCGCATGCCGGAAGTCGCGGCGCTGCTCGCGGACCAGGCCGAGGCCATTGCGATGTCCCAGGGCAAATCGCTTGTGGGGCGTCCGTCCGAACTGCTGAAGCGCGCGCTGGCGCTGGACCCCAATGACCCGAAGACGGTCGCGATGTCCGGCGCGGCGGCGGCGGAACGCAAGGATTACGACGGCGCAATCAAGCTCTACACACACTTGAAGTCGATGGTGCAGCCCGGCAGCGAGGACTCGCAGCAGATCGACCAGGTCATCGCCGAACTCGAGACCATGAAGAACGGCAAGCCTGCGACGTCCGTAGCGGCGGCTCCGGCGCCTGCAGCCCCGGCTCCCGTCGCGGCCGCGCCGGCCGCTCCCGCAGCGACAAGTGCTTCTGGCGGCAGCGTCTCCGGGCGCGTCGAGATCGACTCGAAGCTCGCGGCCAAGATGGCCCCCGGAGACAAACTGTTGATCTACGCGCGCAATGCCGAAGGCTCGCGGATGCCGCTGGCGATCATGCAGGGGGCCGCGGCCGATCTGCCCAAGACGTTCACGCTGACGGACGCCATGGCCATGACGCCGGCGCAGACCATTTCCATGGCCAAGTCGGTCGTCATCGAGGCGCGCATCTCCAAGGGCGGCACCGCGATGGCGCAGCCGGGCGACCTGCAGGGGACGTCGAAGCCACTTTCGCCCGGCGCGACCAACGTCCGTATTGTCATAGATCAAATCGTTCCCTGACGCCCGGCAACAGCGCTCCCTGTTGCGGTAACGTGGCGCAACGTGACGGATTTGTGACACCGGGGTTTGCCGGCATCCGGTATAACTTCGCAGCAGCCAAATTCGCGGGGAGCCTGGCATGAAGGAAAAATACGACAAGAAGGTCGACCTCGGCCGATGCGGCGACGTCACGCTGCACCTGAGCAAGGGCGGCAAGCGCCTGCTGCTGGAATTCGACACCGAGCCCGAAGGCCTGGACAAGACCGGCCTCAACAGCTTCATCGACGCGCTGAAGAAAGTGCGGGAGCGAATGGAGCGGTAGTCAGACCTCGGCGCCGCTCGCGTAATCCAGAAATTTCTCCGGCGCGACGCGCAGCGCCGCCCCCGTCGGACAGGCGCGCACGCAGGCCGCCCCGCCCGCCTGTCCCTTGCACATGTCGCACTTGACCGCGCGCTTCGACAGCGACTTGTCGTGCGACTTTTCCTCGACGCCCGGTTCCTCGCCCGCACCGAACAGCAGCCACGTGAGGAGGCTGGGCGCGCGTCGTGCAGGGTCCACCGGCGCCAGCTGAATGACGCCGTAGGGACAATTGCGCACGCAGTTGCCGCAGCCGATGCAGCTGTCGCTGATGAAGACTTCGCCGTTGGGCGCGCGGTGGATCGCATCCGGAGGGCAATCCTTCATGCAGTGCGGATGCTCGCAGTGGCGGCAGGACGTGGGTACGTGCAGTTGCGCATACGTGGGGCCTGCCTCGCGATTGAGCCGCGACGTCCCTTCGTGCGTGTCCGCGCACGCCTTTTCGCAGTTGTCGCAGCGGATGCACAGGCTCTCGTCGATCAGCAGCACGTCGGTGGCCTCGCCGATGCCCTGCTGCAGCAGGTAGCTGATGATGTTGCCCGACTGCGTCCTGGACTCCATCTCCACGTTGCCGCGGATGCGTTCGAGGAACTGCGCCTCCAGCGTGTCCATCAGCTCGGGATGGCGGGCCGCGACTTCCTTGAAGCGCGCGCCGTCGAGGACGATCGCCTCGGTGATCACCGCCGCCTTCACCGTGCCCATGCGCGGCTTGTCCGACATCAGTCCCATCTCGCCGACGTAATTTCCCGCGGCGACGTAGGACAGCACGATATCGCGGCCACCCAAGCGCCGCGAAACGGTGACCGACCCGCGCCGCAACAGGTAAAGCCCGTCGGGCGCATCGCCTTCCTTGAACAGCGTGTCGCCGGCCGCGAAGGACTTGAGCTGCGCGCCCTGGATCAGTTCCGCGAGATCGGCTTCCGGCAGGTCCTGCGACAGGTACGCGCGGACCGACCGCTGCAGGTAGACACGGTCGATGGACTTGCGCACGGCGTCGACGGACGCGATCAGCTTCAGCATCGAGCGCCGCGGCGTCTCGATCAGCACGGCATCGGTGCCGGCGCGCACCGTCGCGGCGCGCCGCCGACCGGAGATGAGTCCGAGCTCGCCGAAGAATTGTCCCGCACCCAGCCGCGCCGTCCGCGCGTCGGGCGTGCCGGCGTTGATCTCGACGTCGACGGTGCCTTCGACGATGGAAAAGAACGTGTTCGTGTAGTCGTTGCGGTTGAAGATGACGGTGCCGGGCGCCGGCGCGATGATCTCGCTGTCGATCAGGAACTCGCGCAACTGCAGAGTCGTTATCCGGGACATCAGCGGCACGTTCTTCTGGATGAGCGCGATGCCCTCGCTGACGGACGTCGCGCGCCGGTAGTTTGCGAACTTGGCCTTGAGCAGCGGCTCGTCGGCGGGTTCGACGCGGTTGCCGCGGATGTATTCGACGACTTCATAGCCCTGGTTCATCGCCTGCTTGATCAGCGGATAGCCACCCAGCGCGCCGATGATGAAGAGGCCCGGCACGTTCGACTCGTAGATGTCCGACAGCTGCGGCACCGCCGCCGGGTCGGCATTGGGAAACTTCACGCCGAACGATTCGACGAGCTTGCGCGGCGGCGTGGCGCCCAGCCGCGCAATCACGCGATGACACGGAATGACTTCGGTGCCGTTGCGCGTCTTGGCGGTGAAGCATGCGGGCGCGCCGCCCAGTTCCTGCATCTCGACGCTGATCGCCGACGTCGAATAGCGGCATTCGAGCTTGCCGTCCTTGATGGCCGCGAGCACCAGGCTCAGGTTGCCCTCCTTGCAGCGCGCGAATTCCTCGTTGCGGTTGATCAGGATCACGCGGTTCTGCGCGGACAGCGCCAGCGCGTTTTCGATGGCGGCGTCGCCCGCACCGACGACGAGGATCGTCTCGTCCTCGTATTCCTTCGGGTCGTCCAGCTGGTATTGCACGATGGAGAGGTCCTCGCCCGGCGCGCCCAGCTTGCGCAGATTGCCCTGCAGGCCGATGGCCAGCACGACGTGCTCCGCGACGACCGTCTCGCCGTTGGCGAGCTTCAGCGCGAACGCGCCCTTCTGTCCGGTGATGGCCGTCACGCCTGCGCCGAAGCGGATGTTCACCTTGTACTTCGCCAGTTCCGTGTCCCAGGCGCCGATGATCTCCTCGCGCGTACCGGCGGCGAATGACATCGGGCTGCGCAGCGGCAGCACGGAGGGCTCCGCCATCACGTGCTTGCCCTTCTGGTACTTGTAGATCGTGTCGGCCGGGTGCTGCTCCGATTCGAGCAGCACGTGCGAGACGCCGAGTTCCGCCGCGTGCGCCGCCGCCGACAGTCCGCTCGGGCCCGATCCGACGATCGCGATCTTGAAGGTGTCCGTCATGGGCCGACCGCTCCGCGGAAGTTGCGCAACGCCGTCTGGAATTGCGCGGGACTGTAGTGCTCGTCGTTGGCGACCGTCTTCTGCAGCGCCGCGAGTCCGCCGTTGATGTTGCGCGCGCTCTTCAGTATCCCGCGCTCGAACATGAAGTTGGCGACGCTGCCGATGGCCATCGTCGCCTGCTCGGCACCCGCGTAATCGTGATACTGGCCGTTCAGCCCGTCGGTGATGAGCCCGTTGAGGATGCCGCGCAGGTCGGCTTCGGTGAAGCTGTGCGCCTGGAGCCGCGGGATCAGCGCCGCCATGTCGGCCTTGAGCGCCTGCGCGTGACCGAGCGCATCGCTGCCGCTCGACACCGCCTGCTGGAGCTTCAGCATCGTCGCGGCGATGCGCGTGCCGAGCGGCGCGTCGACGACCCTGGCGATCTCGCGCACCATCAGCATGTTCGAATCGTTGAGGCGCACCGCGCCGGGTCCCAGGCCCGGCGTGCGCGGCGTCCAGCGGCGGTCGCTCATCGGGTGGTGGCAGGCGTGGCAGTCGAACAGCACCAACTCGGGGAACAACCCGTCGCGCCCGCGCTTGGGGTCGATGAGCACGCTCATCATCTCGGACACCGCCAGCGCCTGCCCGATCGCCCACACCTGCACGCCGTCCCACATCCGCTTGCGCTTTTCCCAGTCGGCATCGGGCTTGAAATGCGCCGGTTCGACGGTGGTGAACGTGTCGAGCTCGAAGGCCATCCGCGGATGGCCCGCGCCCATCAGGCGGTGCGTCACGAAGCGGTCGGCGTTGCCGAAGTGGCAGGACATGCACAGTTGCGCCCGGGCCAGCGGATCGGACGTCGGGTAGAGCCCGGCGCTCAAGTTGGCCTCGTGCGTCGCGCCATCCTGCACGTGCGACTCCAGCCAGCGACCCGAAGGCCCGTGGCATGCCTCGCAGGACACGCCATCGTCGAGACGGAAACGATCGCCGCGCAGGTCCTTGGGGATGTTGTGCGTGTGGCAGTCGAGGCAGAGTTTCGCCTCCGACGGCTTGCCGATCCCCAGGTTCCTGGCGATCCGCAGCGACTGTTCATTGGCAAGGACGTTGTAGGCCCGCGCATGCTTGTCGACGCGCGACCACGTTACATACTCCGTCTGCAGGACGTTCGAGTCCTTGATCGGCTTCACCGAGCCATGGCAGAGGCTGTTCGCGCAATTGACCACGCCCGTGCTCGTGTCGGTGCTGCGATAGGGCAACGGCGCGGTGGCGGGAGCCGCCGCCGTGGCCGCAAGCAATGTCGTCGAGGCGATTCCCGCAATAAGGGCGGCCGCGAGCGCCGGCCACGACAAAGTGCCGCCGCGCGACATGGTGCGCGTTTGCTGCGTTCGGTCGCTCATGGTCCTCCTCACCGCACTTTCGCCGGCGACGCCGACGCGCTGCTTCCCGCGACGGTCCGCGCGGGCACGAAATCCTGCATCCTGACCTCGTCGGTGACCGTCCACACGGTGCCGTCCGGGCGGCGGTAGAACCGGCCCATCTCGCTTGCCGTGAACGGTCGCGCCCCAATCCGGCCGAACACGGCGATCTGGCCGCCGGTCTCGTCGACAGCGCGATCGCGGTCGAGTCCCTTGGATAATGCCAGCGCCGGCGTGGCCGTATTGCGCCAGGCGATGAGCTGCGGCTTCGGATCAGGAGAGAAGCCGTAGAACTTGGGCTGCGTGTCGGGTGCGGTCAACTGCACGACCTTGAGGCCGTTGACGCCGTCGGCCACGTACGCGAACAGCGAGGCATTGGTCGACCCGACGACGACGTCGCGCGCATCGTTCAGCTTGCCGTCGGCGGTGAACATGCCGTAGAGCTTCGGCGATTCGGGCCGTTCGACATCGACGATGGCCAGCCCTTCCCTGCCCGCGGCAACATACGCGAACGTGCGCGCGACATAGACCCGGTGCGCATCGGCCAGCGCGACGCCTGCCCCGGGGACGACGCGCGGACGCGACGGATCGGTCACGTCGACCACGCGCAGGCCGGTGTCGTCGGTGACGAAGAGGTAGCGGAACTGCAGCGCCGACGCGCGCATGCCTGCGAGCGGCACGACGGCCGCCAGCTTGGGTTGCAGCGGATCGGCGAGGTCCACGATCACCAGTCCCCGGTCGGCAGCGATGTAGGCGTAGTTGCCGCCGAGAACGATGTGCCGCGCACCGGTCAATATCCCCGTCGCCTCCGTCCCGCCGTTCCATGTGACGGCGCGCTTCAGAAAGTTGTTCTGCGGGTCGCCGTCGGCCATCGTCGTGATGTCGACGAGGATCAGTCCCTCGACCGCATCGGTGATTGCCGCATAGCTGTAGATCGGATGGAACGCCTGCTCCTGGTTGGTGACGCGCATCAGGTCGCCGGAGTTGCGCAGCGGATTGATCGGCTGGTTGGTGGGCAGCGCAACGCACGTCGCGTTGGCCGATGCGATGTGCGTGTCGTGCCCGAATGGCGAGAAGGGCGCCGTGACGATCTTCTGCGACACGCCCTTGTTCGCGACGCTGGCGGCGTCGTACACGCGCATCCCGCCTTGCCCTTCCGCCACGTACAGGTATTCGCCGCGCAGCTGCAGGCAGCGCGCCGCGCCTTTCGTGTCGTGGGTGGCGATCGTCGGCAACCGTTTGTCCCGCTTCTGGTGCGCGGAAAACCAGTCCGGATACGCATAGCGCTGCAGGTAGCTGCCGATGACCGCCTGCGGCTCGTCCCACTCAGTGACCTGCACGGCGCTGACGCGTTTCTCTTCGCCGACCCAGGCATTGAACCCGATAAAGTTGACGAAGTTGGTTCCCTGCAACAAGAGCTGCGCCATGATGGCGTTGTTGTCGTTCGCCGCCGACACGTGGCAGTCGGTGCAGGTCTTCGTCTCGATCTTGCGCTCGGTGTGCGGATAGTGCGGCGCAAACGCCTGCGACGAGAACCCGCTCGCGGCGATCGGCGGCTGCTGGATGTAGATGCGCTCGCGGTTGATGTTGGTCGACGACAGCACCAGCGCCGAACTCGATCGCACCGGGACGATCTTGCTGCCCTTGACCGGCCCGTGGAGGCCCAGCTGGAACATGTCGTCGCGCGCAACCTGCGGGTTATATGTCGCGAAATTGCGGGTCTCGCCGCCCTCGTAGTGGTGACGCTCGGTCTTGGCGTTGGCCTGGATCGGCAGGTGGCAGCCCGCGCAGGAGGTCGTCCACGACAGATGGCACGTCTGGCACGCAACCTTGTCGTTGTCGTGCGCGAGCTTGCCCATGTCCACCCCGGGTCCCCATTGCATCGAGTCACCCGCCGCCAGCAGCTTGGCGCGCGCCGCCTTGGCGTTGTACTTCGGATGCAGCGGATTGACGGTGTCCATCACCAGCGACATCTCCCATTCCTTCTGCGGGTCGAGCGCCGCACGCTGGTAGAGCTTGCCGTCGCGCCACTCGAAGCGCTTGCGACCGTCCTGCGTGCGCAGCAGCGACAGGTCGCGTCCGCCGGGTTGCGCGGCGGGACCGCTGGTGAACAGCGTCGGGTAACTCTTGACCGTGCCGTGGCAGTCGGCGCAGTCGATCTCGATGGCGGCCGCCACCTCGCCGTAGATGTGGCCATTGCCATGGGCGTCCTGCGAGAAGTGGCAGTCGACGCACTGCATGCCGATGTCCATGTGGATCGACGAAAGGTGCACGGCCTTCTGGAACTTCTGCGGATCATCGTCGGATACCGCCGCGCCTTTCGCGTCGAGCAGCGTGCCTTTGCGGTCGCGCTTGTAGACGGCGCGGAAATTCCAGCCGTGGCCGTGATAATCGGCAAACTGCGTGTCCTTCAATTGTGGATTGAGCGACGACACGTTGCGCAGGAAGTCGGGATCGCTCCACTTGCCGCGAATGGCCGCCTCTTCCGGATTGCGGTCGAGGATCGCGCGCGCCTCCGCCGCTGTCGGGTAGCGCTGCTTTTCCGGCCACATCGACGGCGCATCGGACTCGTAGTCCCACATGATGTAGCCGTAGAACGTGTTCACGAAGACGTTCGGCTGGTGCATGTGGCACACCATGCACTGCGACGACGGGATGGCGCGGGTGAACGCGTGCTTGAGCGGATGCCCGGACTGGTCCTTCGGGATGGTCGGGTCGGCCGTCTGCGACATGCCGGTATTGCCAAAGGCCGCATAGGACCCGCTGTGCAGCGGATTGCGGTCGTTGGCGTAGACGGCATGGCAGCCGGTGCAGCCGGACGAGCGATAGTCGCCGGGCTGCTCATTGGTGCCCAGGAACCACATGTGCGGGTCGTTCAGCCGCGTCTTCGTTATGTTGATCACCGGCACCGAGATGCGGCTGCCCGTGCCGGGGCCGCGATTTGACTGCTTGATGTCGGAGCGGCCGGGTTCGTCGAGCTTTTGCAGCAGCCCGCTGCTGTTCGGCAGGCCGATCTCGGGGAACTGGCTCGAGATCACGCGCCCGCCGCGCTCGAACACGCGGAAGATGTCGCCCGGCACCGTCGTCTCCCACGCTGGCAGCGGATACAACTTGGGCAGGATCCCCTTGTCGGTCATGAACGGATTGACCGCGACCGGATTGACGATCGTCGCGCCCTCGCCTTTCGGCGTGTACGCCTCGCCCAGCACGTAGCGCTTGAGCGGCAGGATGCCGTTGTTGTACGACGCGCCGCCCCACAGCATGGCGCTGCTGGACATCAGGCTGCGTTCGGCCGCCTGGATGATCGGCAGATGGCATGCGCCGCACGAATCGCGCGCAACACGGTAATCGCCGGGATTGACGAAGCGGATGAACTCCGCGGATTCGCGATTGAGCAGCGTGTAACTGCTCGGCGGATTGGCGCTCGACGGATATTTCCACGCCAGCGGATAGCGCGGCAGCACGTGCGCGTCGCCCAGCGCGGCCTGGTAGGCTGGGTCCTTCACGTCGGCGCCGGCCGGCCTCGCGACCCGTGCGTTGCCGCCGTGGCAATCGATGCAGCCCAGGACCACCGCCGGATTGACGTGCATCGTCGCGTGGTCGCTGGCGGTATGGCAACCGACGCAACCCGTGGACTTGTCGCGCGCGGCTTCCGCAGTCTGCCGCTCCGGCGCCGCTGCCTGGGCCACGTAGGCGCGAACCGCCGGCTTCTCGCCCTCGTCGCTGGCCATCGCGATGCCGAACCCGGCGCACAGAAGTGCGAACGCGGGCAGCCCGCACCACGACAGCGCTCGTTGCAGGAATGGGTTCGTGGCGGCCATCGTCAGAACGTCAACAACGCGTTGAACAGGATCGAGTACTGCGTCTTGCTGCCCTCGAACGCGTACAGCTGCTTCAGACCCGCGCCCGGAAACAGGACGGCCGCCGACGCGTTCAGCACGATGTTCTGCGAAAAGAACGGGCGGTACTGGACGGCCACCGACAGATCCGTGCCTATCGACGAATCGATGCTGCCCTGGTTGCGCAGCACCGACAGCGACGACGTGTTTGCAAACCACAGCTGGTTCAGGTTGCCGATGACGCGCAGTTGCGGCATCACGTCGATGTCGGCGCCGATGCCGATGAGCGCCAGCCCCGGGTTGACGAAGTTGGCCTGGCCTTCGTCCTTCGACGATCGCAGCGAGGCCAGTACGCCGTTGCGCCCGGACAGCGTCACGCCGCCGCCGCCGATAAGCGGCACCGCCTGGCGGATCCAGTAGCTGGTGTCCGCGCCGGCGATCTGCGGGTTCTCCTGGATCGCATCGAAGCCCGTGGCCTTGTTGTCGAAAGGATTCTTGTCACCGCTCTGGAACAACCCGGTGCCGCGGACGCGAATCCAGTCGAAGTCGCGCGACACTTCGGCGACGGCGTACAGCGCGTTCACGTCCACCTTCTGCTGCGCCAGCGGATCGTGGCTGACCGTACCGAGAGCGTAGTAGACCGAGCTCGAGACGTTCCAGCGCCCGAAGTGACCGTCGCCGTTCAATCCGAGGTAGGTGACTTGGTACGAGTGCAATTGTTCGTCACCCAGCGCCGCCGGCCGTGTGAGGAAGCCGTTGTTGTCGTAATAGACTTCGTGGTTCTCGTGGTTGTCGTCGTAGACCACCGTTCCCTGCAGCGTGAAGCCGGGGACCATGAAGTCCTGCTTGTAGAGGTTGGCGACGAAGATGTCCTCGTTGCGCAATGGCTTGCCGATGTCGTTGAGGCCGCTGTTGGTGTCCTTCTCCAGCCGGCGGAACCACGCCAGGTTGTACTGCCACTGGTTGTTGTCGCGCGTGCCAAAGAGGCGGATGCCCAGCGGCTGGTCGATGAACAGCAGGCCGCGGAAATCGGCCGTGAACGGCTGGATGCCGACGCGGATGGCGTCGAAATCGTAATGCTCGGACACGTTGCGCAGGTGCGCATCGACGAACAGCTCCTGCACGGCGACCATGCTGTCGTTGCGCGTCGTGCCCTCGCGCGGGTCGATGCGCAGCACGCGCACTTCGTCGACCTGCGCGCGGTTGAAGTTGATCACCGGCACGAAACGGAATTCGTAGTCCGGCGGACGGAACGTCGTGTCGCCCTTGATCAGCGACAGGCTCAGTATGAAGTTCTGATTGAAGAGAGACTGCCTGCTGCCGCCGAACTGGTTGTCGGACTGCGGGTTTTGCGTCGACTGCGCGCCGATGGGCGTGGGCACCTGGCGCCATTCGAACAGCGTGTCGGACACGGCGCCGAAATTGACGAACCAGTCGTCGCCGAACACCGGGCGGTCACCCTTGATCGTGTTCGGGTTGTAGGGGTCGTACCAGCGCTGATGAACGAGGCCCAGCTGGTCCATCAGCCGCCAGCGGTCGGGGACCGGAATCGATTCGCGCGGAAGGAGCGCCTCCGGGGGAGGCACCTGGCGCGGATCGATCGCCGGAATCAGCGCTTCGAACGGCTTGCCCATCGGTTGCCGTTGCGCGACCCGGTCGCCGGGAAGCGCGTCCGGGAGAAGTGCGTCGGGCTGGGCCCGCAACCATGCCGGCGCGATGGCGACGGAGAAATTCGGGCCCGTCTTCTCGTCAACGCGATCGACCCAGCCCGCGCGGCCATCGATAAGCGTGATGCGATACCAGGCGTCACGGCGTTCGAGCGCCTCGACCTGCGCGCCCTCCTGCAGTTGCGCGATCACCGGCGATCCGCGCTTCGGCTCCTCGTAGACGTCGAGCGTCGCCACCAGCACCTGGAGACCATAGCGGCCGTCCGCCGAGACCGGCGGCGGCGCGGGCGCGGCATGGGCCGGCACGACCGGCTGCGCGTTCGCAATCAATGCAGTGAGCGCGCCTGCCGACAGCGCCAGAATGATCGCGCCAGCGCGCGCAACCGAGCGCGGCCAGGCCCGGAGGGAATCAGAAGCCCGCGCACACATTCTGCTGGGTGCTGCCGTTGAAAGGTGTCTGTGGGCAGTTCACGTAGCGCAGCCGCGTGCCCTGGCCTTGCGGCACGACCGTGTCCGCACGCA
>Ga0302321_100002280_pt1 | contig 16491 bp, 14 predicted proteins | sample Fen_T0_1_FD_202505 | JGI IMG/M metagenome (GOLD analysis project Ga0302321, IMG submission 202505) | Peat permafrost microbial communities from Stordalen Mire near Abisko, Sweden - Fen_T0_1 | ecosystem: Environmental > Terrestrial > Soil > Wetlands > Permafrost | place: Sweden: Abisko...
GCGGTACGGGCTGCCCGATTCCGGACACTTCTCTGAGACCTGTTCCCATCGCCACAACAGGCTGTCCGGCGGCGATTCCGCATGAGATAATGAAAGTTTCAGGCTCTCCGCAAAGGTGGTTCTGTATCTTGTTGATGAAACGTGCCTCAGTTCTTCTATTGCTGCTGTGCGCTGGATGCTCGGCGCAGCAGACTGTCTCCCCCGAACTAACAGCGAAAATCCAGCGCCAGGTTCAGGCTCAGTACGACCTTCCCGCGAGCGTCAAAGTTGACGTTGGTCCGCGCCACCCAAGCGACTTCCCCACCTATGACACGGTAACGATCACGCTGAGCGGTGGTGGCCGTGAGCAGAAGGTGGACTTCCTGCTTTCGCAGGATGGCAAGACCCTGGCGAAAGTCAGCAAGATGGACCTTACGAAAGATATCTATGGCGAGCGCATGAGCAAGATCGATGTCAGCGGACGTCCGGTGCGCGGCAATCCCAACGCCAAAGTTACCGTCGTCAACTACGACGATTTGCAGTGCCCGTTCTGCTCGCGCATGCATAACACGCTGATGCAGGAAATTCTGCCGGAGTACGGCGACCGCATCAAGATTGTGTACAAGGACTTTCCGCTGTCCATCCATCCCTGGGCATCGCATTCAGCGAACAACGCCAATTGCCTCGCCGCCGAGAACGGGACGGCTTTCTGGGAATTCGCCGATTACGTTCACGCCAACCAGAAGACCATCAACGGCGGACAGGACTTGCAGAAATCGACTGCGGAATTGGACCGCCTCGCCGTCGACATGGGCAAGAAGCACGGGGCTGATATGACTCGCCTTCAGGCCTGCATCAAATCGCAGCCAGATAAATCGCTGAAGGCTTCTATGGCCGAGGGAGAGGCGTTGGGTCTGAATGCCACGCCTACTCTGTTTATCAACGGCCAGAAGCTGGAAGGCGCGGTGGATGCGGATGAGGTGAGGGCGGTATTGAACGCGCAGCTTTTGGCGGCCGGAATTCAACCGCCCGCGCCGGCGGCGCCTAAGCCGGAAGTTATCAGCAAATAGGAATATGGGCCGCAAACATTGGATGAACTTGGGCAAGTCTGCCCGTACGAGGAGCAAGGTTTGAAATTGAACTGGAAGCGTGGAAAGAGCGCCGCCGTGGCAGCCACAATGGCGGGCACGTTCTTCCTGCTGTTGTCTGGCACCGGCTGCAACATCAAGAAAGACACCGAAGGCGTAAGCGCCACCGTAAATGGCCGCAAAATCACGCGGGTCGATGTGGACAAGTACTACAACAACCAGACCGCTGACGCGCCCCAGAAGCCCACTGCCGAACAGGCTGACACGCTGCGGCTGAACGTCCTGAAGCAGTTGGTGGACAACGAAATCCTTATGCAGCGCGCCGAGAAGCTCGGACTGCTGGCCACCGACGAAGAAGTCAACGCCAAGCTGGCCGAGATCAAGGCACCTTTCAGCCAGGAAGACTTCGACAAGCGCCTGGCGACACGCAATATCACGCTGGCTGATTTCAAGGCTGACCTGCGGCGTTCCATCACTGTCGAAAAAGTGCTGAACAAGGAAATCACGTCGAAGATTAACATCACCGACGCCGACATCACCAGCTACTACAACGAGCACAAAGCCGAGTTCAATCTCATTGAGCCGCAATACCACTTGGCGCAGATTCTGGTGACCACACAGCCAAATCCACAGGCGCCGAACGTCGCTGGCAAAGCGCAGAACGAGGCGGAAGCGAAGAAGAAGATCCAGGTCATTGAGAATCGCCTGGACAGTGGAGAAGATTTCGCTTCTGTCGCCATGGCCCTTTCCGAACAGCCTGAGACCGCGCAGAATGGCGGTGAGCTAGGCTTCGTGCCTGAATCGTCGCTGAAGGGCGACCGCACAGCATTTGAGGCCATTAACAAGCTGAAGCCCGGACAATATTCGACGGTGCTCGTCGTGGCTGATCCGAATAGCCATCAGATCTTCGGATATCGCGTGGTCAGGCTCCTCAGCAAGGAATCGGCGGGCCAGCGCGAGTTGAAAGACCCACGCGTACAGCAAGCCATCCGCGAACAGCTTCGCGACCGGCGCGAGCAGCTGATCAAGGCCGCGTATTACGAGGTCATCCGTGACGAAGCGAAGGTCGAGAACTTCTTCGCAGAAGACATCCTGAAGAAGGCTGGCACGCTGAAGTAGCGGCGCGCAACCGCGGAATTCATTTCACAGAACTTCTTTCGCGCGGACTTCGGTCCGCGCGATTTTATTTAACTCAACTTCTCCAGCGCCTGCTCTAAATCCGTAAGCAGGTCTTCCGTCTTTTCCAGCCCGATGTGCAGTCGCACGATGCGATGTCCGTACGCCGGACGGCCCTTGAACCCCGTGAAGTCGTAAGCCACTGCAAGGCTCGCGACGCCTCCCCAACTGTAGCCAATCTCGAATAACTCCAGCGCGTTGACGAACGCCAAGACCTTTTCTTTCGCTATGCCGGGCTGGAGCACGATCGAGAACAGGCCTGATGAGCCGAGGAAGTCGCGCTCCCAGAACTCGTGCCCCGGACACGAAGGTAACGCGGGATGCAGCACGCGCTCGACTTCCGGCCGCTCGCTAAGCCACTGCGCGATGTGCAGCGCCGAGGCCTCAATCGCCTTCAGGCGCACCGCCATAGTCTTCATGCCGCGCAATGCGAGGCTGCAATCGTCCGGTGACGCGGCGGTTCCCAGCACCTGATGATGCTCGCCCAGTCGATTCCACAATTCTTCGTTCTTCACCGTAATCGAACCTAGCAACAGGTCGCTGTGGCCACCAATGTACTTGGTCACCGCCTGCATGGTGATGTCTGCGCCATGCGCCAGCGCGTCGAAGAGGACGCCCGCAGCCCAGGTGTTGTCCATGGCGACCAGCGCGCCGTGTGCGTGTGCGACCTCGGCGATGGCGGGCACGTCCTGGATCTCCATCGTGATGGAGCCGGGACTCTCGCACCAAACCAGGCGCGTGTTGGGCTTGAACAGGGTCTCAATTTCCCGGCCGATAGTTGGTTCGTAGAAGGTGGTTTCGACGCCGAAGCGGCGCAAGACCATGCGGGCAAACTTGCGGCTGGGACCGTACACGCTCTCGGGTATCAGAATGTGATCACCCGACTTGAGGAATGAGAAGTTGATGGCCGGGATGGCACACTGCCCGCCGGGCGTGATCAGGGTGCGGAAGCCACCTTCGAGCTCGCATATTTTTGCGGCCAGCTCAAGCGTCGTGGGTGTGCCGTAGAGGCCGTAGGTGTAGCCAACCTCGTACTGATTCCAGTCGTCGCTGACGTCGGCCGCGTCGTTGAAGAGCGTGGTCGAGCCACGATACGTCGGCGTCGCCAGTGAGCGGTATCCCCCGGGCACTCGCGCCTCTGAGTGAATAAGCTTGGTCGTCCAGTCCTTCTTCATGGGAGCATTATAGGCAGTTGCAGATACCCAACACCGATATGGCTAAGTCACCTTGCAACCGCAGCGAAGCGCGGATATAAGCAGAAGGGATGAATACGAGACTGTCTGTCACGGTACGCGATGCTCTGATCGCTGCGGTCTTCTGTTTCTCGTGGCTGTCTGCCGGAGTTGCGCAGACCGCAAAGGTCACAAAGGTTGCTGGTGTCGAGGGACCGGCGCCGCTGGCGATGAGCGTGGGAGGCCGCCTGCTGGTCGAAAAGGACCCGGCCAACCAAGCGTTCGGAGGCGCGAAGTACACGTATCAGTGGCCCGGCACCTACTTCACAGCGTCATTCCGGGGCACGGAGGCTTACTTTCGAGTCGTCGAGGGCAAGCAGATTCTCCATGTGGCGGTAGATCGGCAGGCGCCTGTGGTTCTGGCCAAGCCCGAGCCCGGCATGTATCGCGTCTCCGGATTAACCAACGACGCACACAACGTGCGCATCGAGGTGGTCACGGAGAGCCAGGCGGAACCGAACAGCTTCGGCGGAATCTCCCTGCCGCCTTCGTCCTCGCCGCTGTCTGCGCCGCATGAGCAGCGGCAGATTGAGTTCATTGGCGACTCACACACCGTTGGTTACGGCAACACCTCCACCAAGCACGAATGCACCGAAGAAGAAGTGTGGGAGAACACAGACAACTCGCTCGCCTATGGCCCGCTGACTGCCGGGCACTACGACGCGGACTACCAGATCAATGCCATCTCGGGCCGCGGTGTGGTCCGCAACTACAACGGGGGCGTCGGGGACACACTGCCCGTCGCCTACCCTTACGTTCTGTTCGACAAGCAGACGCTGTATGCAGACTCCTCATGGGACCCCGAGATCGTTGTCCTTGCTCTTGGCACCAATGATTTTTCGACCAAGCTCAACCCCGGGGAGAAGTGGAAGACAAGAGACGAACTGCATGCGGACTACGAAGCTACCTATGTGGCGTTTCTAAAGAAGCTCCGCTCGCGGTATCCGCATGCGTTCTTTATTCTGTGGGCAACAGATGCGGCCGACGGAGAGATACAGGCGGAGGCGCAAAAAGTGAGTCGCCAAATGCAAGCTGGTGGCGAAAACCGGGTAGCGTTTATCGCGGTGAACGGCTTGGCGATGAGCGGGTGCCACTGGCATCCGTCTACGGAGGACGACAAAGTGATCGCGGGCAAGCTGATGGAGTTCATTGATCAGCATCCGCAGGTGTGGCAGCGACGTTAGTGCAAGTGACTAGTGACTAGAAAGAGCGGATCCTCGGTCGCCGCAGGCGACTTCGTGATGACAACAGGTGGGAACCCGCTGCAACTTCGTTACTGGTTCGTGCCAAGGTGCTTATTGAAGAACTTGACGATTACGTTGTAAGCCTCCTGCGATTCGGGGACGTCCGGGTTGTAGAAGAATCCATGGAAGAGCCCTTCCCAGACATGCAGGTCGGCGTCGACACCCAGCTTCACGAGTTGCGTGTGAGTGTAGAGAGTAGAACTCATCTCAAAGCCGCGCGTGCCGGTGATGAGAAGCGTGGGCGGGAACTTCGCAAGCACGTCTGGGGAATAGATGGGTGCGATCAGAGGATCCTTGGGATCCGTGCCCGCGAAGTAGCCGAGGCGGGGGACGCCGCCGTCGCGCATTTCAGGCATGAGACGCGCCTCGCCGAGAGGGGTGGAGGTGTACGCCGCATCGCCGCCGAATTCCCCGGCCGAAGCGCAAAAGATGCCGATGGCTCCGGGACGCGGCAGGTCGTGTTTTTGAAACCACGCAACTGACTCGGCAGTCAGCATTCCCCCGGCGGAGCAGCCGAAGATGCCGATGTTTCCTGGCTTGTAGGTTTTCAGGAGTTCCCTGTAAACGGCGGCGACGTCTTCGCTCGCCGCGGGAAACTTGTTCTCGGGGCCTTGGCGATAGTCGAGGCTCACCACCTTGATTGCGCCCAGCGCGGCGATGGGCCGTGACTCAAGCTCGGCGCATCCAGGCCAGCAACCGGAGAAGCCTCCGCCATGGAGGTTGATGAGAACGTGGTCTTTGTTCGCTGCTGCGATGCCAGCAGCCGGCGTATATACATAAGCGTGCACACCCGCGATCTTCTCGTCTTCGAGCTTCACCGGGAACAACACCTTCTGTCGCTCAAAGTAGGGGACCATGAAGCGGGGAATGCCCTTCTCGGCATAGGTCATGCTCGGGTCCTGCATGTCGTGCAAGTGCTGATTGAGGTAGGCCTTAGCTTCCGGGCTCAGGAACTTCGACATGGGCACGGACTCGGCGGGGAGCTCGATCGTTCCGTCGGTCTGAACGACGACTTTTGGCGGAGGAGCGGAGTTGGCGTCTTTTGGATTGGTCTGGGCCGAAGAGCTTGAGGTGTAAGTCATACACAACAGAATGGCAAGAAGAGCCGTTCGGAGACATGGCATGTAGGCTCCTAGCAGGGCACCAGCGTGTGGGTTCCCGCAAGCGACACGAACCGTTATATACCAAACGATTCAAAGGGTGAAAGCCGACACGAAGCGTTAGGCTGGGTGACACCGCAAGACGGACAATTCAGGCTATTTGTGGGGTGGCTATTTCACATCAGCTTTCGTTTGTAGGCTGCCCCACAGCCACTGCACGCGCAGCCCTTCTTGCCACGCCAGACGCGAGTCGTTCCACAGGAGCCACACACCAGCCCCTTGTCTCGCGTAGCTCCGCAATTGCCGCAGGAACGCTTTCGTCTGCCACCGGATGCAGTCTTGTCAATCCTCTCTCCGCAAATTGGACATGCATTCTGATTGTGCCGCTTGGGCATGCTACGGAGTTGGGAATCGTTGAGCGGTGTACGTCGAAGCAATCGTGCAGACAGGGCTTTGTCCTCGTTCGTTGCTTGTTTGGCCTTATTGTTGATTCTCATGACGGCTGCTCTCTAAGCGGACCGCGGCGTCCGATGGCCCCGCATTCGCGTCCCACAGTTGGGCGGTAATCCGGGGCGCAAGAAGGTCGGGGCGCGACCAACTAACACTGAAAGCTAATAGCTTACCTACTTCTGTTACTCAATCACCGCGAGGGTGTCGCCGGGGTTGACGGTCGCACCTTCGGCAACCAGTATTTTCTGCACCTTGCCGGCTTTGGGAGACTTCATTTCGTTCTGCATCTTCATGGCTTCCATGACGATGACACCCTGGCCAGCCTTGACCTCGTCGCCGACGGCGACGCTAATGCGAACGATCTTGCCTGGCATGGGAGCGGTAATCTTTTGCGGGCCAGCTTCGCTTTCTCCCGCGGCACGACGGGTTCTTAGCGAGCGCGGGTCCTGCACATCGATGGCATAGCGGGCGCTGCCGATCACGAGGTGCAGCTCGCCCTGAAGTGAGCGCTCGCGCTTGATCTCGAAAGCGTCTCCGCCGACCAGCACCGACATGATGTCGCGCGCAGTCATGGCGGCATCTACCTCAATGGCGTGGCCGTCGACCTTGCAGTGCCAGGTCGTCTCGCCTTTGGTGAGTTCGAGGCGATGGGTTTTGCCGTCAACAATTACGTCGTACGTCATCGCGCTCGCAGCCCTTCTTGGCGGGCAGTGCGGCGCCAGTTGCTCGGATCGGCTGCAGCCGCGCCGTTCGCCGGTGCTGGCAATCCATCGCCGCCAGGAAAAGTCGCCTTCGGGTCCATGGTCGCGAAGATTCCCGCCGCGATGGTCGCAATCAGTTCGTGATGCGGGTTGTGCTCCGTCACCTTGGTCGCGAGCAGCCGCTCCAGAAAGCCGGTATCGATGTTGCCCGCGCGAAAATCCGGGTCTTTCAGAATGCGGCGGAAGAGCGAAATGTTGGTCTTGATGCCGCCAACAAAATACTCGTAGAGTGCGCGCTCGAGCCGCTGGATGGCCTGGGTGCGCGTCTCTCCGTAACCCACTAGCTTCGCCAGCAGTGGATCGTACTCGATGGGCACCGTCCAGCCTTCATACATGCCGCTGTCGCGACGGATGCCCGGCCCCGACGGCGAAATCAGGCGCGTGATCTGTCCCGGTGAGGGGAAGAAGTTGTTGTCCGGGTCTTCGGCGTACACGCGGCACTCGATGGCGTGTCCGCGCAGGGTGATGTCTTCCTGCTTGAATGGAAGAGGCTCGCCCGCCGCAACGTGAAGTTGCAGGTGCACAAGGTCGAGCCCGGTGACGAATTCGGTGACTGGATGCTCCACCTGCAAGCGGGTGTTCATTTCGAGGAAGTAGAAATTCTTCTGCTGATCGACCAGGAACTCAACCGTGCCAGCGTTCTGATAGTTCGCAGCCTTGGCGACGCGGACGGCAACCTCGCCCATGCGGCCGCGCATGTCGGGATCGACGATGGGAGAGGGCGCTTCCTCCAGGACTTTCTGATGGCGGCGCTGCACCGAGCACTCGCGCTCCCCGAGGTAGACGACGGTGCCGTGCTCGTCACCGAAGATCTGCATCTCGATGTGACGAGGGTTGATGATGGCCTTCTCGATATAGACTTCGTCGTCGCCGAAGGCGCGTTTCGACTCGCTACGCGCGTTTTCAAAAGCCGAGCGCAGGTCCTCGGGCTTGTGCACCAGGCGCATTCCCTTGCCACCACCGCCGGCTGCCGCCTTCAGCATCACGGGATAGCCGATCTCGGCGGCCATCTTCTCAGTGGCTTCGTACTCCATGCCTTTCTCCGAGCCCGGCACGAACGGAACGCCAGCCTTCTTCATGTTCTGGCGCGCGCGGGTCTTGGAGCCCATCATCTCCATGGACTCCGGGGTGGGGCCGATGAACTTCACCCCGGCGTCGCGGCAGGCCTTGGCGAAGCCAGCGTTCTCGGACAAAAAGCCGTATCCGGGATGGATGGCTTCTGCGCCGCTACGCTTAGCGACGTCAAGGATCTTGTCGATGTTAAGGTACGACTCGCTCGCCGTAGCCGGACCGATGTGGTAGGCATGGTCTGATTTGCGAACGTGCAGGGCGCGGCGATCGACGTCAGAGAAGACCGCAACCGACTCAATGCCCATCTCGCGGCAGGCGCGGATGATGCGCACGGCAATTTCGCCGCGGTTGGCAATCAGGACTCGCTTGAACATGAAAGCGCCTCGACGCGGAACGGCATCAGGGAAGAACTCCTCTACGACGCCCGCTTCATCGCGCCAAAACAAGAATTGTACTGTATGGTCTGGTGGCGGCGAGTGACGGCGTCACACATAGGAGTGACGAAGGGCGAACACTAAAAAAGCCCCTCCCGAAAGAGGGGCGATCTGGTGCCGCGCGGCAGCTACTTTGCCGGCGTTTCGGTGGTGACGATTCCCGTAGGACCGGCTTTCTCGGCCTTCGCCTTCTTGGTCGCCAGGGTCTTATCAACCCAGTCGTCGGCGCTCTTCAGGTCGGCCGCGCGAGCGGCAGGATCGGCACACTCCAAGTCAGCGCGTTCACGGTACATCAAGTTGAGGTAGGCCATGGCGTCGTCGTAATCGGGACGCAACTCGATGGCCTTGGTCAGCTTGGTGATGCCGTCGTCCACGACCGCCTGGTTGGCAGCGATCGCCTTGGTGAGGTCAGCGCAGGTCTTCTTGTCGATGACGGTGTCCGACGGCTTCAGACCGAGCTTGGCGCGGGCTTCCAAGCGTGGCTGGTAGGCCTGCGTCCAGTCGATGACCGCGATGGAGTAGTACACCTCGGGGTCATTGGGATCGAGTGCAGCGACTTTTTCGTGATACTCCTTCGCCATGTCCATCTTCTTCATATTGAAGTACAACGAGGCGATTCCCTTGAGGGCAAGTATCTGCTGTTCCTTGGGAGGAGCAGGAGTAGCGTCGAGCACCTTCTTGAATTCTTCGATCGCCTGCTCGGCGAAACGGTTGTTCTCCGGCGAATCGGCCCCGGGGATGTATTGCTGCATATACGCTGTTGCCAGATAAAGACGTGCGTTGAGCAGGGTTGGGTCGAGCTGGACCGCCTTCTGGAAGTGGTCGATGGCGTCTTCGTACTTGGCATTCTTGTACGCTTGAACGCCCTTGTTGATCTGATCGCGCGCCCGCAGCTTCTCGCAGCCCACAGCCGAGAGCAACGCCAACAGCATGGCTAGGATGGTCAGTACCCGTCCGGTCTTATTCATGTCTGGTTTCATTCTCCGTTACGCGTTATCGGGTGGCGTGGTACGGCGGGACACCGATTTCGATGTCCCGCCATCCCTAAGGAGGAATACTTCCCGAATCACGTCCCTGTTACGTCGATCAGCTACTGACCTGCTTCGATCTTAGCGGTGATGAGCCCGACCTTGTCGACACCGGCGGCGTGGGAGATATCAATTACCTGCGCCACCTCGTTGAATGTCAGGTCTGGATCGGCCTTGACGAACATGACCTTTTCAGCGCGGGTCTTGAAGATATCGTTGAGCTGACCTTCAAGGTTCTCCCATGTCACGTCGTCCTGGTTGATCTTCAAGTTGGCTTTGTCGCCGCTTCCCTTGAGCAACTGCACCACCACGGTTCGGTCGCTGGGCGGTGGATTGTTGTCCTTGTTCTTGGGCGGCTGGGGAACCAGCGCGTCCAAGCCCTTTGGAGTCAGCGGCGTGATCACCATAAAGATAATCAGCAGCACTAGCAGTACGTCGATGAGCGGGGTTACGTTAATATCAGCTGAGGGCCCGCCCTTCCCTCCCATTACCATTCCCATAACTGACTCCCGTTATTTCGCAGCGGACGGCGGCGTTTGTGCTGCCGCGCCCTCTTTCCTCTGTTCGGTTAGCAAACCCACATCATCCACACCCGCCGAACGGACGTTATCAACCACCTCCACTACGTTACCGTAGCGGGCGCGGGCGTCCGACTTGATGAAAACGCGCTTGTCCATCTTATTGGCCAAGCGGTCTTTCACCTTGTTGGTGAGCGCATCTGCATCCACGCGGTCAGAGCCGAAGTAGATCTTGCCATCGCGCATAATCGAGATGAGCAAAGCATCTTCCTTGTCGGCATCGGGCATAGGTGCGGGGCTGTTGACCTTGGCCATATCAACGCTGACGCCCTTTTGGAGCATCGGCGTAATGACCATGAAGATGATCAGCAGCACCAGCATCACGTCCACCATGGGCGTGACGTTGATGTTGGAGTTTACTTTCGCGCCTTCGTCGCGCTTCACTATCGACATTGTTCAACCTCCCCGTACGTCGTAAATCGGCAGTGCACGGATGCACTGGACCGACTACCGGCGGACGGCTCCCCGACGCTTCAGGAAGTAGTCAATCAACTCGCTGGAGCTATTGTCCATTTCCACGTCGAAGGCTTCCACCTTGCCGGAAAAGTAGTTGAACATCATGACGGCCGGGATGGCTACGAACAGTCCGAGAGCGGTGGTCACCAGGGCTTCTGAAATACCGCCGGCGACGGCGCCCAGACCAGTTGCCTTCTGGGTCGAAATTTCTTTAAACGCGTTCAAAATGCCGACGACCGTTCCCAGCAGTCCGACGAAAGGAGCCGTGGAACCGATGGTCGCCAAGCCGCCCAATCCGCGCTTCAACTCGGCGTGGGTAATGGCTTCGGCACGCTCCAGGGCGCGCTTGGAGGCTTCGATCTGCTCGCCCGGAATGTCAACCGACTCACCGTGCGCGCGGAACTCCTGCAAGCCAGCGGTGACGACCTTCGCCAGGTGGCTCTTCTTGTTGCGCTCGGCAATCTTTATGGCTTCGTCGATCTTGCCTTCGCGGAGAGCGCCTGCAACGGCAGGAGCGAACGCGCGCGACTGCTTGCGGGCAGCGCTGTAAGCCATGGCACGGTCAATCATCACGCCGATGGACCAACCAGACATGATGAACAGGATAATAACCACAATCTTGGCGAGCCAGCCCATCTGTTTCCAGAGTGAAACCGGGTCCCATCCCACCGCGGCTTCCTGGAACATCCAGACGGCGACGTTGGGTACGTGACTGAGAGCGTAGGTTGCTGCATTAGCTAGAAGCATGGATCGAATTCTCCTCCTCAGGAACTTTCGTTACACAGAACGTGAATCTTTTAACCTCAAACAAAAACGCTGGAGCAAAGTTGCTCTAAAACTTGTGACACTGCCAGCCTATCCACCGGCCAGCGTGAAGTTAACGTTGATCGTGGTTTCAACTTCCACCGGCTCGCCATTGAGGAAGTACGGCTTGTACTTCCACTGCTTCACGGCGTCGATGGCGGCGGGCGCCAACATAGGGTGTCCGCTGATCAGGTGAAGATTCTCGATAGAACCGTCTTTGCTGATGACGGCCTGTAGCACCACCGTCCCCTGAATGCGCGCCTGGCGCGCCAGCGGTGGATAGGTAGGCTTCACCTGCCTCACCAGCAAACCTTGCGAGACGCCCTGCGACACGCGCACACGCTGCGGAGTTGCGGCCTTGGGGACGACAGCGGGGGCATTGCTGATAATGCCGCCGAGTACGCCGCCCATCGCTCCACCGGGTACGCCACCGGGTACGCCGCCCACGACGCCAGCCACGCCGGTCGATGGCGGTGGCGGTTCGTCCTCTTTAATCATGGCGACTTTTTTCGGAATGGCGGTAGGAGTGCGCAACTGCCCATTGTCCAAGTCGCTGGTCCGGGGCTTCACAATCTTGATTTCCGGCATAGCGGCTGGAGGTGGGGGCGGTGGCGGTGGTGGGGGCGCAACCAGGAAGGTCATTAACTGCGCTTTTGGCAGCGCCTCAGTGAAAATAAGTGGCAGTAACACTAATACGCCAATTAGAAGAATCTGGAGGATGAAAGAAATTGCAGTGGTGGTGCCCTGCTTGCTCTTTAGCTTGCCCCCGGATTCCATGAGGCTGTCTTCAAACATAGCCCTATCTCCGTAGAACTCTCTTACTGATTACTTTGACACCGGACCAGTACGTTTTGCTCCCAAAATCTTGCGAGGCAACCTGCATCCTGCTACATCGAGCCCGCGCCAGCCAGTGTTGCGAAACCACGGCGCCACTCCGAAGGACTTGAATATACACCTCGGAAGGCACTTATGTTCATCAGAAAATCGATTATGCCTTTGCCTTGGCTTTTTCCCGTGCGGCACTCGCCGCCGGCAAGGTCGCCCGCCCTGTCTTCTGGCCTCGCCATTCCTGATACGCCACCAGCATCGGCGCCGCAACAGCGATGGAGGAATACGTTCCGATCAGGATGCCGATGACAAGTGCCAACGAGAACCCGCGCAGAACCTCTCCCCCGAACACATACAACGAGAGAACCGTAAGGAATGTCAAGCCGGATGTCAAAATTGTCCGACTCAGGGTCTGGTTGATGCTCTTGTTCACCACCTCAGCCAGATCCTCGCGACGCATCAACTTAATATTTTCGCGGATGCGATCATAGACGACGATGGTGTCGTTCATCGAGTAACCGATCAGCGTCAGGATCGCCGCAATCACCGTGAGCGTAATGTCCTTATTCAGCAGCGAGAAGAATCCCACCGTAATGATCGTGTCGTGCAAGCAGGCCACAACGGCTCCAATACCGTAGATCAGCTCGAAGCGGAACCACAGGTACACCAACATTCCGCCCAGTGAATACAGTGTGGCCCAAAGCGCCTGTTTGCGAAGTTGGCCGCCTACCTGGGGACCCACGATTTCGACGTTGCGCACGGCAAAGTTGGAGGTAACAAAGTCTTGCTCCATCACCGCGATCACTTCCGCAGGAGCCACCCCCTTCAGGTCATCCACTGAACCGAGCACGCCGCCGCGCTGCTTGTTGCGGAAGTCGTCGATCTGCTGCGCAACGGCCAAATACTTCGCCGGCGCATCGATGCCACCGAAATGCAATGGATCTTTGGACAACAGGTACTGCTGCAGACTCGAGGGACCTGTGTTGTTCAGGTCCAATTTGCCGGCTGTCTGCGGCTGGCCCGCCTCTAACGCCTGTATGATCGTGTTCTTGCCCTGGTCTAACGCCGACTCGCTGGTCTGCCGCTGCTCCAGCGCCACCAGCACTTCGTTGTTGGCGGCTGGCCCGTAAGCCTGAATCTTAGGGTCTTTCAAGCCGGCGCGATCCATGGCGGAGCGGATGTGGTTGAGGTCGGGTGTCGAAGCGAACTTCACATAGACGAGCGTGCCGCCCTTGAAGTCCACGCCGAATGGAATGCCGTGCCAGAAGAAAATTGAAAGTAATCCGGCAACGCTGAAGACCAGTGAGAAGGCGAGGAAGTACCACTTCTTGCCCAGGAAATCGATGTTGGTATTACGAAATAACTCCACCGCTAGCCCCTTAAATGCTCAAAGCCTCGCCACGCTGGTGGCGATTGAGGATGGCGTCGAAAATCACGCGCGATACGAAAACTGAGGTGAACAGGTTGGCCAATAGACCGAAGCTCAAGGTCACGGCGAAACCGCGTACCGGACCGGTTCCGAACAGGAACAGGATGATCGCCGACACGATGGTCGTCACGTGGGTGTCAACGATCGTTACCCAGGCATGTTTAAAGCCCTGATCCACAGCCTGCGGAGGCGTCTTGCCGTGTCGCAGCTCTTCGCGGATGCGCTCAAAGATCAGCACGTTCGAGTCAACGCCCATACCGATCGTAAGGATCACGCCGGCGATGCCCGGCAGAGTGAGAGTCGCACTGGTGAAACCGAGGAATCCGAGCAGGATCACCAGGTTCAGGAACAGGCCAAGGTCGGCGTTGATGCCCGCGAACTTGTAATAGAACAGCATGAAGATCATGACCGCGAGCATGCCGATGACCGCAGCTCGCACTCCGGCGTGAATCGAATCCGCACCCAGCGATGGACCAACCGTCCGCTCTTCAAGATACTTAATGCCAGCCGGAAGTGCGCCCGAACGCAGCGTCAGGGAAAGGTCCTGCGTCTGTTGCTCGGTAAAGGCACCAGTGATGCGGCCCTCATCACGGATTGCTTCCTGAATGGTGGCCACTTCCATGACCTTATTGTCGAGCACCACAGCCAACCGGTCGCCTACGTGCGCGCTGGTAAATGCGTAGAAGCGACGTCCGCCCTCGCCCGTCAGTGTGAACTTCACGTCCGGACGACCATTCTCGTCGCGGCCCGCATCGGCAGTACGCAAGTCGTTGCCGCTCACCGCTGATGCGCGGGTGATAATCCAATAGGAGTCGTTGTTCCCTCCCTGGCCGCCGATGTTCTTGCCCTTCATCAGCATGCCGTTGGCGGGAATCAGTCCGCCATTCGCCTGCATGGCTTCCTGCTCGCTGCCGTAGGGCCCGCCGATCGCCTGACGAATTTCCAGCATGGCGGTGGACTGCATGATTTCTTTCACGCGCGCCGGATCGTCGACGCCGGGAAGTTGCACCAGGATCTGGTAATCGCCCAGTCCGTGCTCCTGGATCACTGGCTCGTTAACGCCCAACAAGTCAATGCGGTTGCGGATGGTCTCAATCGCCTGCTGCTGCGCCTTGGTCTTGGTCTCTTTCGCGATGCTCGGCTTCATGCTGAGCGTGAAAGAGTTATCCGGGCCCGACGCCAAGTCGTAGTCCGGCAGCCGGTCGGCCACCAGGCTGCGCAAGTCGCTGATCGAGTTTGGCGCCACACCCTTGATGCTGATGACATCGGGATTCTGCTGCGGATTCGGCTTCGTAATCTCGGCGTAGACGATGTTCTTCGTCTTGAAGTCATCCCTGAGCCGCTCGACGGCGCGATCGCTGTCAGCATTGATAGCGTCGTTCACCTGCACCTGCAAAATCAGGTGCGTGCCGCCCTTCAGATCGAGCCCGAGGTGAATGCGCTCCTGCATGGAAGCCAGCAGGCCCGAGGGAGTGAAGCTTTTGGGAATGCCGAAGATGCCGAACAGAAAGAAGATCAGCACCGCGATAATAGAGACGACTTTTAGTGTCTGGTTCTTAATATTCATGAGTCACTGCAACCCTGCTAGGACTTCAGCTGTTTTTCGTCTTCATTGGTGGTCAGCGTCACCACCGACGACCGTGCCACTTCCAGTTTGATGTTGTCCGGAGCCACCCGCAGTATCAGCGTGTCGTCTTTGGCCGACATGATTACGCCGGTCAAGCCACCGCTGGTCACAACCCGGTCGCCCGGCTTGATCTGGGTCAGCATCTCCGCCCACTTCTTCTGTTTGCGTTGTTGCGGCATGATGAGGAGGAAGTAAAAAATGGCGAAGATCGCCACCATCATCACAATCGGACCCATCGATCCGAGACCGCCGATTCCCTGAAAATACGAACCTATCAATGTCTGCATATCTTCAACTTTCACCGGCCGGACTTTCGGAGGCCGTCACGCGCCACACTCTTACCGACGGGGCTCTCGCCCCGGAAATTCCTGAAATCCACAGCCGCCGAGCGACGCACTCCCTCTTCGCTGCATCCAAACATCGAGCAGGGGTTACCGCAGGACGTCTTTCGAAACTTTGGAATTTTTGAGCAGCTACCGCTGGGCGGTCACTAGGGCACACTCAGATGCGGTGGTTTCACACCAGACAGAAAAGTGGCGAACTCCCCAAGTAGTATAGCTTGCCGGACGCGCCGCATGGTGTCAAGGTAGTATGCCAAATTGTGGACCGTGTTTAACGTCTGCGCCAGCAATTCGTTAGACGCGTAAAGGTGCCGTAAATACGCCCGCGAGTAGCGCCCGCACACCTTGCAGCCGCATTTCGGATCGATTGGCCCCTCATCTCCGGCGAACTTCGCGTTCTTGATGCTCAACTTTCCCTCCGACGTAAACAGCAAACCGTGCCGCGCCGCGCGCGTCGGCAGCACGCAGTCCATCATGTCCACGCCCTGTGCCACGTAGTGAACAATTTCTTCAGGAGTGCCGACTCCCATCAGATAACGCGGTTTGTTCTCCGGGAGATACGGAATCGCCGCATCGACCATCTCGTGGGTCATCGGACGCGGCTCGCCCACGCTTAGTCCGCCAATCGCGTAGCCGGGCAGGTCAATCTCGACGGTGCGCTCGGCAGATTTGCGCCGCAGGTCCGGATACATGCCCCCCTGCACAATGCCAAAGAGGGCTTGCGTTTGGCCGGGGGTGACAAACATTCTTTTGTCATCCCGAGCGGAGTCCGCTGCTTCGGCGGACGTAGTCGAGGGACCCCTTTGTCCACGACGATCTCCCTGAATTCCGCTAAACCACGGCACCTCTTCTTTATGCGCCTCAA
>Ga0302321_100002281_pt1 | contig 16489 bp, 10 predicted proteins | sample Fen_T0_1_FD_202505 | JGI IMG/M metagenome (GOLD analysis project Ga0302321, IMG submission 202505) | Peat permafrost microbial communities from Stordalen Mire near Abisko, Sweden - Fen_T0_1 | ecosystem: Environmental > Terrestrial > Soil > Wetlands > Permafrost | place: Sweden: Abisko...
GCAATACGGTCGCCACAAACAATGCGTAACTTTTTTTCCGCCTTGCCTTTTGCGTTCTTAGCCATTAAGGTTACTTCGAATGTTCCAGCCTTGGCAAGTTTACCCGTGATAATACCTGTTTGCGTATCAATCTGTAAGCCCTCGGGCAAACCCAAGGCCGAAAAAACCATTGGACGGTCTCCTGTTGCTGCCAGGATATATTGAAAGGGAGAACCCGGACGCACACCAAAAACCTTGGCGCTATTGATTCTTGGTTCGTCAGAAGCCATGGGTGTAAGGATATACTTCTCGCTCGATACTGGATTGTATGTTTTGAAAGTGGTTACTCCCAAAGCATCAAACTTAGCGTTCACCCATTCGGCATGATCGTAGTAATTGCCATTGCCACCATCAGTCACTACCAATTCAAGCTTCTTCACTCCAATAAGCTTTACATCGCAGGTCCTGGCGGTATCTTTCAGGTGCATCAGGCCACTCGACCATATTTTTTTTCCATCGCCATATATTTCAAACTCTACAGCGGGGTCGTGACCTATAACTTCATCATCAATACCTACGTTTGCTGAGAAAGCAGTTGCCTTGCCATCGAGCAGGATTAATAACGAACTTACCGAATGTGTGGCAAAGCCTCGTCCGTACGTTTTACCAGCTATTGTCAATGTGTTTCCATCAAGTGATTTATTCTTCATTGGCATACCGTACCCCTGGGTAGCAGCACTGAGGTCAAGCTCGTCTAGCCATACGGTTTGAGCAGATAACTGCCCTGTCCCTACCATGACCATGAGCCCCATAAGGATTGTTAGTTTCATGTTACCAGTTATTTTCATTATCCTGTTTTTAATAGGTTTTATATAATTTATTGAAATTTATCTCCCAAGCTTCTATTTGTCATAGAATTGCCACCAATCGAAATTAAACAAATCCTTTTCACCCCGAAACACAAAAAATAAGTCGTAAACACCTTTGCTAATATTCATGGGAGCATTGACGGTTTTCCATATGTCTCCTTCGCCGGATGTACTTACCGGGACAACTCCCACCAGCGGCCCATCAATTTTATCGGTGTGGATTTCAATCTTTCCGCCATTCAAAGAAGTCACGCTAACATCGACTGATATTGCTCCTTTTGAAAAGTCCACGCCTTGCACCTTTATATAATCGCCATTTTGAATAGCAGTTACGAAAAAACGATCGGCAATCTTTTTTCCTTTATTCCAAGGAATGTTGTGTTCCCATTCAGTAGCAAATTCAGTCTTAAGCCCTTCGCTAAAAGCCATGTTTTCAGCTTCGTTACGTTTATAAGGGTTTACACTACCGAGTTGTTTAACGCCGGTTGTCGACCAGAATGGCAATTTCCGAATGGTACCATCTGAATTGTAAGTTAGTTGTTCGACACAAATAGACCGTCTTTCGTAATGTTTCGTCATGGTTTGCTTCAGGATAGCATAATTAAAACCAAATACATATGAGTTCCCTTTGTAATCAATAATTCCCGGGTGGTTTCCACTCGATCGTTCATCGCCATCCATGATCATCCCTTTATATTCCCAATGGTCCGTTGGGGAGTTGCTCATAGCATAGCCAATCCCTTCGGGGCAGCATGTCGCAGCATAGGCCATATAGTAATGTCCGTTGCGTTTCCAAGCCCATGGACCTTCCTGATAGTGAAAGGGGTCTTTCTCTCCTTTAATTTTGACTAATTCCGGAACATTCTTGGGTTCGCCCGAATATGAAACCATGTCTTCGTTCAATTTCACGTACCACAATTCGGGATTTCCCCAATAAAGATAAGCCTGTCTGTCATCGTCAATCAATACGGTTGGGTCAATATCCTGAGGACCGTTCTTAATCAATGCCTTTCCGATTGGATCCTTGAAAGGCCCGTAGGGACTATCGGAGACCAGCACTCCAATACCGACACCACTTGGCATGGGGCAATACATATAGAACTTATAGTTTCGCAAGATAACTTGTGGCGCCCATGCTCCATTATCAGTTGTTACCCATTTAAAATCCTTCAGTGAAGCTACAATTCCGTGATCAGTCCAATTCACCATGTCAGTGGACGTATACAGCAACCAGTTTTGCATTTTAAAACCGAAGGCATCGTCCTCATCATGGCTGGTGTAAAGGAATACTGTGTCGTGATAAACCATGGGGGCAGGATCGGCTGTGTATTTGGTTTGTATGATAGGATTTTGTGCAGAACATATCGTTCCATTCGATGAAATTGCAACTAAGCAGATCAGTACTATAAATTTCAAATATTTCATCATTTAAATAATTTGCTTTTAATAAACTAAACCAATGAATCTACATTTAGAACCTTTGATGATTCAATTTGACAATCTTAAAGTTTCACTACTACTTTCTTCCCGTTGTAGGTAACTACTTTATCAAACTTTACCACTGATTCTGTACCTGCGGCTTTGTTTTTGGCTACAAGAATAATGTTGAACTTACGATCGGTAATCATGCCGGGGAATGTACCTTTGCGATCGCCAATGGTCAAAGCTTTCTTGGCATTGTCCCAAGTGAAAGTAATGGTTGAATATACACCTTTCTCATAATTGTAGTTGTCGTTTTCGTCCTCATATAAGTTGAATACGCCGTTAGCAGCTTCATACACGCGCAACTCCAGGTTATGCCATTTCTTTTCTGCAGCATATTGAACTTTTGGCCCGAAAGGCAGAACTGAACCAGCTTTCACATATAGCGGGATAATATCCAATGGGCTTTCCTTACCAATCTTTTGCCCGCCTTTTATTTTTTCCCCTGTCCAGAAATCAACCCAGTCGCAACCTGCAGGCAAATAGAGTTCTTTCGATTTGATGGTACTGAAATCTTCCTTACCACCTTTTGTGTACAACGACTTGGTTACCGGGCAAACCAATAATGACTTGCCAAACATAAATTCGTCATTAATATCCAGCGCTTGATTATCAGCAGCGAAATCCATTACCAAAGCACGCATGAACGTGGATTGATGAGTTGTTACATCCCATGAAGTGCTGTAAATGTAAGGTAATAAGCTATACCGAAGGTTGATGTATTTTTCGTCAGAATCATAAACTTTGTCGCCTTTTTTGCCAAACTGGTAAATTTCGCGTGGAGCACCCTCTCCATGTGAACGCATCATCGGGCAGAATGTCCCGAATTGAATCCAGCGGGCATGTAGTTCTCGATAATCGGGATTTTCAAGTGGCTTCTTAAAGTTCCAGAGGAAGAAGCCTCCCAAATCGCAATTCCACTGAGGAATGGCGCAAAGTGAGAAGTTAAGGCCTGCTGAGATTTGATTACGCAGTGTTTCCCACGATGCCACAATATCGCCAGACCAAGTGTTGGCTCCATAGCGCTGTTGTCCGGCAAATGCTGAACGGGTAAGGATAAATACCCGCTTATCGGAAGTTACGGCACGTTGATGTTGAGACAACCCGCCTACAGACATTAAAGGAAAGGCATTGCGCACTTTACGAAACGAACCGAGGTATGTTTTGGTATCAAAATCGGCAGGTTTAGGATCGAAATGATCTGGTTCTGATGAATCCATCCACCAACCGTCCATACCTAACTTGAAGATTCCATCGTTCAGGTATTTCCAGTAAATATCGCGTGCAGCAGGATTGTACGGGTCGTAAACCCTTACACCGGATGGATAGTCTTTCCTAGGTGGCCATTTTTCCGAGCCCGACTGAGGCCATGTTTCGAAATTAAACAAAGCGTTAATCTTATCTAATTCTCTGTATGGTTTGGTCATTGGTCCGAACGAATTCCAGATAGAGATAATCATGTGCGCATTTAAGCTATGAACGTCATTCACCATTTTTTGCGGATCGTAAAACTCAGGGTTAAGAAAGTCCATGGCATTCCACAAGTAATTATTTCCCCAGTACTGCCAATCCTGAATGATCCCATCGATCGGAACCCCTAGTTCGCGGTACTTCTTAACGACATTTACCAGCTCATCCTGACTTTTATAGCGTTCTTTGCTTTGCCAGTAACCATAAGTCCACAAAGGGAACATGGGAGCCTGACCTGTAAGGTCGCGCATATTGGCAATTACGCCATCTGCATTAATTCCATACATAAAATAATAGTCAATACAATCACCGACGTCCGACTTAAAAGAAGTGCTTTCCTGATTGTCCTCGAAAATAGTAGGCGAATAATTATCCCAATACAAACCATACCCTTTTGCCGAAACAAAAAATGGAATATAATCATCGGTATTCCCCTGTATCATCCTAAGTTTTAGGTTACGCTGTACCATCTTACCTTGCTGTTGTTGCCCTAAACCATAAATGGCTTCGTCTTTATCCAGCACAAATAACTGGTTAACAGAATAAGTTTTTGAACCAGCGTCATCAAAATCTATAAACGATGCTCCCGTTTCTTTTTCGGTTAAAAGTTGTCCGGACTTCACACCGGCAAACGATATTTTGCCTGTTTTCAGGTTAAGTACAACCACAAGACTTTCGCTTTTCACGGCAAGTTCCTCACCTGCTAGTGTTACAGTTATCACAGTTTTTTGAGGAGTTTTAATGACAGAAAGGCTCTCCTTTTTGAAGGCTTTGCCTTCAGGCCATTTCAAAACTCTGACAACAGAGGGACTATAAAACTGAATTTCAATTTCCAAGGAATTAATGATAGATTTTGCACCCAAATCAGTCTTTTGATAGGACTGAGCCTTACCGTTAAGTACCAAGATAAAAACAAGTGAAATAATGATAAAGTGTTTTTTCATTCTTAAATTATTTAATAAGATATAGATGTTTCAAATTCCAGACCGAGCTGACATTTGACAATTTACGAATTAAAGGCTTATATAAAAGCATGATGGTAAACACTATTTATGAGACGAAAAAGCTTTACTTAGCCCAGGCTTCTCCTTCGGGAGAACGACGCCAGTTAAAATAGTCATCCAATACCTTAAGTGATTCTGCACTGGGTACTGGTGCTAAATATGGTTTCTGGCTGAAATACATTACCTGTGGATTACTTTCGCTGAAAGGAGTCCACATTGGTAAGCCTTTGCCATTTGGATTTCCATATTTTGCAAAATTTGTCCAATAAGTACTCATGGCTTCAGAAATCTCCATATCGGTTCTGGTAGTATGAGGATCTGACTCATTGAGATGCTCGAAGACGTAGGCGACATCCTGTCCGTGCGGCGAGCCATAGCCAAAACGGGGAGAGTCTTTCGGGTATTCTGTATGCTGATCGAAGTAATAGTAGAAGACTTTCGATTTTCCGGTTTGTGACTGGAGCTTTGCCCAACTCCAGGTTTGCCAGCCAAATGCGGCATCGCGGGCTAAATCACGGGCTGTTTTTGGAACTGTGGATGAACCTAAAGGATAGGCTTTAATAAGGTCGTCGGCAAACTTGCCATACCGGGTTTTAACACCTTTTATAAATTCTTCGGGTGTTTTTTCTCTGGAAAAGCTTGCTCCTTCATCTGAGTTGTAACCGATAAGAACAGGAACATCATTGTATTTCCGGGCCTCGTATAATTTATGTTGATCGTCGGGGATCACGTATCCATCCACAATTGGCCAGGCACCACCCATTCCGAAACCGCCCGGGAGCTTATCAGCATCCATTTTACGAAGGTCAGCAATAGAGGAAGCACCAGCTTTTTTTGCAAAAGATTCACCGTCGGCTTCAGCCTGTTTCAGGGTTTTCATGTTTTCGCCAGGATAAGTCGTTGGCCTGGTGGGGCCAAATGAGCCGCCACTTTGTGAAATCGCACCATGGAATAATCCCTTGGCCAGCGACGATGCACACAACATGCTTACGGAGATACCTCCTGCTGATTCGCCAAAAATGGTAACTTTATTTGGGTCGCCGCCAAATGCTGCAATGTTCTTCTGAATCCATTGGAGGCCGGCAATCTGGTCGAGTATGCCGTAATTTCCGGAAACATGATTCGGGCTTTCGGCGCTCAGTTCAGGATGTGCAAGAAAAGCCAGCTGACCTACCCGGTAGGCAATGCTTACTAATATTACCCCTTTCTTTGCCAATTTTTCTCCGCTGTAACCAGGTTCGGCAGTAGATCCAAAGCTGAATCCGCCTCCATAAATCCAAACTAATACAGGTATTTTTTCGTTAGGCGATTTAGCAGGAGTCCAAATATTCAGGTATAGGCAATCCTCGTTCTTTCCTGATGGAGGATTTCCTCCCTGCATAGGGGCAGGAGCAAATTTGGTAGTCTGTTTCACGCCATTCCATTTGGATGGAGGTTGAGGAGCACGCCAACGCAGATCTCCAACAGGAGCCGCAGCGAATGGAATACCTCTGTAAACTGACAGTCCGTTTTCAACTACACCTTGCACTAGTCCGTCAACTGTTTTTACCGGGGCTAGCTGCTGTGCGATGCTCGAACCTTCAATGAATACATCAAACATGATTGTTATAAACAATATTTTTCTCATCATATCTATTACTTTTTATATGTTATTTTTTCAAAATCGTAGTCCATTTCATTGTAAAAAGCTGTTCAAGTCGATTATTACTTTCCTGAGCATTGGCTTTTGTTATGCTTCCGCCGATTTGTATTTGAGTTTCAATAGCAAAGGGAAAGCAGCGCAACATTAAAACGATGAAGTGTATCTTTTTCAATTGAGATCAGTTTATTGTTTAATGATTCTTACTGCGATGTAGGGTTTTGCCGGCAGTTCAATCATGCTTCGTCCCGAAAATTTCTTTTGAATGGGTGTTATGGTCATGTTCCAGGTATCGATGATTTCGACCTGATAAAATGCATCTTTTGGCAAATTGATGACGATACTGCGTGGTTGAGCATCGTTCAGATAACCCAGGTAATATTCGTGTTCAATACCAATACAAGAAAAGGGCATCCACGTAAACAAAGGAATTGGCGTCAGATGAAGTGGGGCTGACTCGAGAATACTCCTGAGAAACTTAATCCGTTCAGGGCTCTCGCCTCGTAAAACACCACCCTTCGACCACCACAGGACTTCAGACGATTCGTTCGGCAACCTGACCGGATTTTCGGTAACATAGGTTTCGCCATGACCCACATATCCACCGTTGGTTATTCCTCGCCAGAATTTTTCGGTCATAGAACGCGCAGTTAAATCGCCCCATGACCAGGGAATATTTCCTTCGTAGCGACACTCGTCAAATACAACAGGCTTTTTATATTTTAACCTGTATTCTTTTGCCCTGTATGTGTCTTCACTTTGGATGCTCGCATGTGTGATGTAGGGATTTGAATGGTCATAAAACTTTACGCCGTTATGAATGCCGAGCATATGATGGAACTTATCTTTTTTGCCAAATTGTTCGATGTAATAATTCCAGTCGCTTAGCTTCTTGTCATACATAAAATCCCATTCGTTGGCCATGCTCCACCATACGTTTTTATAAGCTGCAAAGCGGGCAATGATATAATTGATATACAAGTCCTCGGTTGCCCGGTCTAACGAACTGAAACCCCAACGGTCGTATGGGTGAAATACAATCAAATCGGCCTGAATATCCAATGAATCTAATTGTTTGAGGCGTTTTTCAATGTTTTGAAAAAATGCTGGATTTAAACGGGTAAAGTCCCAGTTTTTCAATGGTTTTCCTTCAAACGGATAGTATAATGGTTCGTTGTTGTTCCAGTCGTAACTTTTTGGGAAAATGCACATGCGCATTTTATTGAAATAACCTTTCGAAAGTGTCTTTAGTGTCAACTCAGCCAGGCTGTCACCCTGATGTGCCCATGCATAACATGTTGTTCCGAATGATAGGTAAGGAATACCATCGGCATAAGCAAAAAAGAAGGTGTCTTCCACCATTACTGGTCCGTGATTGCCTTTCTGTGCAGGCATACAAATGAAACTTCCTCTTTTGTTATCGAGGTTTCTAATATTACTGGTTGTTACAAAAGTCCATTTTCCTTCTTTTTGCGGCATAAAGCGTATCTTGTATTTACCTTCGCCATCGTAAAAACCAGTAATAGTAATAGTATCGTTGTCTTTAACAAACGTACCGGATAATTTTACATCTTTAAATGGATTCTCTTTCATTGGTCCACTGAGTGTCATCTCAAAGAATTTCCATTTCTCAATATTTATCTGGCCATAAATTGAATAGCTGCAAAAAAGCAATGTAAATAAGAGAATTCTAATATTCATAGTAAAGTTTCTAAGTCTTGAATTCCTGCGAATTCGTGTTCTTTAATAAATTATTTAGACATACACTCCAACCAATTCAAGTTAAACAGGTAATTGTTGCTTGGTTCTGCCAACCATTGGTGCCGGTAACAGCACAATTGCACTGGTTAAGCACATAATATGCTTTTAAATTATGGATTATATCGCTTTCCAAGTACCAGTTTGTCTCCGGAATCATCCACTTCCCAGAGTTGCGGTTTACGGGGGCCTTCTCCTTCAGCATGGTGAATGCTAAGCAGAAGCTTTCCGTCAAATGTGTGGAATAACATTCCGTGTCCCGTGTTGTTGTCGATAAATGGTTTTTCCTCCTGAATCCATGGACCATCAATGGTTCCTGATTGCGAGTAAGCAACGCATTCGAGGTAACGTTTGGCTCCCCAGGATGCCCACAACATACCAAGCTTGCCTGTTTTGGTATGAAACATTTCCGGACCATCAGTTACCCAACCCGGTATTTTCAAACCATACGTCATTTCACCGTTTCCCACCATTTCGAGGGGGCAAAGCGATTCAGTGGCACGGAACAACATGACGGGTTCACTAATGGTTTTGCTCAAATCATCCGATAGCTTCACGTATTCCATGGTGCCATCGAAGGTCTGCATCCATTCATGTACGAAAACCATATAAGGTTGTCCATTTTCTACATAAACAGTACCATCGATGATGTCCCAGCTGTGCGGCAGATAGTCGTAATTTGGATCAGGATTTTTTAATTTATAGGGGCCATCCGGCTTTTCTGATTCCAAAATCATGGTCTGATGACGGTAAACATTGTATCTGCGCGGAACGACATCAACTAGTTCTTTTCTATCGCCAAATGAAGCTGCATAATAGTATTTGTCTTTAACCTTATGTATTTCGGCAGCAGCAACAAAGTTAATACCTTCCATCCAGGTTCCCCGGGTATCATAAGCGCCATGTGGGCCTGTCCAGGTCTTCAGGTCCTTACTCATGTAAATACTGCCACCGCTGCCCGTAAGATAATATGTTTTGGTAGACATTTCGGCATAGACATATGGGTCGCTCATGATCATAGAATCAAGTAAAATTGTGATTATTTTACGCGTAGTATCGGTTACACTGGCACTCCCTCCTCTCCTTCTGGGAATGGGAGCAGTTGTAGTTGCTCCGGGCTTAGATGCCTGAGGCATGCCAAAACCTTTGGAGCCTGGAGGTGCAGGAATTGTCACTGTTGGAACAAGCTGTTTTTTTACTTTAGATTGGGCTGTAATGGTTTGTTTTGAATTAAAAACCAACAGCATGAAAACAAAAAAGATGACTATCGAAACAGTATTTCTTTTTTTCATAGCTCTTCAAGGTTTTAAATTAATTAGTAGATTTATAAGTAAAAGTTATGATATCATCATTTTTTGATATTAAATATCCGCCAGTTTTTGGAAACTGTCAGGTTCTCTTCTTCGGAATCTTAAGTGTTTGCAATATTTTTTTATTTCATTATCGGATTTAAAACTCAGACGTATTTCTTTGATATGTTTTTGGGGAACCTTTGAGTCTTCTGATTCTGTTTTTACCTTTGCATGCAACCTGAAAGAACCAATACCTTTCAAGCTTTATTGTCTTGCCCTGGGCGAATAATTCAGGAAGATGTCCCACAAAACCCATCGTTATCAGGTAAACATCCGCTTCACTTGCAGTGGATCGCTCTGCTAAGATGTGGGCAACATCTAATAGATTAACCTGCGAGGTTCCGGTTAACTTGGGGAAATAAATTTTTTCTCCTTTCTTCCCTTGTCCGAGTTTATAAGTAGACATGATTTTGTATTGAAGCGACATAACGTTAAAAGTTAAGTTAGATTTCCTAATATAATGCTCATTATTTACATAAAATTTAATAATGAATCGGGTATTTCTTCATTACGTATATCTAAAATTTAGTCATGAAATTCTTTAATAACACCTTTAAAATCTGGAAAACCTGAAAGGAGTCTTATTTCTTAAATTCCCACCAGTCAAAGTTGAACAAATTACCTTCACGACCTTTGAAAACAAAGTATAAATCATGTACGTCTTTAATTTTGATCACCTTACAGGATTGAACGATCCAATTCTGCCACCCGCCAGTGTTTTTAATCACGCAGGAGCCCAGTAAAGTTCCGGTGGGGCTATCGATGTGAATTTCGATACTCCCACCTTCATTAACTGATGACACACTTGCTTCGAAGGATTTTGCGCCTTTGCCAAAATCAACCTGGCGAACTTTGATGTAATCGCCGTTGTCGATATCGGTCACATACACACCTGCTTTATTATCAGAAGCGGTTTCCACTCCTTCAGCCCAGGCGATGGTTTCAGCTTCTTTTCTGAAAAAGGGGTTCAGGTTACCAACTCCTTTTACAGTACCTGCAACGGTATTCTGAATTCGCGGTATGGAACCATCATCATTATATTTAAATTCCTCCACACAAACCGACCGGTCGAAACCACCGCCACCAGGCAAAGCTCCATTATGATAGAAAAAGTACGATTTACCTTTGTAATCAACAGTTCCAGGATGGTTCGTAAAAGCCCCGCCCTTACGAATGATAGTCATGATGGTGTCTCTGTAAATCCAAGGTCCTGTTGGACCTGTGCTTGTAGAGTATGCTAGATGCTCGGGCACTCCACCTGCAGGAAAGAGCATGTAGTACAACCCCTTCCGTTTATAGAACCATGGTCCTTCTTCGTATTGTGTTGAACGTTTCGGATCTCCGGTGCGTATCCCAAAGTTCTGCGGTGTAAACTCAATGGTTACCACTTCTCCCGAATAGGAAACCATGTCTTCATTGAGCTTGACATACTTCAGGTATGGATTCCCCCAATATAAGTAGGCCTGGCCGTCATCATCAATAAAAACCGTAGGGTCGATATCTCCGTTGCCGCTATGAACCAATGGTTTTCCAATAGCATCGGTAAAAGGCCCGGTTGGACTAGATGAAACAGCCACACCAATTGACATTCCTTTGCCATTAGATTCGTTCATTGGCACATACCAATAGAACTTTCCATTGCAGTAAATACACTGACCTGCCCATGCATCTTTTTTTGCCCAGCTAAACGTTTTGAGAGACAATGGAGAGCCATGATCGGTCCAGTTAACCATATCGGTAGTGGAATAACACCGCCAGTCTTTCATGGTAAACCATGTTGATTTGTCTTCGTCGTGACCGGTATAAAGATATAAGGTATCGTTATACACAATTGGAGCGGGGTCGGCGGTGTAAACAGTTTGTATAATAGGGTTTTGTGCTGTGCTAACAAAAGGCAGGCATGCCGTTAAAGCTATAATTACTGTTATTTTATTCCACTTTTTGTATTTCATTTTTTTAGTTTTATCACTTATTCAATGGCACGACTCCCATCTTCGAGTTGTTTTAAATAATTACAAATTCCCAATCGTATGAATACAGATCTATTATTTCATTTTTCTTAATTAAGTTCCATGATGTTTTTCCCTTTTGTTATTCCATTCTCGTTAAAGGCATCTATAGTAAAATAATACTTCTGCTGGCTGTTTAAATTTCGTATGGTCAATTCGTCAATGCCTAATACCTGATAGTTTTGATATAACTTATCCTTTTGGGTGCCGTAACGGATGTTATATCCAATGGCTCCTGGAATCTTTAACCAGTATAATTTTACAATACAGCGATCGCTTTGGCGGACCACGTCTAATTTTTCAACCATTTTCGGGGCATCGCCATTGCCATTTCCAAATACGCGCAAGCCAGCAATAGCAAAAGTGCCGGATGGCATACGGTAATTGGTGAGTTTAATATAACGTGCTTTTATAGGTTTGGCTAATTCAACATAATCGTGCGGCACATCAGTTTTGCTCTGTGTTTTATCTGCCAATTTCTGCCAATTCTTACCATCGCTGGAGTATTCCAGAAGATACTGATAATAAATATCCGGGTTACGGCCCATTATCCTGGTTTCGTTTTCGGCATAGTTAATCTGTACTGCATTTACGGTACATTCTTTTTGTAAATCCAGGCTAATCCATTCACCCTTATCGCCAGTTTTTGCGCTCCAGAAGGTGCGGATATCCTCGTCGATTGCATAGCTCTTGGGATGGTTGGGTAATTCCGAAGAAATTTCGACGGGTTTATTGTACGAAAGCATCATCCACTGAGGGAAAAGTTCTTCGGGGCCTGATATTTTCTTTGTTGGCAATTTAAATGGAAAATCGCCAAAACCGGTATACACATACATTATGCCGTCGTTGTCAAAGAATGTTGGGAATAGTCCCAACCGACGTTCAAACATGTGTTTTACAGAGATGGTCATGGTAGAGATATGCCAGTAATTGCCGTATTTATCCTGGAAAGTGCTGCTATGTCCGGCACTGGAAATAAAACCTTCAGGTTTGGCCGAAACAGGATTGTTTTCAGCTAGTTTAAATGGACCAAGCGGTTGGTCGGATACATATACGCCATCGCAGTAGCTTTTATATTCCGTTCCGGGAGCCGCATATTGAAGATAGTACTTACCATTGTGTTTGGTCATCCATGATCCTTCTATCCAAGGTCTGACATCTTTGTTATTATAATCGCCCGGACGTTCCCATCCGAGATTTTTCTTGTCACTATTGAAAAGTTCAACAGGTTGGCCAATGGGATTTAGTGTTTTTGTATTCAGCTCAACAGCATAAAGAGGGTTTACATTAGAGCATCCATAATAAAAGTAAAGACGACCGTCATCATCAACGAATAAATCAGGATCAATCATTCCTATCGGGAAGTTTGGATTGACAATTTTCCAGTTACCCGATTTCGGATTATCTGTTTTATAAATCATTGGGGCGTTATTAGAAGCCATAAAATACAAGGTATCTTTCATAACCACCACAGTTGGTGCATAATCCTCCAGAGGAAGGTCTTTAGTAGTTATTAAATCCCAATGAATTAAGTCCGTTGAATGAAAGTAACCACCCGATTTGGACGCAAACAAATAATATTCGTTCTTAAACGTAACCATTGTAGGATCAGCCGCCTCTCTCCTGGATGGAGCATCCAAGCAGAACCTGTAACTCAGGTTTGTCGGGTTACAGATGGTAGTTTCTCCCATACTATTTGCATCCTTTATTTGGGCATTCAGAACCAAGGATAAACCCAGACAAGCAACTAATAATATTTCTTTTAATTTCCGATTCATATTGTATTACTGTTAAGTTATTTATCCGTTGTGAAAGGAGAAGCTGGCAGGCCTTCCTTATTTTTAAGGTTAGCGCCTGCCGGGTTATCATCCCAGGCATAGCGAACACTTGTTGGGTTTGACACTTTATTACTCCAAACCTTCACCTTGCTTTTGGACAATAAAACCGCATTAGCCCATACAAATTTACCATCGGCACCGGCAATTTGAAAACCATCCAGCAGGCAATTGGTAAACAATCCTGAGCCAACTGATTTAAAAGTAATCATGATGCCGCTACCCGAAGTTTCCATCGATTCGTACAATGGACCAGAGCTTACTACAGAATTATTGTGGTAAGCAACCCTGGCTGCTTCCAATGCCAATCTTCGTCCTACTTCTTTTTTATTTAAAGGATGAATATCATTCCACTCGCCTATATCAAATGCCACGGCCATTCCGGTATTAGGCAATTCCAAGGCCCGGCGCTGAGCATCTCTTATATTTGCCCATCCGCTTTCAACAGGTTGTTTATTTGGAATACCTAGATTTGCAAGTTGTACAAATAAAAATGGCATGTCAGGCTGACTAAATTTAACACGCCAATCGGTGATTAAATCTTTAAAAAGCTGCCGGTATTCCATTCCTCTATCGGTATTCGACTCACCCTGATACCAAATTGTACCTTTCACTTTAAACCCGGTTACCGGGTTGATTAGTGCATTATATAAACCGGCAGGCCGCGCTGGGCTACTACCGCTTCCGCCTTGACCAAATGTTGGTTTCAGGGAAGCACCGATATGATAATTCCAGTCTCCGGTTAAATCAATTTTCTGAGAACCGATGCGAACCTCATAAGGCTTCTCTTCGACAAATCCGCCTTTCCCGCCCTGACAAATGACACGCACCATAAGTTTATTTTTGCCAGGTTTCAATACACCGGCAGGTAATTTATATATTCGCGGTGGATACTGATATGAAATAGTTCCAACAAAAGTGCCGTTTACAAAAGCCGAATCGCTGTCGATTATTCTGCCCAGGCGTAGGATGGCACTTTTATTTAACAGCGAGTCAGGAATATCAAATTCTTTATAAAACCAAATGGAACCCATTCGAAGGTCGACTCCTTTATCTGCCCAATAACCAGGTATTGAAATCTGAGGCCAATCCGAAGCATCTGTGTAAGCTTTTGACCAACGCCCAATACCCGGATCATTCTTGGCCAGTTCAGCAGAGAAATTGAATTGGGGAATATTTCCAGGCTGTTGCAAGCTTCGGCTTGCGCGAATTGAGTCAAAACGGGTTTGAACAGCCTTCCATTTATCCATATAGGATTTGAGATATTCCTCACTTAACCACGATTCTAAAGCTGAACCTCCAATGGCTGTGTTAATCAAACCTACGGGGACTTTGTATGTCCTACACAATTCGGCACCAAAGAAATAAGGCACAGACGCAAAATTCATAATATTTTCAGGAGTTGCCGGGAGCCATGAACCATCTTTAAAATCGCTTACAGGACTTTGGGCCTCATTACGATATAAAGACTTGAAATAATGGATGTTTGGATTATTAACTTTTTGTATTTCATCGTTATATAAATCAAGGACTCTATAAACAAACAATTCCATATTAGATTGTCCCGAACATAACCAAACATCACCAATCAAAATATCATGAATTTCAATTTCATTTACTTTCATATTGTAAGGCCCTCCGGCAGCAGTTGCAGGAAGTTCTGCATTCCAGTTGCCTTGTTTGTCAGTTCTAGCCTCATAGTTCTTTCCAATAAATTCGATTTTTATTTTTTCCCCAGGATCAGCCCATCCCCATATTTTTAAAGGAATATCGCGCTGTAGCACCATACCATCACTAATTAAACGAGGTAGCTTTACCGCTGCATTAATATGTGCTGAAAACAACCCTGTAATTATGATTACTATACAAAATGTTTTTTTATTCATTATTTTCATTCAGCATCTCTTATTTTTGAAAATTTATTTTCAGATAGCTCAGGGAACTGGGTGCGATGTCACCTATATCAATTAGATTATTGCTAAAGATAATATGATGAATAATATTCTATGACTCATGCTTATTTCAAATTTCCAAAATCAAAGATTGTCTGGTCAACTGGTTTATTAAATTCTGCTTTTTTTAGCTTAATACCTAAAGAAAATTGTTCGCCATAATTTACTGTAGTTGTTTTGGGAAGTACAAAACCAAAATCAGTTTTTTGGTAATCGTTAAATTTTGAAATAACATCCATTTTTTGGCCCATCATTTCAACATTCATCATTGTTTGAACAACATAATAGGAAGAAGCATCAATAAAATAAATTATAGCCACACTATCGGGCATGATTACCTTAATTTTGAATGCATCGGAATTTTGAAATTTCTCTTTACCAAGAAATTCAACCTTATTCCCTTTACTGGCATAATCCATGAAACTTTCACTTACATTAATCCGACTCTCCCCGTTTTTATACTCGTCTTTCGTCATTACTGCAGGATCAGAACTTCCGGCCATCGGATTAATCATCCAACCGCCCTTATTTGTATAGCACTGTATCAGAGATTGGCCATTCACATCTGATTTGGTCTTTATACCCTTACCATTCAGTATAATAGTAGTACTGGCAGACTCGTTGCCCATTACCTCAATAGTGTTTTCGATATAAATAGATGTAATTGACTTGATTATTTCCTTCCCACCAATTGCCTGTGTATTTTTTTCAATAATTTCATCCAATGTTTGTGAATGAACATTCATAATTACTACCAACATCATTGCAACTATTAACAGTTTAGTTTTTAAATTTTTCATAGGTTTAATTTTTAGGTTTATAACTGAAGTTTTGCTTTCATTCTAATAATAAATAGGTTATAAGAAGAAAATCTCATGATTGAAAGTGTATTCAACAAGTGATGTTTCCTTGATTTATAATCATTACAGTTTTGTAAGTTCTATAATATCTCCTTTTTTCATTGATAAATCATATTCATATACCTTTTTCATGGTCGGCGATGGCGCCGCTGCCTTTGAATGGTTCAAAGGAACTTTAATTTCGGAAGAAGCATAAAATGGATTAGGGTTTTGCCCTTTCGCCTCTTTCAACCCAGTGCCTTTCAATGTAAAATACGAGCGAATACGGCAATTGCCACCA
>Ga0302321_100002282_pt1 | contig 16487 bp, 11 predicted proteins | sample Fen_T0_1_FD_202505 | JGI IMG/M metagenome (GOLD analysis project Ga0302321, IMG submission 202505) | Peat permafrost microbial communities from Stordalen Mire near Abisko, Sweden - Fen_T0_1 | ecosystem: Environmental > Terrestrial > Soil > Wetlands > Permafrost | place: Sweden: Abisko...
CTCGTCCCAGGTTCGGCCCCCGTCCCCGGTTCGGCGGATGTAGTTGCCGCCGCTGACCCAGGCCGTCTTCGCGTTGAGAATGTCCATCCCGTCCGGCCAGTAGAAACCGCCGGGCCACCTGCCCTTAGGCCACCGCTTGCCGCCGTCCGCGGTGCTGTGCACCTCGCCGTGGCGGAAGATCGCGTAGCCGTGCGTCACGTCCAGGAAGGCAGCGATGTGCACCCCGTCGCCATCCGCCAATGCAGCCGCGCCGCCGATGTCGGTCTTGAGCGCCAGCTTCCACTCCGAGGCCTTCACGCCCACTCCAGGAGCCACCCAGAGGGCGGTGACCACCAGGAGGCGGAACGGCGTCGTCATGCCCGCAGGGCTCCTTTCATCTGCCGTTCTCCTGAGAGTGCAGCTTCCATACCCGGGCCACAGTCCAGTCGATCGCGCCCGATCGTCGGGCATTATCGGCGAACAGCCCCTGCCAGGTAGGTGCGCCCTCCGGGGCTGCCCGGACTCATGGTCCCGTTCGACCCAGGGCAACGCCTGCCGGGTCTCACACCTTCCGTGGGCTCGTCCGGGTGCGCGCTCCGCTCGGGTCGCATTCACCGTCCGCGCGCACGCCGGGTTTCGAGGCGCGGGCCTCGGCCACCGGTGCCCCGGCGGGGGCGCGCGACCACGGGCGGACGCGAGATCGGATATCCGTCGCGCATGGTGGCGGCGATCCGGCGGAGCGGCTCGGCCAGCGGAGAGCGGGGCCTCCAGATCAGCGCGATGGTCCGGCCAGGAGCCGGCTCGGCGAAGCGGCGCACGGCCAGCCGGGCGCGGCGGCACTCGGTCTCCACCGAGAGCTCGGGCAGCAGGGTCACACCGGTTCCGGCCGCCACCATCTGCGCCAAGGTCGAGAGGCTGGTGGCGCGGAACTCGAGCTCGCGCACCTCGGAGCGAGCGCAGAAGGCCAGCGTCTGGTCGCGGAAGCAGTGGCCGTCGTCGAGCAGCAGCACCTCCGCGTTCCGCAGCTCGTCGGGCGAGGCCAACCCCGGGTGAGCTGTCAGCGGGTGGCCCACGGGGGTAGCCAGGACGAAGGTGTCGCGCGCGATCTCCGCGTGCTCCACCTCGCCTAGCTCGGCCTCCAGCGCCAGCAGCGCCGCCTCGATCGCGCCGGACTCGAGCTGGCGCACCAGCACCGGAGTCTTGTCCTCCACCCAGACCACCGAGAGCTTCGGGTATGCCGCGCGGAGAGCGCGGCTGGCCGCAGGCAGCAGGTAGGACGAGATGGTCGGGATCACTCCGATCCGGAGCGTGCCCGCCAGCGGATCGGCCGCTTGCCGGGCGGACGCGAGTAGATCGGCGCCCTCGACCAGGACTCGGCGGGCCCGATCGAGCAGCTGCCTGCCGGCAGGCGTGACCAGGACGCGCCGCCGGTCCCGCTCGAAGAGCCGCACCCCGAGCGAGCCCTCGAGCTGCGCCAGCTGGGTGCTCAGGGAGGGCTGAGAGACGTGGCAGCGGGCCGCCGCCTTGCGGAAGCTGAGGGCCTCGGCCACGGCCACGGCGTACTGAAGCTGCCGGAGGGAGTACGGGAGCGGCGCCAGGTCTGTGATAGCCATGCCCTATCTTAATGATACAAACGATGTACTTCCATTATCAGCGCCCGGACCGCATCTTGGTCCCTGTGGCGGCGATGGACGCCGTCGAGGACAACCGAACCAAGAGAGACGAGGACCGACACCATGCTGACCGTTGGCGACAAGTTCCCTTCCTTCGCGCTGCAGGCGGCCGTGAGCACCGACAAGGGCAAGGAGTTCGAGGAGATCAACGACCGCGAGTACCCCAACAAGTGGAAGGTGGTCTTCTTCTGGCCCATGGACTTCACGTTCATCTGTCCCACCGAGATCGCCGAGTTCGGGCGCCGCAACCGGGACTTCGCGGACCGGGACGCGCAGGTGCTGGGCGTGAGCACCGACACCCATTTCGTTCACCTGGCGTGGAGGAAGAGCCACCCGGACCTGAAGGAGCTCCCCTTCCCCATGCTGGCCGACACCAAGCGGGAGCTCGCCACGGCCCTGGGCGTGTTGCACAAGACCGACGGCGTGGCGTTGCGGGCCACCTTCCTGGTGGATCCGGAGGGGATCATCCGGCACGTGAGCGTCAACGACCTCTCGGCTGGCCGGAACATCGAGGAGGTGCTGCGCAACCTGGACGCGTTGCAGACCGACGAGCTCTGCCCTTGCAACTGGAAGAAGGGCGAGCCGACCCTGGAGGTGGGGTGAGCCATGTCCCGCCTCGACGTCATCCGGGACGCGCTCCCTGAGCCGGCCCGCGACATCCGGCTGAACCTCCAGTCGGTCCTGCAGCCCGGGGCGCTGACGCCGCAGCAGCGCTGGGGCGTGGCCGTCGCCTCGGCCTACGCCTCCCGGAACGCGCGGCTGCTCGAGGCGGTGCTGGCCGACGCGCGCGCCGAGGTGGAACAGCCGGTGCTCGACGACGCGCAGGCCGCCGCAGCCGTGATGGGGATGAACAACGTCTACTATCGGTTCAGGCACATGATCGGTAAGCCGATCTACTCCGAGAAGCCGGCTCGGCTGCGGATGAACAAGATCGCGCAGCCCTCGACCAGCAAGGCAGACTTCGAGCTCTTCTGCCTGGCCGTCAGCGCCATCAACGGCTGCGAGGCCTGCGTCCAGTCGCACGAGAAGGTGGTGGTGGAGAAGGGGATCACCGAGGACCAGGTCCACGACGCCGTCCGGATCGCGGCGGTGATCCACGCCGCGGCCGGGGCGCTGGAGGGGGCCGTGGTCGCCAGCGTGGTCCAGGCGCAGTCGGCCCCCGAGCAGGCCACCAACGTCTGACCCTGCTTGGGCGGCTGCGCGCCCCTGCGCTCCCGCTCCCCGCTCGAACCTGCTACAGTCCCCGCCGGCTGGGCGCTCATTCGCCTGGCCTTTCGGTTCTCGTGGGCGCTCTCGAGCGCGGGAGCGCGAGGGCGTGGTGAGGTCTCGACCTCAGGAGGCGGCGGGATGGGCGTGGTCACGGGCGTTCGGCTCGATTCCAATGGCGTCAAGCGACAGGGCGACGGAAAAATGGCCCTGACCCGCTTCCACCAGCGGATCGCGGCCGAGGCGCTCGAGAACCGCAGCGGCTCCGGCGCCTCCCGGCTCGCGCCGGCCCTGGCCCAGTCGTCCGTCGACCTCAACCCGCACCAGATCGAGGCCGCGGCCTTCGCGCTGGCGGCGCTCCCCATCGGCGGCGCGGTCCTGGCCGACGAGGTCGGGCTCGGCAAGACCATCGAGGCTGGCCTGGTGCTCGCGCAGCTCGCCGCCGAGGGGCGCAACCGGATCCTGATCCTGGTGCCGGCGTCCCTGCGCAACCAGTGGCGCGACGAGATGTCGAGCAAGTTCGGCCTCGAGTCGGACGTCATCGACGGCGACAAGGTCCGGGCCGCGGAGAAGCAGGGGATCCGGACCAACCCATTCGACACGGGCGGTGTGGTGATCGCCTCCCATGCCTTCGTCGCCCTGCGCGCGCACGAGGTGGAGCGCGTCCCCTGGGACCTGGCGGTCATCGACGAGGCGCACCGGCTCCGCAACGCCTACCGCCGCGACCACCGCACCGGACAGGCGCTCCGCAAGGCGCTCCGGCGCTGTCCCAAGCTATTGCTCACGGCCACCCCGCTCCAGAACGACCTGATGGAGCTCCTGGGCCTGGCGGCCTTCATCGACGACGCGCTGCTGGGCAACGAGGAGACCTTCCGGCTCCAGTACGCCTCGGGCGAGATGACCGAGGAGAAGGCGGCCGACCTCAAGGCCCGCCTGGCGCCGGTGGTGATCCGGACCCTGCGACGGCAGGTGAAGGAGTACGTGAAGTTCACCGCCCGCCGATCGATGGTGGAGGACTTCGCCCCATTGCCCGAGGAGCAAGAGCTCTACGATCGCGTCAGCGAGTACCTGCGGCGCGAGGACGCCTACGCCATCCCCAAGGGACGGCGCGCACTGCTGGTCCTGGTCTACCGGAAGATCCTGGCCTCCTCGTCCTTCGCGCTGGCGACGACCCTGCAGCGGCTCGCCGACAGCCTGGACACCAAGCTGGCCGGCGCCGAGTGCGCTGCGGCCGCGACGGCCGAGCTGGAGCTGGCCGGATTCGAGGAGGAGGCCGAGGAGCTGGGGGACAACCGCGACGACGACCCGATGCCGCGCACGCCCAAGGCGATCAAGCAGATGCGGACCGAGCTCGACGAGCTGCGGGCCTGCGCCAAGATGGCGCGCGACATCAAGGTCAACGCCAAGGGAGACGCGCTGGTGCGCGGGCTGGACCGGACCTTCACCGTGGCGCGCGCCTGCGGCTGGCCGGAGAAGGCGGGGGTCTTCACCGAGTTCCGGCGCACCCAGGATTACTTGAAGAAGCTGCTGGAGACGCGCGGCTACAGCACCACCTGCCTCTCCGGCGACGCCGGCGGCCCGGACAAGCGGCAGGGGCTGGTGGAGGAGTTCCGGCACAAGACCCAGATCCTGCTCATGACCGAGGCCGGCGCCGAGGGGCTCAACCTCCAGTTCTGTAATCTGGTGGTGAACTACGACCTGCCCTGGAACCCGCAGCGTGTGGAGCAGCGCATCGGCCGCTGCCACCGCTACGGCCAGACCCGCGACGTGCTGGTGCTCAACTTCCTCAATCGGCAGAACGCCGCCGACGCGCGGCTCTACGAGCTCCTGTCGCAGAAGCTGGCCCTCTTCGACGGCGTGTTCGGGTCGTCGGACGAGATCCTGGGCGCGCTCGGGAGCGGCATCGACTTCGAGCGGCGGGTGCTCGACATCTACCAGTCCTGCCGCTCGGGTCAGGAGATCGACCAGGCCTTCGCGACGCTGCGCGGGGAGCTGGAGGAGCGGATCGAGGCACGGCTCTCCGCGGCGCGGGCGCTGCTCTTCGAGCGGTTCGACGGAGAGGTGCGGGGCAAGCTCCGGGTGGCCGAGCAGAAAGCGCGCGAGGCCGTGGCCCGGCGCGAGGCCGACGAGGAGGCGCTGGTCCGCGCCGTCTTCGAGGACGGACCAGAGCCGCCCCCGCCCGTCCCTGCCCTGTCGGCCACCAGCACCGGCAAGAGCCGGCGCTCCAAGATGGCGCGCGCTGCGGCCCAGGCGGTGCGGGCCCGTCCTCAAGACGCGGTCTCCTTCCTGGAGATCGAGGCGGCCTCACTGCCGATGGAGTTCTCGGAGCTGGCCGGCCGAGAGGGCTGGTGGTTCGCCTACAAGTTCTCCTTCGAGGGGTTGGTCACCGAGGACCGGGTCGCCCACCTGGTGCTCTGGTTCGACGGCGAGCGGTTCCACGCGCTCGACGTGGACAAGGCCGACGCTTTTGCGGCGACGCCCGCGCGCGAGTCCAAGGGCGGTCCGCGCAGCGCCACGGTCTCCATCGGGACGATCCAGGAGGAGGCGCTGGCCGCGCTCCACGCGCGCATGCTGGCGACGGTGCAGGAGCGGAGCGGCCAGGTCTTCGATGAGGCGCGGGAGCGCTGGGACCGCTCAGTGGAGGATGCGCTGGCCGCGGCGCGCAAGGCTGCTGAGGACGCGCGCCAGGCCTGGCTCAAGTCCCGGGCCTCCGTGCACGAGCCCAGGAGCGACCTGGCGCCGCGAGAGCGGCGCGCGCTGATGGAGCGGGCCGAGCGGGAGTTCCGGCGCAAGCTGGACGACCTGCGGGCGACCGAGGCGCTCCGTTACGGCGAGCGCGACCGGGCCGTGGCCGAGCTGCGCCGGCGCGCCGAGGTGAAGGAGCGGCGCACCCTGGTGGGCACCGCTTACTGGAAGTGCGGCTGAGCAGCAGGGCCGTTCCAGCCTGATCGGCTAGCGACCAGCAGCGGTCTCCAGCGTCTGCTTCATCACGGCCAGGCCACGCTCCATCATGGGAGCGATCTCGGCGGCCAGCGCGTGCGGGAGCAGGTCGGCGATCCAGACGACGCGCGCGCCTCCGGGCTCCTCGAGGACCTGCACCGCTCCGTTGTGGTGGGTGAAGCGGCCCCCGACGATCGACCAGACCAGCCGGCGTTCGTCGTCGTCCACGGCCACGATCACCTCCCGGGCGACCGCACCGTTCCCGAAGGTGACGATCCGGGCATCCCCATCCATGCGCGTGTCCACCGCGAAGCCGGGCACCAGCCGGACGTGCAGCGCGCCGACGTCGCGCACCGCGTCCCAGACCGCGGCGCGATCGGCTTTGATGAAGACCTCCTTGCGGATCGATGCCATGGCGACCTCCGTGTCGTTCGTGTCGTTGGGACGAACCTACGCGCATGTCGCGAGGCGATCTTGGAGGATCTTGCGGTCCACGCGGGACAGCCGGCGGAACGCGCGCGGGGAGAGCCCGGCCGCCCGCTGGAACGTCCGGACGAAGTTGGACAGATCCTTGAATCCGGCTTCGAGCGCGACCGCCGACACGGGCAGCTCCGGCTCCGAGAGCAGGCGGGCGGCGCGCCGGAGCCGTGCTCGAAGCAGGAACTGGTGCGGCGTCGTCCCGACCACGCCGGAGAAGAGGCGCAGGAAGTGAAAGCTGGAGAGGCCGGAGCGGCGGGCAACGACCTCCAGGCCGATCTCTGCGCTGGCGTTCTCCTCCATCCAGAGCGCGGCCTCGATCGCACGGCGCCGGTCCTGCGGGCTGGCGCGAAGGGGGCGGCTCGGGCGGCCTGTGGCCACCTCCGCGAACCGGGCGGTGAGCATGAGGCCGAGCTCAATCAAGTTCGAGTCGCTCCGGCCCTCGACCGCCGACTGGGCCAGCTCGCCGATCACCCCGAGCTCAGCCAGGGGTGGAAGGGCCCCTGCATCCCAGGCGGCGTCGCCGAGCGTCGCGGCGCTCTCGACGTCCAGCCGGAAGGAGAGGCACTCGTCGCCACCTCCGTGGTGGCCATGCGTGCAGGTGAACTCCTCTCCCGGGCGGCCCACCAGCAGCGAACCCGGGACCAGCTCGTGGCGCGCGCCCCGGTACGAGTAGCCAAACGTCCCGCGGCGTACGTAGGAGAGGGAGTAGTGCTCGTGAACCTCCGGAAACGGCCTCTCTCTGGCGTCCGCGTCACACCAGTAGGAGGCGACCGAGATCACCCGGTCGGAGTGGTGCAGGCGCACGCGCACCGACAGGATGTAGCGGCCGAGCTCCCCCGCCGCCAGGCCCACGAGCTCGGGCCTGCCATCTTCTGGGTCCGGCCCGAGCCGCAGCCCCCCAATTTGACCGGTCAGCTTCGGCCCTCCGAGCTGAGAGGGCCGAAGCTGGCGCGATACTTCCCTACTGAGCCGTGGTCACCGAGAGCGCCGCGCTGGGCGCGGAGACGTCTCCGGCTGCATCGAGCGCTACGGCCGTGATGCGGTACGCGGTCCCCGCGGTGAGGCCCGAGATGGTAGCGCTGGTGGTGGTCACGGTCGCGGCCACACTGCCGCCCACCAGGACCTGGTAGACGACCACGCCAACGTCGTCGGTGGACGCCGTCCAGCGCAGGGAGATCGAGCTGCTGGTGACGTTGGTGGCGGTCAGGTTCGTCGGCGCGGTGGGTGGGGAGGGTTCGTCCCCCCCGCCGAGCAGGACCGTGATCTGGTTGCTGGCCACGGAGACGTTGCCGGCAGCGTCGCGCGCCTTGACCGTGAAGACGTAGGGTGTGGCCGGCTTGAATCCGATCAGGGTCAGGACGGTGTCGGTGAACGACCCGAGGCGGAAGTTGCCGAAGAACAACTCGTACGCGACCACGCCGACGTCGTCGGTGGAGGGGCTCCAGGTCAGGGTGACGGTCAAGCCGTCCGCTGCCCAGGTGAGGTTGGCTGGGGCCGAGGGGGGCGTCAGATCTGAAGTCGGGATGGTGGTGACCGAGAGGGCGCTGCTGGGCTGGGAGACGTTGCCGGCCCCGTCGAGCGCTCTGACCGTGAAGGCGTAGGTCGTGCCAGGGGAGAGGCTGGAGACAGTGGCGTTGGGCCCGAAGCTGGAAGTGATCCTGCTCGCGCCGAGGTAGACGTCGTAGCTGGTGACACCGACGTTGTCGGTGGAGGGGTTCCAGGAGAGCGCGAGCGAGGTGGTGGTCACGTTGGAGGCCGAGAGGCCGCTGGGTGCCGAGGGGGCCTGGGTGTCCGGCGGGGTCAGGGTCGTGGCGGTGGCGGTGTTGGAGGAAGCGGAGGAGCCGGCGGAGTCGACGGCCTTGACGGTATAGGAGTAGGCCGTGGAAGGGCTCAGGCCCGTGTCGGTGAATGACAGGGTCGTGAGGCCGGTGGCCACCTGGCTGCCGCCGCGGAAGACACTATACGTGACGGAGCAGCTCGTCGGCGGAGTGACCGCGCTCCAGGCGAGCTGGATCTGGCTGGTCGAGGCGGCGGTGGCAGAGAGGTTGGCCGGAGCGGACGGGCTCGAGCTGCAGGTGGGGGTGGAGACCACGGCCACGGTGAGTCCGCAGACCTTGGGGTTCTCCGTGGCGCCCTTGGTGAACTGGATCGTCACGTGGCCGCTGGTGTCTGGGGTGGCGGTGAAGGTCTTGCCGACGCCCTTGTTGGCGCCACCCGCCTCCGAGTAGATGTCGAAGCCGGTCAGGACCTTGGTGCCGTTGATGGCCACGTCGAAGAGTCGCTGACCGGCTGCGGTCAGGTAGCTCTCCTCGAAGTAGAGCGTGACCGAGTAGGTCTTGCCCGAGGCGAGTCCCGGGACGGTGTAGCTGAACTCACCGTAACGCTCGGACTGGAAGACGTCCTGGGGAACTCCGGACACCAGCGTGGTATCGATGGTGCTGGTGTTGGAGTAGGTGCTGCCACCGGAGAAGTCGGTGTCGGCGACGAAGCCGGTGCTGTCGGGGCCGCCGGCGTTGATGGAGATGGAGGTGAAGGGACCAGCGGTGAACGAGGCGGTCACCGACTGCGCGGCGCTCATGGTGACGGTGCAGGTGGCGCTGGTGCCGGAGCAGGCGCCGGACCAGCCGGTGAAGGTCGAGCTGCCAGTGGCGGTCGCGGTCAGGGTGACGCTGGTGCCGCTGGCGTAGCCGGCGCTGCACGTCGAGCCGCAGCTGATGCCCGACGGCGCGGAGCTGACCGTCCCGGTGCCCCCGCCGGTCTTGACGACCGTGAGGACGTTGCCGTCCGTGGCCGACGGGATGAGCGAACACTTCGCGCTGGACTTGGAGACCCCCGTGGTGTCCTTCAAGGTCGGGCACATGAACTGGGTGTAACGGGTGTCGCCGTCCAGGAAGATCTTCAGCCACGGGATCAACTGACGGATCTCGTTGCTGTTCGCCTTGGTAAAGTAGAGGTGGTCGGCGCCGCTGAGCTGCACGGCGGCGCTCGGGGTGCTGGCCGGAAGCCCCGCGTACAGGGTATCGACGTAGGACGGAGTGACCGTCGAGTCCGTTGCTCCGCTGACGACCAGCGTCGGGACGCGGTTGTTGGACAGGTTCAGAGTCCCAGGCGTGCCGGGCGCGAGTCCGATCGCGGCCTTCAGCGACGAGCGCTGGACCGCCGCCAGGAGGGTGCCGGCGCCGCCGGCGGAGTGGCCCATGACGGCCAGACGGGTGGAGTCGACCCGATCCTTCACCGAGCTCTTCTGAGTCAGGTAGTCCAGGGCGGCCAGCAGCTCGGTTCCTCGAGAATCGGCGCTATCACTCGTGGTGAGCGTCTCCATGCCGATCACCACGAACCCGAACGACGCCAGCCGCGGCCCCATCCAGGCCTCTTCGTTGGCGAACTTGGCGCTGAAGCCGGGACAGATCGCGACCGCGCCCCAGGTCCCCAGGCTGGTGTCGGTCGGGTAGTAGATGAATCCGCCGCCGAAGCCGTTGCCGCTCGGCACAGTCACCTGCGCGGTGGCGAACGGACCATTCGTCGCCGCGTTGCTGGTGACGGTCGGATCCGGACCCCGCTGGTACGCGCTCGCCGCCGCGGCAGTGCTCGACAGCGGCTGTTCTGCAGGATCCTCATTCGTGCCCGCTGGTGCTCCGCAGGCCAACAGCGATGCGCCCATCAGGAAGACCGCGAGCCTCGATGAACCGTGGACTTGCATGACGACCTCCTCCAACCCCAGCGCGAAAGCCGGCGCCGGCTTCCGAGCTTTCATGGGGATCCGTGGTGGCAAACAGCGACAGGCAGCCTGCCGTCGGGGAGAGAAGATGGGCCGCGAGGTGAAGGTCGGTCGGGTCCTTGCCAATCTTCTCGGCCACGCATTGCGCAACCGATCTCGAACTCTCGAACCATAGCACTTCGGATGGCTCGGCCCAGTCCGTTTCTGCCCTTGTGAGCGCTGCCATCGGGAGCGGACGGCGCCCCTTGGGGACCGTCAGGGTCCCACGTTCGGCACCACGATCACCGGCGGAGCGTGCGCGGCCGGGGCGTTCATGCGCTCGCCCCAGCGCTCCAGGAACTGATTGTTCATCACCGGCGGCTCGCCGCGCCGTGCCAGGACGAACGGCTCCTCTACACCCACCACGCCGTAGGTCCCGGAGGTCAGCGCCGGGAGGATCTTCTGCATCTCCTGGTCCCCGTTGCGGGCCCGCCCGGTCCAGACCAGGAGGTACTGCGCGTCGTAGATCCCAAAATGAAGCGTGTAGGCCTGCGGCCGGTTCGAGACGTGCGGGAGCAGGTTGTCGCTGGCGGCGACCGAGGCCTGCGGTGGGAGCTTCTGGGCGATGCGCTCGAGCGCGGCGAGGTTGGTCCGGTCCTGCGGAGAGGTGTCGAACTGGAAGACGGCGAACCCGGCCCGGATGGTGTGATGCTGGAAGATCGCCCCGAGCTGATAGCTGACCGGCAGCATCGCGCAGGTGAGCCCCACCAGCGCGGCCCGTCGCCGGACCGTCTCGGCGCGGGGGTCGCGCTCGGCCTGGCGCGGGCCCTCGAGCGCCGCGACCATCCCGATGAACAGGAAGACCGTCCAGTGGAACGTGTACTGGAACGAGGTCTGGACGAGCGGCGGGTAGCCGGTGGCGAGGAGGGTGAAGAAGAAGCCGGGCAGGATGAGCAGCAGGATGATCGGCCGCCGCAACGGCAGGAACGCCAGCGGGACGAAGAGCTGCAGGAGGTAGAAGAGCTTCTCCCGCTCCACCAGGGTGTCGAGGGTGAAGGCGGGGTTGCCCACGACCGTCTTGAGGATGTCACCGAAGGTGTTCTTCCCGGTCGGGAGGAGCTTGGTGTACATCCAGGTGAAGCTCTCCTGCCCGTTTGCCATCATCGGCATGAAGACCAGCTTGAGCGCGCAGAAGTGGATGGTTCCCAGCACCGCGACCGCCAGGCCGGCGCGTGGCCGCTGACCGGTGAGGAGCAGGTAGGCGCCGATGATGGCCAGGCCGGCCCCGACGTCCTCGCGGACCGAGAGCGCCAGGATCACCGCCACCGCGGCGAGCCAATCGCGCTTCGACTCCAGCAGGTAGAGCGCCGACCAGAGGAAGACCGCGCCCAGCGGCAGGTAGTGGAACTCGTAGAGGTTGGCGCCGTGAACCGGCGGATAGACCAGGTAGCAGAGGGCGATCAGGCAGGCCGGCCACGCGCCGAGGTGTCGCCGGGCGAAGAGGAAGAGCGGGATCGCTGCGGCGCCGATCATCGTGGCCTGGATGATCAGGAGCGTCTCGGGGGACTGCGCCAGGGCGTAGATCGGCGCCAGGACATAGCTGAAGAAGGTGGCGTGGTTGGCGAAGTGGCTGCCGGTGGGCCCGCTGTACGGCGTGGATCGGAAGAACCCGTTTCCGTGGAGCGCGTTCCAGACCAGGTTATTCTCGAGGGCGAGGTCGTAAGACGCGGTCCTCAGATTTCGGTGAGCGGTGACCGTGAAGATGGAGAACAGGACGCCGTAGCCGGCGGCGCCCAGGAGGACCAGGGTCGAGGGCAGCCAGCGCCAGGCGCGCACCCCGCTCCACGCACGGGCGAAGCTCTGGCGCAACGGCTCCAGCCGGGTTGGGATCGTGAGTGGGGGCAGTCCCCGCGTGAGCGGAGGGCTGGAGAGCGCCGCGCGGAAGCTGGCCCAGGCGGCCAGGCTGAAGCCCGCCACCAGGAACAGGAAGGTCAGCTCCCGGCCCGACCACATCCTCCAGTTGAAGAGGAACGGGAGGAATCCAGCCAGGGACAGGGGCGCGATGCGCCGGGCCACCTCCTCGATGCGGCCGGTGAGATCGAGCCGACGCGCCCTCAGCAGGATCGCCAGCCAGGCGAGCCCCAGGCCAGCGCCAACAGCCGCCCCGCCGAACATCCCGACCACGATCGCGCGCCGGGGGGAGTCGGCGATCTGGTTGTCGATCACGAACCAGACCAGATCGGACGGGACCCGGAGGACGCCCAGGCAGAACCCGACGGACCCGCCGATGAGCGCCAGCAGTCCGAGGCTGCGGCAGCAGCGGGTCAGGAGCGGCAGCTCAGGTGCAGGGGCCCCGGTGGGCGTCTCCGGAGTAGCCGCCGCAGGCTCGATGGGAGGCGCCGGCGACTCAGCGTGAATGACGTTCTCGCAGCTCGCCGCGACTTCGGATGGGACTTCTGACGTGTTCGGGCTCATCGCCCCTCCCCTCGGTCCAGGGCCATCATCAAGTAGAGCGCCAGGCCGCGGGTCGGGTGGCAGCGGACGATCCGTCGATCGACCACGCGCAGCCCGGCTCGGTTCGCCAGCGCGGGATAGTCCTCCTCGGCGCGGACGTGCTTGCCGCGGTCGAGGGAGGCGAGGAGGTTGCTGAGGTGCTTTCCCGGGAGGTAGACCACGTCGGAGGTGGCGACGCGGCGAACCGAGTCGCTCTGGGCGCACATCTCGAGCAGCGCCGCGGCGGTGGCGTCGTCCAGGTGGTGGAGCAGGCCGCTCAGGATGATCCTGTTGGGCCGGAGCTCCGCCACGTCGGCGGCCGTGACCTGGCGCACCTCCAGATGCACTCCCTCGCGCGCGCCGAACCGCTCCCGGGCGCGGTTGACGGCCACCGGATCCACGTCGAACCCGAAGTAGCGAACCGAGGGCGGCAGGTGGTCGAGGGCGATCCCGGTGCCGCAGCCCACGTCCAGCACCACATCGCCGGGCTGGGCCTCCAGCATCCGGAAGAGGGGCGACATGTCGATGCCGCCCACCGCCAGCGGACGGATTCGGTCGTAGACGAAGGGGTGGCCGAGCAGGCGCTGGTAGAGGGACATCGCTGGATCCTTTGCCGGTCTAGAAGGGCGGATTGCCGCGCGGGCTCGGAGGGCGCGGCTGCGGTTCGCGCTCCGGTGGACCCAGGTTGACCTCTTCCGCGACCGCGTAGAGCGGGCGGCGCTTGACCTCCTCGTAGATCCGGCCGACGTACTCGCCGAGGATGCCGGTCATGAGGAGCTGAGCAGACGAGCCGAGCGCCACCAGGATCATGATGGTGGTCCAGCCCGGGACCACGCTCCCCTCCAGCCGCTGGTAGAGCGCCCAGACGCCGACGCCGATGGCGAGCACCCCGGCCAGGGCGCCGAGCCAGGTGGCGATTCGGAGCGGAACGATGGAGAACGAGGTGATCCCGTCGATGGCGAAGGCCATCATCTTGCGAAACGGATACTTGGTCTCTCCGGCGAAGCGCCCTTCCCGCTCGTAGGTCACCGAGGTCTGGCGGAAGCCGAGCCAGGCCACCATCCCGCGGATGAAGCGGTGGCGTTCACGGAGAGAGCGCAGGGTCAGGACCACCAGCCGGCTCATCAGGCGGAAGTCGCCGGCGTCGGTGGGGATGGAGAACCCGAGCATGGCGCGCAGGATCCGGTAGAAGACCGCCGCGGTGGCCCGCTTGAACCAGGTTTCGCCTCTGCGCTGGCTGCGCACGCCGTAGACCACGTCGTAGCCTTCGCGCCACTTGTCGAGCATGGCGCGGACCACCTCGGGGGGATCCTGCAGGTCCGCGTCCATCACGACCACCGCCTGTCCTTCGGCGCGATCGAGACCAGCGGTGATGGCGACCTGGTGGCCGAAGTTGCGCGACAGGGAGAGGATCTTGTAGCGGCGCTCGTCCTTCGCCAGCGCCTGCAGCAGCGCCAGGGAGCCGTCGCGCGACCCGTCGTTGACGAAGACCACCTCCCAGGAGACGCCGATGTCGGACAGGAAGGCGTGCAGCCGACGATCGAGCTCGGGGATGGTCTCCTGCTCGTTGAAGATCGGGATGACCAGCGTCAGCGTTGGCCGGGGATCCTCGGCGACCGACGACGACGCGCCAGGCGGAGTGGTGGACATCGGAACGCTCTGGAAAATGTGGAAAACCGGGTAGCTTGGAGAGAACTCTAGGCGACCCGATTGGATTTCACAAGAGGAGACCGCCGAAGCGAATCGATTCAATTCGCGGCGTCGATGACGCGGAGGAGAACCGGCAATTCTCCGATTTCTCCAAGAAAGTGGTCCGGGTTTGCCGCGGCGAGGGCATCGCGGGTGCAGGCGCCCCAGAGTGCGGCGACGGCGATGGTGCCGGCAGCCTTGCCAGCGGCGACGTCGTGGGGCGAGTCGCCGATCATGACGGAGCGGGCGGTTGAGCTGGTGCATCCCAGGCGTTCCAGTGCCACGTGGACCGGCATCGGGTCGGGTTTGGAGCGCGGGCAGGAGTCGGCGGCGATCAGCGTCTCGACAAGCTCAGGGAGCCCCACGTGCTCCAAGGTCCGCTGGGCGCCCGCGATGGTCTTGGAGGTGACGATGGCGATCGGGTGGCCGCGCTCGGCCAGGGAGTGGACCAACTCGACGGCACCGGGGAACGGGTGGGTGAGCCGATCGTGGTTCTCGAGCCAGAAGGTCCGGTAGCGGGCGAGGAGCGGCTCTACGTCGTCCGGGTGGAGGGCCAGGCTCGCGAGCTGGGTGCGGAGCGGCGTGCCGATGCCGGTGATCCACTCTGCGTCAGTGACCGGTCGGCCGTAACCTTCGAAGGCGTGCCGGGCGCAGGTGAGGATGAACGGGACGGTGTCGACGAGGGTGCCGTCGAGATCGAAGAGCAGCGGGCGCGGAGGGGGCACGGGGGACAGGATAGCCGATGACGCCCCCTTTCGGTCTGCTCCCGCGAGCCGTTACCCTAGCGTCGACTCCTCCCCTGTAGCTCAAGGGGCGAGCGGCAGCGCCCCCGTCGGCTTCGTTCCTTTGAAGATTAGGACCCGGTTGTTGCGGTTATCGGTCACGAACAGCTGATCGCCCCAGAGGGCAACGCCGGACGGGAACCACAGGGTCCGTCCGGTGGGGTTCGAGTCGGGCGTGTAGTCTTGGTTGTCATCGTTGCGTTGCCGGTGAAAAAGGTCTCTCTGACCTAGCACGCCGCTGGCCGGAGCCCCACTCGCTGTTGGAAATGAATCCCAGATGAGGATCCGGTTGTTGAGCGAGTCGGACACGAACAGCTGGTTGCCGTTGGAGGACACGGAGTTGGGCCCGTCCAAGCCGGTCGGGGTGCTTGCGACATAAGCCGTCTTGAACCCATCCTGCCCCAGCACGAGACCAGCCGCTTTGCCGTTCTCCTCCGGGAATGAGTTCCAGACGAGGACGCGATTGTTCCCAGAGTCCGCGACGACCACCCGGACGCCATCGCTCCACACGTCGGTGGGGTTCCGCATGGTCGAGTCTCCAGGGACCACGTCACCGCCGGCGTTCGCATTGCAGTAAGTGAAATCGGCCTGCCCCAACACCAGGTCCGCGTCCTGACCGTTCTTGGTCGGGATCGAATTCCAGACGAGGACTCGATGGTTGTACGAGTCGGCGACCAGAAGCTTGTCCTTGACGACCCAGACTCCTGCCGCTCTGCTGATCCGGTTTCGCGCACACGTATCCGAGGGAGCGGTGTGGAAATCGTCCCAGCCCTCCACAAAGCTCGCGGCCACGCCCGTTTGCGTCGGCATCGAGCTGAAGACCAGAACGCGATTCTGGTCTGCTACCAGCAGCGCGCCCGATCCCGCGGCCACGCCCAGAGGAGCGATCCACTTTGCGTCAGTCGAGCCGGCGTCCGTTACGTCGAGGCTCGGCTGCCCGAGTACGAAAGAGGCCGACGAGCCACTCGTGTCCGGCACCGAATCGAAGACCAGGACGCGGTGATTGCCTGAGTCGGATATGAAGAGCTTGCCACCATCGGTCAACGCCCGTCCCAAGGGCAACGCCAGCGTCCCGGCGCCGGGTAGGCCACCGCGGTTCTCATCGTAGTGCTCGAATTTCGCTTGCCCGATGACGACGCTTGCATCCTGAAACGCCGTGAACTGGACGAACGGGTACTCCACCTGAACGGTTGCCGTGGAATGGCTTCCATCCAAACACGTCGCATCGGCCTCAATGGTGTTCGCGTTTGCCCAGAGCGCCACCTTGCCCGTGTAGTGTCGGGAGTCTGTGGAGGTCGCCGCGATCGGTGGAGATCTGGTTCCCGACCCGTCCACCGAAACCAGCTGAACGCCCGAGACTGTCCCGCTCAATTCCACGCTCACTTCGACCTGTCCGGTTCCATTGGCAACAATCTGGCCCGCCGAAGGCGTGGTGATCTGGATGGTGACGGGTAAGGTCCCCCCCCCCCCCCCCCCCCCCCCGCCCCCCCCCCCCGCCCCCCCCGGGCCCCCCCCCCCCCCCCCCCGCGCCCCCCCCCCCCCCCCCCC
>Ga0302321_100002283_pt1 | contig 16477 bp, 13 predicted proteins | sample Fen_T0_1_FD_202505 | JGI IMG/M metagenome (GOLD analysis project Ga0302321, IMG submission 202505) | Peat permafrost microbial communities from Stordalen Mire near Abisko, Sweden - Fen_T0_1 | ecosystem: Environmental > Terrestrial > Soil > Wetlands > Permafrost | place: Sweden: Abisko...
ACGACCTCCAATGGCGGCAGCGGCTCCGGCGGCACCACAGCCAAGGGCGGTACCACCGGCAACGGCGGCAGCGGCTCCGGTGGCAGCGCCAACGGTGGCAGCGGCTCGGGCGGCTCGGGCAACGGCGGCAGCGGCTCGGGTGGCTCGGGCAACGGCGGCAGTGGCTCCGGCGGCAGCGCCAATGGTGGCACCACCGCCAAGGGCGGCTCGGCTGGCAGCGGCAACGGTGGCGCTGCAGGCTCAGGCAACGGTGGCGCTGCAGGCAGCGGCTCCGGCGGCAGCGGCAACGGTGGCGCGGCAGGCTCAGGCTCGGGTGGCAGCGGCAACGGTGGCGCCGCGGGCTCCGGCTCAGGCGGGGCCGCAGGCTCCAGCGCTGGCGGCACCTCGGGTGGCGCCGCTCCGGCGGGTTGGTGGAAGCTCTCCGACTGGAGCGTTTCGACCCCCGATTGGCACGGCTGCGCTTGGAGCGGCTTCGACAACGGCACGGTGACCAGCGGTACCTCGATCGCGCCCCAGGATTTCATCAGTGGCGTTACCAACGGCTCGTACCACGTCAGTGGAACCGTGGGTGCAGACCCCAATTACGAATCCGTCGCCATGCTCGGCTTCAACATCGGCGAGCCCATCACCGGCGACGCCAAGCAGTGCAACTACAAGGCGTCCGATGGTGTTACGCCGGGCCCGGCCGCTGTGACGCCGCCGTCCGGACCCACGGGTATCGCCATCAACTGGAGCCAAGGCAAGGGCTCGCAGTTCCGCATTCAGATTCAAGGCCCGGACGGCAGCTTGAAAGGTACCGCCGGCGCAGGTGCCCGTTGGTGCGCAACGATCAAAGATGCCGGTGGTCCAAGCTTCGTGAAGTTCACGGACTTCTACCAATCGTGCTGGTACGTTGGCACGGCTGGCAAGGATCCTGGCAAGCAATACGCTGGCGAGCCCATTGATGCCGTCGTGTTCTTGGTCCCCGGAACCACCACGGCGCAGCCCTTCGATTTCACCATCAACGGCTTCGGGCCAGGCAACAGCGCTGCCGACGCCCCGGGCGCCAAGTCGACGACCTGCACGGGCGCGAGCGGCACGCTGGGTGGCCAGGGCGTGACCGATCTCGACTTCGCACGCGTCAAGGTCAAGGGCACCGATTGCGGTACCTACATCGTCCAGAACAACAACTGGGGTAATCCAGGCGGCTCGGATCAAACCCTCACCTATGCCGGCAACAGCTTCACGGTCACCAGCAGCAATGGCAACGGAAGCAGTGCCCCTGCCTCATTCCCGTCTGTGTTCCAAGGCGCGAACGGCCAGATTCAAGCCGGCGCGTTCTCGACCACCGGCGCCGATAACCTGCCCATCCAGGTCAGCGCGATCAAGAGCGTTCAGACCTCGCTCGCGTGGTCGGGTGGAGGCGGCGGCAAGGACTTCAACGCAACTTACGACGTGTGGTTCGCCAACTCGATCCCCGCGGCTGGCAGCTACAACGACGCCATCTCCGGCTTCGTCATGGTCTGGCTCTGGAAGCCAAGCAACCACCAGCCCATCGGGAGCGTGCAGCGCACCGCCAGCATCGCTGGGCATTCGTGGGACGTTTGGGTTGGCCCTCGCGGTGGCAGCGGATCCAACAGCAACGCTCCGGTGGTTTCCTACGTAGCCAAGGATGCGCCGGTTGCCAGCTTGTCTTTCGATCTCAACCTGTTCATCAAGGACGCCTCAACGAACGGGATCCAGAGCAGCTGGTACCTGACGGACGTCTTCGGTGGCTTCGAGATCTGGACCAGCTCTGACGCCCAGGGCAGCAACGCTGTCAAGGTAACGAGCTTCACCAACAAGGTACAGTAGCGACACCATCCTCTCGTAGGATCTCATCCAAGGGCCGCGTGGTTCAAACCGCGCGGCCCTTTTTGCGTCTGGCACTGCGGGCAAAAATCACTTGCCAACCGAGCGCCGTCGCCACAGCATCGCCGCCATGAGCCAGCGCGATAGATGCAAACGATCGTCGGTGAGCCTTCGGGTGCTCCTGACTTGCGCACTTCTCTCCGCACCTTGCCTGCTCGCGCCGGCGTCCGCACACGCTGCCAATCGGCAGGCGCAGGAACGCGCGGCCAGGAAGGCATGCCTCTCGGGTGACTACGCCAAAGGGGTTTCGATCCTCTCCGATCTCTTCGTCGACACCAAGGATGCTACCTACATCTTCAACCAGGCCCGTTGCTTCGAGCAGAACCGGCGCTACGAAGATGCAGTCGCTCGCTTCCAGGAGTACCTGCGCGCCAGCCCGGATCTCGATGCCTCCGACAGGGCAGCGGCTGAAAAGCACATCACCGATTGCCAAGATCTAGTCACCAAGCAGACCGGCAAGCCCGCAGCCCCGACCGTTCCACCCGCCCCTACCCAACCACCGGTGACGCAGGAACAGCCTGCAGCGCCAACAGCGCCAACAGCCCAGGCGACGCCAGCGCCCGCTCCAACGATGGTTGTCCAGCAGAGCACAGCTCAACCCGTCGCCGCGTCCGGCGCTGGCCTGCGCAAGGCTGGCATCCTCACCACCTCAGTGGGCGCCGCTGGCGTTGTTGTCGGCGTTTTGCTCAATCTCAAAGCGAACAGCATGGCCAGCGACATGAAGGCCTTCGGCGCCTACTCCGACGGCAAGGAATCACAACGCAAGAACTACGAGACCGCTGCATGGATAGGTTACGGCGCGGGCGCGGCTTGCGTTGCAACCGGCGCAGTCCTCTACTACCTCGGTATTCGATCTGGCAGCCGCGATTCCGGGTCGCTTGCCCTGTTGCCAGTGCTCGCGCCCGCTCAAACTGGCGCTGTCCTTGCGGGGACCTTCTAATGAAAAATGCGTCGACGGATGTTCAGGATCGCAACTGCCCGATTGTTCTGGTCCTTGCCACCATGCTACTCGTCAGTTGTTTCAGCGTCCCTGACGTTTCCAGCATCAACTGCAAAGACAGCAACAGTTGTCCCAGCGGCTACACGTGCGTGAACCCTGGAGTGCCTGGGGGTTGCAAGAAACTCGGCTCGGGCCTGGACAGCGGCGGACTTGAAGTCGCAAGCCACTTGGACAGCGCGCCCTCTGACGGAGCCGCAACAGAAGCAGGCCCAGGCACCGACGGCACGCCTTCGACAGACGGGACACTGGGGCTGGACATCAGCGAAGACCGAAACGTGGCTGATCTGGCGCAAGAGTCTTTCATCGGTGCAGATCTCTCGCCGGCTACTTCGGCTGAGACTGCGGGTGGCCAAGATGGGGGAAGCTCGACACCCATCGATTCAGCCGTGGATATCCCACTGCTTCCTGACAGCGCCCTGGATGTTCCCCTCGTTTCCGATGGCGCGCACGGCTCGGGCGGCGTGCCGGGATCGGGTGGCGTAACCATTTCGAGTGACGCCGGCAGCGCAGGTGCACCTGGAACGGGCGGCGCAACCAGCACGGGCGGCGTGATGGGTAATGGCGGATTGATCGCCACGGGCGGCGTGACCGGCACGGGTGGCCTGACCGGCACGGGTGGCATCGTCGGAACGGGTGGAACCATCACCAACCCACCCGGCTACTGGATGACCAAGGACTGGGGTGTCACAGCGGTCGATTGGCATGGTTGCGTCTGGACAGGTATCGATACTGTGGCGAGCTCGAGCACCAACCTCAGCCCACACGACTTCACCGCCGCGGCCACCGAAGGCGGCCCCTACCGTGTCAGTGGAACCATCTTCACCGACTACAACGCCTTTGCCGAATTGGGCTTCAATCTCAACGAGGCAGTCACAGGCGACAGTACGCAGTGCAATTACAACCCTCTCGATCCCAGCGCGGCAGGCCCGCCTGGCATCAACTTCCCGAGCTCGGCAACTGGTCTCGCCATCAATTGGAGCGCGGGCGCCTCATCGCAATTTCGGGTCACGATCCAGAGCGCCGACGCCGCCACCAATCCCGCACATCGCTGGTGTGCAACCATCACGGATGTGGGAGGTCCCACCTTCATCCCCTTCACCAGCTTCAACACCAAGTGTTGGTCGCCTGCCAGTGGCACCGCCTATGACGGCACGACGGCTATCGACGCGGTGGTGTTCCAAGTGCCGGGGACCACCCAACTACAGTCATTCGACTTCACCATCAAGGGCTTTGCACCCGGCACGAGCGTCAGCGATGCGCCAGGCAGCTACGTCTGTGGTGGACCTTCCGGCAGCCTTGGGGGCGCAGGTACTACCGATCTGGATTACGCACGCGTGAAGGTGAAGGGCACCGATTGCAACAGTTACGTTATCCAGAACAACAACAAGGGCAATCCAACGGGGTCTGATCAGACCCTGAGTTACTCAGGCAACTCCTTCAAGGTAGTGAGCAGCACTGCCAGCGGCACCGGCAGCCCAGGTTCTTCCCCGTCGATCTACCAAGGTGCCAACGGCCAGATCCAGGGCGGCGCTTTGTCGACCACCGGCACGGACAACCTCCCTATCCTGGTGAGCGCCATTCAGAGCATCCAGACTTCCTTCGCCTGGTCGGGCGGAACCGGGGCCAAGGATTTCAACGCAGGCTACGACGTTTGGTTCGCAACCCCGAAGCCCACTCCGGGCGGCTACAACGACGCCATTTCCGGCTTTGTCCAGGTCTGGCTGTACAAGCCGGCCGGCCACCAACCGACTGGCAGCATCCAACGTACCACCACCATCGTGGGGCATTCATGGGACGTTTGGGTCGGGCCCTACGGAGGCACCGGAGCCAACAGCGCAGCCCCCGTCGTTTCCTACGTGGCCAAGGATTCGCCAGTTGCCAGCCTGTCGTTCGACCTCAACCTGTTCATCAAGGACTCCGCTGCCAACGGCATCTCAAGCTCCTGGTACGTCACCGACATCTTCGCTGGCTTCCAAATCTGGACCGGAAGTGATGCCACCAATCTCCAGTGCACCAGCTTCACCAACAAGGTGCAGTAGAGACGACGACATCGGCGCGCTTTGGGATCTCAGCCCGCCGGCAGCACCTGGATGAGCACCTTGCCCATCGGTCCCGCGGCCATGCGCGCGAAGGCTTGGGGCAATTGCTCGAAGGGGAGGATACAGTCGACAAGCGGCCGGGCGTTGGTGCTGCCGAGCAGGGCCAACGTCTGTTGCCAGGCGGCGCGGCTTTCCTTGTTGGTGTTCGCACTCACCGCAACGCCGCCCAGGCGAATGCGTCGAAAAAACAAGGCGGCGGTGTTGAACGACGGAACGGGGCCAGCCAAGCGGCCAACCAGGCTCACCTTGCCTGCGTCGCCCAAGGTGTCGATGACCTCGGGCAAGAGCGTGCCGCCAATGTTGTCGATGGCCAGCTCCACCCGGCGTGGGGCAAGGGTCTTCTTCAAGGTAGCGCGCCATCCTGACTGGCCGGGGTCGAGGCAGAGGCTGGCGCCGAGTTGGCGCAGGCGTTCGCGCTTTTCCTCGCTGCGCGACAGCGCCACGACGGAGTAACCCATGGCCGCGGCCAGTTGCACCGAAGCCACGCCCACGCCTCCCGATGCGCCCGTGACAAGCACGACCGAGGCTGCGGGAAGATCGCCCCACATGGTCAGCGCCTGGTAGGCCGTCAGATAGACCAGCGTCGCACAAGCGGCCTCGGGCTCTTCCCAACCAGGTGGGACGTCGGCCAGGCTCTCCAGCGGAACCGCCACGCAATCGGCGAAGGTCCCGGCCCGCTCGACACCCACATCGCCGCGCAAGATCAACCGGCGATCGCCAACCGCGATTTCCGTCACGTCGGGACCGACCGCGACCACGGTGCCCATGCCATCGCGGCCAAGAATGTGCGGCAGTGCTGGCTTGGCTGGATACTGCCGCTCGGCGAGATACCGATCCGCGGGATTCAGCGCCGCATAGTGAATGCGCAGTACGACTTCGCCGGCTTGCGGTGTGGGCTGTGGAATCTCGCCCAGCCGCAAGGCACCGGTACCCGTCAGTTCATCCAGTAGCCAGGCCCGCATGCCATGAGAATGTCGGCAAAGTCGGCCCTGTCAAGCCCAGCGAAGTCGTCTCCGCACTCAGGGTTGCTTCTGACGACCGAGCACCGCTTCTAAAACAGGCAGCCGCAGTTTGTCCTTGGGATCTGCTGACGCCCTTTTGAAACCAACGATGGTTTCCAGGGACAAGACACGAAGCGAACGACCGGCGACCTTGATGGACAAAGACAGCGGCACGAGTTGCTCGAAATCAGCGCCGCCCTCAATGGCCCCCAGCGCATCGAGTGGCCCAAGATCGGTCATGAACAGGGAATGGCCAGGGCCAAGCAAAGCGTTGCGACTGGGCGGCAAGGGCGGCCCGGGACGGTTGCGGTAGCGAGCGCCGACGCTGGCCAGGAAAGCCAGCAGCCGGTCGACATTTTCTTCGGTCCGTGCGTGGACGATGTCCACATCGAGCGTGGTGATTGGCGCGCCCTGAACTACCGCGGCCAAGCCTCCCACCAGCACGAACTCGACATTTGCTGCCAGCAGACGTTCGAGGAGCGTGGATAGATCAGCGCTATCGTCCATCCTGACCCGTCATTGCAGCTTCCCAGCCCTGGCGTAGCAGCAAGACGGTGCGCACCATGCGATCGTTGAGGCGCAGCCGCTCCTCGGGGCTGAGCGCCATCATGGCGTCGATCAGACTCTCGTCGACCAGCGCGGCTTCCGAGGCACCGCTGTCCTGCGCGCGAGCTTCACTCATCAACAACCAGCATACCACCCACGCTGGAACTTCACTCGACGAACAGCCGTAGCCTGTCTGTCGACGATTCGCCGAGGCGGTCAGCGGCGGCGGCCAATCGCGCATCTTGCAGACGCGCGGCGGCCTGGCGCACGATGGGCAACAGGTCTTCAGGTTTAAGACCACTGATTTCGGGCGTGGTCCAGGGCTTGTCGCCGAGGGCGAATGGGATCAACCAATCGACGGCCTTGCGGATCGAGCGGCCGTCCGGGGTCTGGTAGCTCCACAGATCCACGCCAGCGCGGTCGCCAAGGCCGGCCAGCGCGACGAAGGCCTGCAGATTGAAGATGGAATAGTGCCAGGATTTCGTGCGCTGCACTTCTTCGGGCTGGCGGCCGTCGGGATCGATCTGCCGACCGATGCGGCGTTTGTGGCTGAACTCCAGGGTTTCACGCGCCAGCTCGTCTTGGTCCGTGGCCAAAGCCAGCGACACGACCTGCACGTCGTACCAGGTGCCGTGGTTGTTTCTGGCCTGACCCTCGCGGCGACCAAGCTCGCTCGTGCGCAGCCACGACAGGTAGTCGCGGAACCAACCCAGAAGTCCATCCCGGTCTTCTTTCGACAAGGATGGACTGCCCATGAGCAACTGGGCGCCATCGACCAGGCGGGCGATCCCGGCGGTGTCGATGATGCCGGAGGCTCTGCCATTTTCCTTGCCACGCACGCCTTGCGCGAAGTTGAGGTTGGGATTCATGCGCGTGGCGGGCTCGACGAAGAAGGTGTGCAAAAGCAGGGCTGCGTGCTTGGAGAAGGAATCGTCTCCGGTAAAGTAGTAGGCCAATCCCAGGGTTTCGGTCAGCCCGACAATGCGCGAAAAGTACGCGTGGTCCGCGATGCTGTCGCGTTCGGGGTTGGTCTGTCCGTCGCGCATGATGTAGGGCAGCCCATTGGGCTTGCGCGGATCGGGCCAGGCGTAGGGCGCCAGGCTCAGGTAGTCGCGCTTGTCGCCACTTGGCGGCAGCACGCTCTTCTCGGTGACCGAGAACGGCTTTTCCACCAACGCCTTGCCAGCATCGTCGAGCAAGCGCGCGAGTGCGGGCTCGGGATGTTGCGGATCCGAATGCCAGCGCGCCTTGTGGCGAGCCAACACCTCGGGCGGGTGCAGGAAGATGGGCGGCCCAGGTGGCATAGACGCGGCGTGCACGAATGGCATTGGCTGCGTCGCAGGCATCGCGACTGCCGCTGCGACCGGTCGACCGGCACAAGCCTGGGCGAGCAGTGCGAGCGCGAGCGCACAAAGGGCTTGTCCCCTCTCCCTAGCCCTCTCCCCGCTAGCGCGGGGCAAGGGAACTTCCTCCTCGGATCGAGTCCGGTCATCGGGCGGGTCCGTAACCATCTGTTCCAGTTTGTCACCAAGTCATGCCCCCGCGCATCTACATCGCAAGGTAAACGAGGTGACACGATGATGATTTCGCAAGCGATGTTGGTTGTCGGCTCCCTGCTGGCCGCGACCTCGGCGTCCGCCGCCGCTTCCGTGAAGAGCAAGACCGTCGAATACAAGATTGGCGATCAAACTTTCGAGGGTTTGTTTGTCACTCCGCAGGCCAGCAAGGGAAAGCTCCCGGGCGTGCTCATGGTGCATAACTGGATGGGCGTTTCCGACGAGACCAAGAAGCAGGCCGAGCGCATGGCCAAGCTGGGCCTGGCGGTCTTCGCCGTGGACGTGTACGGCAAGGGCATTCGCGCCAAGGGCCCGCAGGATGCGATGCCGCTCGCGGGCAAGTACAAGGGCGACCGCAAGCTGTTCCGCGAGCGCGTGCTGCGCGGCCTGGAGATCTTGCGCGAGCAGAAGGAAGTCGACCCGACCAAGATTGTCGCGGCCGGCTATTGCTTCGGTGGCACCGGCGTCATCGAGCTGGCCCGCGCGGGCGCGGACGTGCAAGCCGTGGTCAGCTTTCACGGCGGGCTCGACAGCCCCACGCCCGCCGACGGCAAGAACATCAAGGCCAAGGTCATCGCCTTGCAAGGCGCCGACGATCCCTACGTCAAGCCCGCCGACATCGCCGCCTTCCAGAACGAGATGCGCACGCACAACGTGGATTGGCAGATGACCGTCTACGGCGGCGCCGTGCACAGCTTTACCGACGTGGGTGCTGGCTCGGACGCCAAAACCGGCGCGGCCTACAACCAGAAAGCCGACGAGCGATCCTTCGAAGCGTTCACCACCCTCATCGGCGAGCTATTTCCGAAGCGCTAGCGCTCAGGACTTGGCAGCGTATTCCTGAGCACTGAACCAGGTTGCTTGCACGTCGTCTTCAACCAGGGCAGGCACGAGGGCGCCAGGCATGACCGATTCGACCGCGTTCGGTGCGTTGGGGCCGCCCAGGTCGGTGCGCAGCCAGCCGGGATCGAGCAGATTCATGGTCACGCCGGTATCGCGCAGGCGGATGACGGTGTCGCGCACGAACTTGTCGAGCGCGGCCTTGGAAGCCGCGTAGGCCATGAGCTCGGGCTGGTCGCGGATCCCGGAGGTGACCTGCACGATGCGGCCAAAGCGTTGCTCAAGCATGCGTGGCAGCAGGCCGTGGGTGATGCGGACGGGCGCGATGACGTTGACCTCGAAGCTGCGGCGGTAGTCGTCCGCGGTCACCGTGGCGTAGTCCTGGCGGAACGGCGTCATGACGGCCGCGTTGTTGTAGAGCACGTCGATGCCGCCACTCGCTGCTTGCGACTCGCGGATCAGACGATCCAGGTCAGCCTCGATGCTCAGCTCGGCGGCCACGACGGCGACCTTGACCACCTTGCCGAGCTCGTCCGCCAGGCTGGCATTGTGTTCGGGCAGTCGGCCGTGCAGAACCACGTTGCAGCCCTTGGCCGCCAGACCGCGTGCGATCTCGCGGCCGATGCCGCGGCTGCTGCCAGTGACCAAGGCCCACTTTCCGCGAATGTCGATGCTCACGCTGCGTCTTCTCCCCGATGGGCGCGGGTTCGTCAAGGGCGCCACTTCGTAGAAAGATCGCCGCGGTTGAGGTAGAGATTGCCCATGCAAGCTCGCGCGCCCTACCAGATTGCCCTCGTGCAAATGGCCATGTCCGACGATCCCGCGGCCAACCTTGATGCCGCCTGTGCCAAGGTCCGCGAAGCCGCAAGCCACGGCGCCAGGGTCGTGTGTTTGCCCGAGCTCTTCCGCTCGCCCTATTTCTGCCAGAAGGAAGATGCGTCGCTGTTCGCCCTGGCCGAATCCATCCCTGGCCCCAGCACCGAGGCGCTGGGCTGGGAGGCGCGCCGAAGCTCGGTGGTCATCATCGCGTCCCTGTTCGAGCGCCGCGCGCCCGGCCTGTACCACAACACCACCGCGGTCATCGGCACGGACGGCACCATCTTGGGCCTGTACCGCAAGATGCACATCCCCGACGATCCGGCGTACTACGAGAAGTTCTATTTCACGCCCGGGGATCTCGGCTTCCACGTCTTCCCCACCGAGTTCGGCAACCTGGGCGTGCTCATTTGCTGGGACCAGTGGTTTCCTGAGGCTGCGCGCCTGGTGGCCCTGCGCGGGGCCGACGTCATCTTCTACCCCACGGCCATCGGCTGGCACCCGGCCGAGAAGGCCGAGCACGGCGCCTCCCAGCGCGATGCCTGGCGAACCGTGCAGCGCGGACACGCCATCTCCAATGGCGTGTACGTGGCCGCCATCAACCGCGTGGGCCTGGAGACACCCGCTGGCCCGCCTGGCCTGGAATTCTGGGGCTCGAGCTTCTTGTGCGACCCGCAGGGCGTGATGCTTACCGAGGCATCGAGCGATCGCCAGGAAACCCTGTACGGCACAGTGGATCCGGCCCGCATCGAAGACGTACGCCGCAACTGGCCCTTCCTGCGCGACCGCCGCATCGACGCCTATGCCGGCATGGATCGCCGCTTTTTTGACAAGGACTAGCCATGCGCTCGAAGACACCTGCAGAACTTGGATTCGCCATGCCCGCCGAATGGGAGCCGCACGAGGCGACCTGGCTGGGCTGGCCGCACTGCCGCAGCGATTGGCCAGGCAAGCTGGCGGCCATCGAATGGGTGTATGGCGAGATGGTGCGCAAGATCGCCGTCGGCGAAAAGGTGCGCATCGTGATCGATTCCGCCGCCCGCGAAGCCAAGGCGCGCCGGATCCTCACGCGCGCCCACGCCGACCTGGGCAACGTGGAGTTCTTTCGCAGCGACAGTGATCGCGGCTGGGCGCGCGACTTCGGACCCATCTGCGTGCGCAAGTCCGGCCCACGCCCCGAAGTGGCCATCGCAAAATTCAAGTTCACGGCCTGGGCCAAGTATCCCAACTGGCACAAGGACGACCGCATCGCCCCGGCCATCGCCAAGCGCCTGAAGCTGCGCATGTTCCCCGTCACCCTCGGCGACAGAATGGTCGCCCTGGAAGGCGGCGGCATCGACGTCAACGGCCGCGGAACCCTGCTCACCACCGAGGAGTGCTTCCTCGACCAGAAAACCCAGTGCCGCAATCCCGGCATGACCCGCGAGGAGTACGACGGCGTCTTCCGCGACTACCTCGGCGCGCGCAACGTGATCTGGCTGGGCAACGGCATCGTGGGCGACGACACCCATGGCCACGTCGACGATCTGTGCCGCTTCGTCAACCGCGACACCATGGTGCTGATCCAGGAGAAGAACGAGCGCGACATCAACTACCGGCCCCTGCGCGACAACTGGGAGCGCCTCAAGGATGCACGCCTGGAAGACGGCACCCGTCCCGACGTCGTCGCACTGCCGGTGCCCGCGCCGCTTTTCCACGGAGACTGGCGCTTGCCCGCCAGCTACGCCAATTTCTACATCTCCAACGCCGCGGTCATCGTGCCGACGTTCAACGATCCCGCGGATCGCGAGGCGCTCGGCATTCTGGGCGAGCTCATCCGCGACCGCCCCGTGGTCGGCATCCACGCCGTGGATCTGGTGCTCGGCTTCGGCACCCTGCACTGCCTGACCCAGCAACAACCCGCGCGCAAAATCTAGGCGCAGGCCACGGCCCCGTCTTCCGCTACTGCGCCATGATGAGCGACACGTAGCACATGAATTGAATCGTTTGCCCGGCCAGGCAGGGCCAGCGGTCGTTGGCGACTGAGTCGAGCCAGGCTTGTCGCGCATCGCCCGTTAGCAGGGGCGTCTGGTCCAACATGCTGAGCAGCTCGACCGCGCGCCCGTCACAGTCGATCATCACCGCATAGGAACCTGGCCGATCCCATTGCACGATTGCCATTGAACCACACGTGTACGGGCTCACTGAATCCGCCAGGGTGCTGAACCAGTTGCACGATCCATCCACCGCAGCGGTCTGAGCATCGCCAAGCCCGCAGGATGCATCGAGCGGGATCGGTTGCGTGTCCGGCTTGGCCGAAAGGGGCGCGTCGGATTTCACGAGGGTGACACCCGCATCGGGGAACTGAAAGATGGGAGGATTCGCATCGTGCTTGCCCGGAGACCCGGCCCCGCAGCCGGCGGTCATGGCCATCAACAATCCGTGCGCCAGCCACGGCGAGGACAAGCGTCGCGCCGGCCTGGCTGGGTGCGTGCCGGGCCAGCTCACGTCATCGAGCAAGCTGGCAAAGCGCTCGTCGAAGGGCGACAGCCGATTCGCTGCCTGCCCGGCCAGGGCTTCCACCGCCTGGCCATACTCGCGCGCGGAAAGTTGCGCCGTCGCCAATGCGAGTGCCTGGTCGAGAATGCTTCGGCGCACACGCTGGACTTGCGCCAGCAACACCGATGCCTGCTCGATGCGGTCGCGCGTGGCGCCCGGCAGGTCCAGGCGGCCGGCCACGCGCAGCGCGAACATCACGTCCACCGGGTTCGGCTGCCGGGTCAGCCAGGCCAGGCCACCCAGCCGCAACCGGTTCAGGGCAAACAGGAAACGCTCGGCTTCGGCCTCGGCGGGGCGCCAAGCCAGGCCCGCGCCCTGTCCGACGAGCATACCGTTCGCGGCCAGGTCGTGCGCCAGCGCCGTTCCGGGCCACACCGCGACCGGGATCACGTCCCATGCAAAGTCATCGAACTCTGCCAGCCGGGCGAGCTCGGCGCCTGTGTCGGCGAGCGTTCCGTCCGGCCGAACCGCAAGCACGTTGAACATCGGATCGATTCCGCGCCGGGCGAGCCTGCGCAGGGCAATCAGATCAGCGTCGGGCCGGCCACGCCGACCCAGCGCCGACTTTCCCTGCGGCGTGAGGGATTCGATGCCGATCAGCACGGACAGCGTGCCCAACCGCGCGAGAGCGTCGGCCACATCTTCCGACAGCGCGGTCGGCTCTACCATCAAGCGCCAGGCCAGCTTGCCCACCCGACGCTTGCCGAGCGCCGCCTCGAGATCGCCAAGCCAGGCGCGTGCCGCGCGTGGATCAGGCCCCAATAGATTGTCGTCCACGAGCTGAATCACCCGCACGGCGCGCTCGTGGTAGAGCGCTGCCACTTCGTCGGCGAGGTCGTCAACCGGACGGAGGATGGCACCACGCGGGCCGGCGCCAAGCCCCAACAGCCCGCGTTCCCTGGCCAAATCTTGCTCCAGCGCCGCGATACCACAGTACGCGCAGCGCCCTGCACACCCGCGCGAGGCCGCGACGGCCGCCTTGGGAATGCCGAGCAATGTGGGTGGCTCCGCTGCGCGAAGTGGCCACAGCCGGCTCGGCGTGAAAGCGTGAGGGTTGCCCTTGCCCTCGCCCATTCGCGTGCTCAGTCCCGCCACATCGTCAAGGCTGTGGCCCGCGCAGAGCGCATGCGCCAGCTCGACAATGCTGGCTTCGCCCGCATGCCTCACCACGCTGTCGATCGCCGGATGTGTCGCCAGCAGATTGCCGCGCTCAAGGGTAGCCAGCGCGCCACCGATGGTGATGTGGCCAGCGTAGCCCCGCGCTCGCAACAGGCGCACGAAGGCCAGGAGCAGCGGGGCCACCAGCGGATCGGTGACCGATGCGCCGACCAAGAATGGCTGCGCCGCCAAGGTTTCACGGACAGTCGCTTCCAGCTGCGCGGGTGTCACCAGGGGCAACACTAGCGGCCTGAACCCCGCCGCCGCCAGCCCTGCGGCCACCAGGCGAATCCCAAGGTGCTCGCTGCTTGACGGCTCATACGCGACAAGTACCACATCACATCCACTTGCGACCGGCTGCTTTGCCATGGGCCAACCTCTCCTTCATGATCAGCCTATCACCCGTGGGTGCACCAGCTGATGCCTGCGAGGTGCCGACATGTGACCCGCGGCACTGCGTGGTGTTCAGAATTGGATCGCGGGAGTTCTGGAACAGATTCCGCTGGGTCGGCCGTCAGCGGGGTGCATCGGCAGCCCAGGACTTTCTACGAGCGCCGGACGATGGCGCGAACCGCTGTCTCGATTTCCCTCGGAGTAAACGGCTTGCTGACGACACGTGCCCGTCTCTCTTCGATGAAGATGCGTGCCGGTTCCGAGGTTGCTCCGCCGGTCATGAACACAACCCGATCGGATTGCTCGGGGAAACGCCTATCAAGCTCGCCCGAAAGCTCTATCCCAGTCATCTCTGGCATGAGCACATCGCACAGAACCACATCGTAGCGCTCTCCCGCCACGAACCGTTGCAATGCCTCGGCGCCGTTCGTGGACAAGGCGACGTCGTGCTTCTTGCCCAGAATGCGATTGAGGCCACGCCGGATTTCGGGTTCGTCGTCGACAACCAGAATCTTCAAGCGCGGCGCGGATTCACCGTTCGTCACGGCCCCATCGGACGATGCGACGGTGCTTGCCAGGGGAGCCTCCGCGCTCCTGGGAAGCCTCACGCTGACCTTGGTACCGCGCCCACGTTGACTGTCAATTTGAAGCTTCCCGCCTAACGACTCGACGATGGCGTTGCAAAGGAAAAGGCCCAGGCCCACGCCGCGCCCCGGCTCCTTCGTCGTAAAGAACGGTTCAACGGCCCGCAGCCGAGTCGTTTCATCCATGCCTGGGCCATTGTCCTCGACCTCGATGACAACGGCCTGGTCCGCCTTGAAACAGCGAACCGCGATACGGTTGACGCTGGCGCGATTGTCGTCGAAGGCTTGGCTGGCATTGGCCACCAGATTGACCACCACCTGCATCAGCTTCGTGCGATGGCCGAGCACGTAGAGCACTTCCTCGCAGTTCCAGAGGACGGTCGCGCGATGGCGCACTTGGGTCTTCACGAGCTCTAGCGCGGCATCGATCACCTCGGGCACGGGAACCACAGCGATGATGTTCTTTTTGGTCACCGCCGTGTCCTGGATGTCACGCACCAGATCTCGGATCCGCCAGCACCCGTCGAGAGCGGCGTTGAGCTCTGGCTTGACGTTGCCTACAATGGCAGCGAGCGACTGTTTGACGCTGGTCAAGTTCGTGATCACGTAGGTCAGTGGGTTGTTGATCTCGTGGGCCAGGCCAGCGGCCAGCGTACCGAGGGAAGCGAGGTTCTCCGCGGCTGCTACCCGCCGAACCAATTTGCGTTGTTCGGTAACATCGCTGACCACCACCAGCACCGACGCATCCGTGGCGGGAAGGGCGCGCACTTCGAAGAATGCGGGGCCAGGCAACTCGAGCGTCAACCCTTGCGCCATGGCTGTGGTGCGCACCTTGGCCACGAGGTCGTTGACCGCCGCCTTGCTATCGATTGGCAGCGAATGATTCAGCGCATGGGCCAAGGCTTCTTCGAGCGACTTCAGCCCAGGGTCGGGCTGATACGCGCATACGCCATTCGCGTCGATGCGTAGCAGGGCATCTGGAATGGCTGCCAGGGTTTCCTTTTCGCGAACGCGAAGCCGCTCATTCAAGGAAAGCTCCGCGCGCAGCTTGCGCGACAGGTCGCGCTGATTGCCAGCAACCGCTCCCGCCACGAAATAGAAGATGATGCCGACAACGGACGCGCTATCGATAGCCACCTCGGGATGGATCACCAGCTGCATGGCAGCCGTGTTCAGCCCCAATTGCGTCACCGCCGCCAGCAATCCTCCACGCAAGCCGAAGCTGAAAGCTCCCACCAGGACCGCGCCAAGACCGAATATCCCGGCGATCGAACCCACCCTGGGAAACAAGATGGCGAGCGCCACCGTTGCAGCCCCGTGTGCTGCGGCCATCAGTAGAACGCGTCGGCGGCTTGGTCTTGTCACGAGCGCAGCAAGATGGGGAAGATTCACAATTGCTTCAATTGTACCTTGGTGTACAGTTTATACAATCATAAACACCCAACCACCCCTCTGCCCCACATCCCTACTCGCTCAACTTCCCGAGCAGACGCGTCGATCAGATGGGACAAGGTCCATCCCGACCGGCAAGGGCAGGATCAGGAGGAAAGGAGAAGACCCATGTCGATGTCGAGAATCGCAACGGCGCTCTTGGGCGCGTGCGTCCTCGCCCATGCACCTGGCATATCCGCTGCCGAGGGTCGCGCGGATGCCGCGCCGGACGCCCGCCTGCGCATCGAAGTGAGCAATTTGCACAACAACCAAGGTTCCGTCTACTGCGCTGTGTATGCCGAGCCTGGAACCGGTTTCCCCACGGATCAGTCCAAGGCCAAGGCCAGCGTCAAGGCTGCCATCAAGGATCGCCAGGCCGTCTGTGAGTTCGCTGACCTCGCCCCCGGTGTGTACGCAGTGACCATGCTGCACGACGAGAACGAGAACGGCAAAATGGATACGGACTGGATGGGGATCCCCAAGGAAGGCTACGGGGCGACGCGAGATGCGAAGGGGATCATGGGCCCACCGAAGTTCAAGGACGCAGCGTTCACCTACAAGGGCAGCGGACTGACCTTGCAGATTCGAGCAAAGTACGGTGTGTAGCGAGCGCGGCGGGTGTCCG
>Ga0302321_100002285_pt1 | contig 16465 bp, 13 predicted proteins | sample Fen_T0_1_FD_202505 | JGI IMG/M metagenome (GOLD analysis project Ga0302321, IMG submission 202505) | Peat permafrost microbial communities from Stordalen Mire near Abisko, Sweden - Fen_T0_1 | ecosystem: Environmental > Terrestrial > Soil > Wetlands > Permafrost | place: Sweden: Abisko...
CTATGTTTCGACCGGCCCGACGCGCACGTTTGAGCAACTCCATCACAAGGCCAGCACCAAAGCTCACGGAAAAAATCACCGGACGTTGTTGGTGTAGCTTAGCTAGTTCCTCAATGAGATCCTCAAGCTGAGCGAGGAGCATATCCATCGAGAAACCATGCTGCGGATAGTTAAAATAATAAACATTGCCGTGCTTGAGCAGGAAACCGCGCAGGAGAAAAACCTGTTCGGTTGCATCGGGGATGAAACCGCCGAGCACGATGGTGGGCACAGATCCTCTGCGACGTTCGTACAGGATGTTCGCGACCGGATGCGTACCGGCGCTACTCGCCAAGAGAGCGTCTTGGCGCTTGCGAATAGTTGAAGTAAAAGGCAACGGCCGTGGCGGCCGCAGCTTATACCCGGTGCTGCGGATCAGCGTGTGAATTGGCTGTGCGGGCGAGATCCGGCTGAAGGACGTCAAAAAAGAGAGCGCTGGAACAAGGCTGAGTGCTGGCATGATGTAGTGCTTGAATTGAACCTGTATTTATGACCCTTAGACAAAACCAAAGGTCCGCCGTAACTTGAAATTAACCAAGCTGGTGTCTGTTTGTGACTTAACAGTCCTGATGAAACCGTTTGCACCAAGAAACAATATTAAGACACAGTGAGCTATGGGTCTACCTACCATAATTTACGAGGATGAGACAATGGTCGCATTTGACAAGCCTAGTGGCATGCTCGTCGCACCGGACCGTTGGGACAAAACCCGAGAGAATCTTATGGGATTGGTCCATGATAAAATGGGCCACGACGTCGCAAACGTGCATCGCCTCGATGCTGACACGAGCGGCGTGCTACTTTGTGCGAAGACAAAACCTGGGCTCGATTTTCTCAGCGGGCAATTTCAGAGCAAAACAGTGGCAAAACGTTATCTTGCGTTGGTCGCGTTGCTTCCGCCTGAACGTGCGATGAAGTTGGCCTCGCCCGTTGTGACACGCGAGGCGGATGGTAGTTTGCCAGAAAACTTCACGGTCGATCTAGCACTCGGCGAAGATGAAGCTCAGCCTGGTCGCATGCGGGTGTTTCGCAAACGTGGCGGCAAACCGAGCACAACCGAGTTTCGTATTATAGAAAGATTTGGTGGTTTCGCGTTGATGGAGTGCAGGCCGCTGACTGGTCGTACGCACCAGATTCGTATTCATCTGACGGCGGTTGGCTCACCCGTGCTGAATGATCCGTTCTATGGCGATCCCGAGGTGAAGCTTCTTCTTTCTGGACTCAAACGTCATTACAAAGGCCGTGACGACGAAAAACCGTTGATTGGCCGGCTAGCGCTGCATGCGAGTGAACTTTTGATCAAGCATCCTGTCACGCGGGAGCCCGTCACGATCAACGCAGAGTTGCCTAACGAGTTTGAGGTTGCGCTCAAATACCTCCGGAAATTTGCCGTACGCTGAGAACAAAACTCTTGTGAATCGCCTGCTGGAACGGCGTATCAGGTTTCTCGTTTAGCTAATTTAGCTTGGCGCAGGATCGCTAGTTTTCGCATTAAAGGACGAACTGGGTAATAGATACAAGCGATGACGAAAGGCACGCTAATGAGCCAAACAACAAACGCGCAGAGGCTGATCATTCCGAAGCGTTGCCAGAATTCCCGTTGCGAATGGATGAAAAGATGAGAGATCTCGTCGGGATCGTAAGGGATGGGCGGCAGATCGAAAAGTTCGTTGCCAATCCAAACGTAGAACACGATTGCGGTCAAATGGACCGGCCAGAGCAGCTGGTTAACGATGTGAATGATGGGTTGGTTGAGCTTAAACGTGGCTGCGACGATGAAGCACAGCAAGGTGGTGAAGCCTAAGAAAGGAAAGAGTCCGCAGGCGACGCCGAGTGCTAAGGTGAGAGCAATTTTATCTGGAGTAACCCCTTGAGTCAGTTGAGCGGTAATGGGCTCTCGCACACGACGTTGCCAGAAACTACGCGTGGAGGCGTCAGGTGTTTGGGGCGGCGGTGTTGGGGGTTGAGCGGTCATGCGTTACTGGCTAGATGGGTCCACGTGTACAACGGCACTCGTGGAAGGGTCCATCAAACCGAAAACTTCCGCTTTGCCCAGCAAAAGCTGCAACCCCTTAAGACAGCGCTGTTGCAGACCGATCTCGTTTATTCGCCGACGAGATTGTCGAAAATTGTGTGATCTCAGTGTCGCTGCGCGCTCCGAAATATACAATTCCCATCAGGTTGGCGGTAACAATATGTTTTAGTTTGGCTATTGTTGTAAGATCGGTGATTAGCACGAATTGCCTAGCCCGATTTCTAGTCGGGAACGTGTGGCGGTCTTTTCGAGCTGCTGCTGCCGGCTCGTCGTGAAAGCAATTGCTGGAATAAGGCTAGAGCAGTTTCAGAAAATCTGTAGCCACCCATGAACTTGGTTTGACGTAGCCGACGCCGGGGATTGAGAGGGCCGGGTTCAGCGCCCCCGGCTACACCGGAGTTTGAAATGCTCTAATGCTCCCGACTAAAACGCCTGCAATTCAGCGGCGGCTTAGTTCTTCGGGCTGACTGGTTCGTGTGACGGGACGTGCCGCGACCTCAGCGGATGTAGAAAAATCATCCGAATTTTGCAGGTTGCCCGAATCAATTTTCACTCCGACTAGTTGCCGAAGTTCGAGGAGGGTGTGATCCATCTCGGTCAACTGTGCACTCATCTGCTGAGCTGCAGCAGCGGACTGCTCCGAACTGGCGACAGATTGTTGTACAACTTTGTCGATGTTATTGACGGCCGCATTGAGTTGTTCGACGCCGCGGGCCTGTTCGTTGGAAGCGGTAGCGATTTGCGAGATCAGGCTGCTGGACTTGCCGACGCGATCGTTTACGTTTTCGAAACTCTTGCGTGTTTCTTCCACTAGGTTCGTTCCGTCAGCAATTTTGCGATTAGTGTCTTCAATAAGTTGTGACGTGTTCCGCGCGGCTTCAGCGGCGCGCCGGGCGAGAGAGCGCACTTCATCAGCAACAACAGCAAATCCGGCACCGGCCTCACCGGCGCGGGCCGCTTCGACGGCGGCGTTTAGGGCGAGCAGATTGGTTTGAAATGCGATTTCGTCGATCGTCTTGATGATCTTTGACGTCTCGAGACTGGATCGGTTGGCCGCCTGGATAGAATCGAATAACCGATGCATGGCGGTGTTGGCTTGTTCCACCGTGGTGCGCGTTTCCACCATGAGACTGTCGGCGACCCGCGCATTTTGAGCGTTGTTTGCGACCATGGAAGAAATCTCTTCGATCGTGGATGAAGTTTCCTCAATGGACGCAGCTTGGGAGGCAGTGCCCTCGGCAACGTGGCCGGCTTCGGTTGCTACTTGAGCGGCAGCAGACTGGATCTGGTGGGAACCTTCCGCCAGAGACACAAGCATATCGCGCAAGGGCTTCATCAAATTCGTGCGGATAAACCACCCGAGTGCAATCAGGGTGATGAGAAACATGGCGCCAACTTCAAGCCCGCGGATGACGAGGATGCGGTTACTTTGGACGTCGACCGTGGATTTGATACTGCGGTTGATGGAAGCGATCATGCCGGCGTTCTCATCTTTGAATTGTTTAAGGTCGTTATCTACTTGGTCGCGTTGTGGCTTCAGCGTGTCTTCCAAATAGTAGAGGTTGATGGTGCCGACTAGTTTGTTGGCTTTGGAAATTTTGCCCTCCATTGCCTTTCCCGTGGGGCTGAAGTCAGCTTCCTTTTTCACTAGGACGATCTGACCGTTTTTCTTTTGCATCGCGGCGAACAGCTTACCGGAGTCGTCGTCAACGCGGATGGCTGCGACTTCGTCTTTTTCGAGGAAAGCCTTGATGATGGCTTCGGCTGTTTCGTTTTCGAGGTTCCAGAGTGGGCCGAGGATCGATTGCTGAAGAATGACAATGTCGTGTCGGAGACGCTCGGTCTGTTCAGTGAGGAGGTTGTCCTTGCGAGCGGCAAAATCTTTTTCGCGGATCTTCAGGTTTGCATCGAGACTGTCATTTACAGTTCGGAGTCCGCTCACGAGTTGGACGGCAAAGACACGCTTAAAATACAGCATGAAGCCCGTAGTACCGAGCGCGAGTGTGACAAGGAGCACTGCGGTCGTGAAAATATTTAACTTCCTGAGGATATTGCGCTTGCGGCTCATAAACTGGCGGCGCCGAGTGCCCGTGGAGAGGCATGGTCGTGGTTAGACATGAGCGTTATATCGGCTAGATTCTCGAAAACTTAAGACAGACCGACCTCTGTAACCTGTTGGAAAATAGATAAGAGTGAAGGAAACGCCTATAGATAATACTCAGCGCTGACGTGCAAGGGCTGATGGGGCGTTACGAATGTCTTCAGGACAACGGAGTGGGAGAAAACTGCTTTTGGCGGAGCCACGATCGCGCGAGGCCGAATTCCATATGGATTTTGTGATGCGTCCGCCGATTTGTTTGGCGAAGCAATGTTGAGCGTCCTTACGCGAGGGTCTTGTGGAAGCGGGTAATCGCGAAGCTCATTACAAAAACGCCCAGAGCGAGCAATGCGGCGAATTGTGGCCAGAGAATATCGAAGCCGACGCCCTTCAGGAAAATCCCGCGAACGATCACGAGCATGAATCGCAGCGGATCCAACAGACTGAGATATTGAATCACTTGCGGCATGTTCGCGATGGGGAAAATAAATCCGGAGAACAACATCGCTGGAAAAAAGAAAAAGAAGGTCGTCATCATCGCTTGTTGCTGGGTCTGGCTGACGGTTGAGATGAAAAGGCCGATCCCTAGCGTACTGAGCAAAAAAAGCGTTGTGCCGAGAAGGAGGAGTGGAAAGCTGCCGCGAAAGGGAATGCCGAACCAGAACAACCCGACTGCGGTTACCATGCAGACATTGAGGAACCCGATCACGGCGAAGGGTGCGCATTTGCCGAGAATGAATTCAACCGGTCGGATTGGCGTAACCATGATCTGCTCGATCGTGCCAGCTTCTTTTTCACGGACGATCGACATACTGGTGAGCATCAGTGCGATAAGCATGACCAGCATCGCGATAATTCCTGGGACGTAGTAGTTGCGGCTTTCGAGGTCGGCGTTGAACCAGGCGCGTGGTTGCAGCGCCACACCGCTCACGCTTATGTTGTGTCCGGTTTGCCGGAGGGTGCGATCGAGCATGATCTCGGTGTTGGCAGCCGATGCGATAGCTGCGGCATAAGTGGCCACGAAGCGTGCGGTGTTGGAATCGGAGCCGTCTACGATCATTTGCACGGGGGTAGTGCGTCCACCGCGGAGGCTTTGTTCATAGCCAGCGTTGATCTGGAGGATGGCGGAAGCTTTGGCGGCATCGATGAGTTGGCGCGCCTCGTCATCGTCGAAGGTGAAGGCGGCAGCATCGAAGAAATCTGAGCCAGTGAAACGCGAGACCAACTCGCGGCTGGAAGGCGTGTTGTCTCGGTCCACCACGACGAGTTTCACGTGGCGAACGTCGAGTGAAACGGCATAGCCAAAGATCAGAGTTTGAAACATCGGAAAGCCAATGATGACCATGCGCATGCGCGGATCGCGAAAGACAGCACGAAACTCTTTACGAAGGATGGTGAGGATGCGTTCCCACATGGTCAGGCGAGGTGTTTAGGGGTTTTGCGAATGGCTACGGCGAGAACAATAATGGCGAATCCGAGGAGAAACAGCGCTTCGGGCCAGAGAATCTCAAGACCCACACCGCGCAGAAAAATACCCTTAACCACTGCAACGAAGTAACGCGCAGGAATAATGTGCGTGAGGCCGCGGATGACGACCGGCATGTTAGCGATCGCGAAGGTGAAACCAGAAAGGAGAAACGCTGGCAGGAATGTCGAAACCATCGCGAGTTGACTGGCCATTAGCTGCTGGCGAGCGACTGCGCTGATGAGGATGCCTTGTGCGAGAGTGGCGACAATAAAAAGTCCACCGATCGCGAAGAGCAGCGGTACGCTGCCGCGCAAAGGTACGTGAAAAACGAATACAGCCATCAGCACGGCGATGACCATGTTGGCCAGGCCGATGACGGAGTAGGGCAGGAGTTTGCCAAGAATGAGTTCAGTGGGCCGAACTGGAGTGGAGATGAGCTGTTCCATTGTGCCGCGCTCCCACTCGCGTGCGACGGTGAGCGAAGTGAGCAGTGCCGCAATCAGGCCCATGATTACGGCCATGATGCCGGGCACGATGAAGTTTTTGCTTTCGAGATCGGCGTTAAACCAGATGCGTGTGCGTAAATCGAGCGCAGGGGGGGGCGAAACGCCGGCGATGCGACGGATTTGTGCCAACGCGATCTGTTGGTTGTAAGCAATAGTTATTGCCTGTGTATAACCGAGAACGATCGATGCGGTGTTAGAGTCGGCACCGTCGACGATTGCCTGCACGGGCACAACTCGACCCCCTGCAGAATGTGCGGCGAAATCGGGTGGTAAGATGAGGGCGAGCCAGGCGTCGCGAGTGTCAATCTCGCGCTCGACTTCGGCGTAACTGGTGACCGTGCCGCGCAAAGCGAAATAGGGTGTGGCGGTGAAACGAGCGATAAAGTCGCGGCTCTCGACGGAGTTGCTTTGGTCCCAAACAACAAAGGGTACGCGATTCACGTCGAGGTTGAGTGCGTAACCGAACATGAACAGCATCAGCATGGGAATGCCGACCGCGAGTCCGAGGCTGCGCGGGTCGCGGCGAATATGGATAGATTCTTTGCGGGCCACGGCCCAGAAGCGTCGCAGGTTCATTGATGCACCTCCTTTTGCGCGCCGGCTGCACGATCCTTGGCCTCAATGAGCGAAACAAAAACGTCTTCCATCGTGGGCACGATTCGCTCAATACGGGCGAGGGAAATCTGTGCGGAAGCAAGGGCGGTGCGAATAGCGCTCGATGCTTGATCGGCATCGGCCGCGACGGCGTGCAGGCCTTTGCCAAACAGCGCCACCTCTTTTACGGCCGGCAATTGCTCGATCACGCCCATCGCGTCGTTGGGACGAGTACAATCGATCTCGAGCACGGCTTCGGTCATGTGCTGTGTCTTAAGTTTGCGCGGTGCGCCAAGAGCGATGAGTTCGCCGCGATAGATTATACCGAGCCGGTCGCAATACTCGGATTCTTCCATATAGTGAGTGGTTACAAAAACCGTAACGCCCTGGCTGGCGAGTTCGTAAATGAGATCCCAGAACTGGCGACGGCTGTTCGGGTCGACGCCTGAAGTGGGTTCGTCGAGGAAGAGAATCGGCGGCTCGTGGAGGACTGCACAGCCGAGAGCGAGGCGTTGTTTCCATCCTCCCGAAAGCACACTGGTGCGTGAGCGCCGATGTTCGGTCAGATCAGCCATGCGCAGCACCCAGTCCTTTCGCTCGATCTTTTTTGCTCGAGGCAGTCGATAAATGCCACTGTAGAAATCGATGTTCTCTTCGACGGTGAGTTCGTCGTAGAGTGAAAACTTCTGACTCATATAACCGATGCCGGTTTTAATAAGTTCGGCTTGGGTGCTGATGTCGTAGCCGGCGACGCGTCCAGAGCCACCGCTCGGTGTGAGCAGACCGCAGAGCATGCGAATGGTGGTGGACTTGCCGGCGCCGTTGGGGCCGAGAAAGCCAAAAATCTCTCCGCGGCCTACCGAGAATGAAATGCCGGCTACGGCGCGGAATTCACCGAAGCGTTTTTCGAGGTTATGCACCTCGACGATAGTTTCGGTTGGAGATGTGGTCTCAGCTTGCATGGACAGTCTCCTTGCGCTCGGCGATAACGGAAACAAAGACATCCTCTAGTGAGGGCTCGATAGGATGGAGCGAGAGCAATTCGAAGCCGGCATCTGCGATAAGTTGACGAGTTTTAGCTTCGGCTGCAATGGCGTCCCGTGCGGCGACGTGCACTCGGTCACCGAAGAGGCCGACGGTAGCTTCTTGTAGATGGTTGCGCAACAACAGAGCGGTACGGCGTGGTGCCGACGTACGGATTTCGATCAACGTTCCTGGCATGAGACGTTTGACCTCCTCGGGTGTACCGAGGCCCACAAGTTTCCCCTGGTGGAGGAGGGCGAGGCGGTTGCAGCGTTCGGCTTCGTCGAGGTAGGCGGTGGAAACAAATAGCGTCACGCCTTCACGCACGAGTTGATACAAAATACGCCAAAAATCACGACGAGAGACAGGGTCCACGCCATTGGTCGGTTCATCGAGAAAGAGAACACGCGGGGTGTGGATGAGCGCACAGGCGAGGCCGAGCTTCTGCTTCATGCCGCCGGAGAGATTGCCGGCTTGGCGGTTTTTAAAAGGTGTGAGATTGCTGAAGCCGAGCAACTGTTCGGTACGTGCGACGCGTTCGCTAGATGGAACTCCGTAGATATCGGCGTAGAAATCGATGTTCTCAATGACAGTGAGGTCAGGATACAGCCCGAAGCGCTGACTCATATAGCCGATGTGTTCCTTAAGCCCTTCAGGATTGCGTACGACGTCGTAGCCAGCGACTTCTGCGCTGCCCGAGGACGGCGGCAAGATGCCTGTGAGCATGCGCATCGTCGTGGTTTTGCCGGCGCCGTCGGGACCGACCAGGCCAAAGATTTCGCCAGCCTGTACTTCGAGATCGAGGCTATCGACCGCGACGAGTTTGCCGAACGAGCGACGCAATCCTTTGGCGCTTATGGCTAGTTGTGGCATTGCTAGAAACCCGGAAAAACGTTGTGCGACTTACGGAGTGGCGGGCAACACGACATCGGCTGGCATGCCGGGCTTGAGCTCGTCCTTTGGGTTGGCGACGTCGACTTTGATTCGAAAGACGAGCTTCACGCGTTCCTTGGTAGTCTGGACGGTTTTCGGCGTAAACTCCGCTTCGGAGGAAATAAAACTCACTGTTCCTTCAAAATTCTTTCCCGGTGCGGTGTCGGTGTGGACGACAAGTTTCTGCCCCAGCTTCACGCGGCCGAGATCAGTTTGATTAACATAAGCGCGCACCCAAGTGTGCAGCGTGTCGGCAACAGTGACAACGGGCGTACCGGCGGAAACGAACTCTCCGGGTTCGATGTTGTGGGAGAGCACAGCACCGGTGAGTGGCGAATAAAGTTTCGTCTCGGCCAAGCGGGTTTCCGCGAGGGCGACAGACGCGCGTGCTTGGGCGACGCGCGCGCGAGCCTGTTGAATGGTTTCGGTACGCGGGCCTTCGCGGACGAGTTTGAGGCGTTCGGACGCCTCGACGGCGCGAGCATCGGCAACTTTAAATTGTGCTTGGGCTGCCTCAAAATCGCGATCGGAGATCACGTTTTTTGTTAGGAGGTCTTGTTGGCGAACGAAATCGAGTCGGGCGCGGTCGCGTTCGGCTTCGGCGTTGCGCACGGTGGCTTCAGACGCAGCGATTTCCTGCGGACGTGAACCTGCTTCGAGTTCGGCGAGCGCGGCCTCGGCGCCAGCCAATTCGGCGCGACTGAGGTCGAGCTGCGCTTTTTGCTCGGCATCATCGAGACGAGCGATGAGCTGCCCAGCCTTGACGTGATCACCTTCAAAAACAGGACGCTCGGCGACGCGACCTGGGAGCTTAAAACCGAGTTGGGCGTCCGTGACCTCTATATTGCCGGAGATGACGAGATTGTCGCTCCGCGAAGGCGCTCGTGAGCATGCGGTGACACTGAGACCAAGCAGGAGTGCTCCTGCCGCGAATCTCATGGAAACGAAACTAAACCGAAGGGTGTGCATGAGGATGTTTTTTGAGATGATTTTCATAATCTTTGCGGCCGACAGAGGAGAGAACTCCGCCGAGAAAAATGCCGATAGCTTTGTCGAGGGTTTGCCGTGGAGAAAGCTCGGTGCGTTCAAGCGTGTCGGGATGCATTAAGCCGCGAACCGCCTGTAACCAAAACTCAGAAGCAAAAGGCACATCGACATCAGCGCGGACCAGGCCGGCAGCCTGGCCTTCGCGAAGCAAACGGCCAAAAACGTAAGGAATATTCTTTTTGCGTAGCTCGTCGATTTTTTGGAAGAGCGCTGGAGCTTGTTGCTGAAAATCGCGCAGCACGGCTGGGTTGATCTTGGCCAGCATGGTCCCGATGAGTTCACCGATTGCGCACATCTTCTCGGAAAATGAGAGTTTAGTGTTATCGAAAATGGAGTCGAATCGCGCGCGCATGGTGCGGCCAATGAACTCTACGATTTGCTCGGCAATGGCCTCTTTGCTGGGGAAGTGAACGTAGAGGGTTTTCTTGCTCACGCCGAGGTCGTGCGCGAGATCGTCCATTGTGAGAGCGCGAAGACCGGCGCGAAAGATGCGCTCACGCGCTGCCTCAAGGATGCGTTGAGCGAGTTTGGAAACGGACGCGATGGGAGCTTTATCGGGCATTCGAAAACTTAGGAAACTTAAAATGTACTTATAGTTTCCTGCAAGAATTTTCGTCACTCCCGGGGATTGAGTTTAGCTACGTGATTTTGCCGTTGAGGCAGGATTGGATTGTAGAACTCAGCACTTGAGGCGTGAAGGGTTTCTGCAACTTCGCTTCGACTTGGAGCGCGTCGAGTTCGCGCATTTCATTGTCACTCAAACGACCGCTAGCGATCAGGATGCGCGCAGGATAATTGGCGGCACGAGCCCGACGCGCGATTTCCAGGCCGCTGATGCCGGGCATATCGAGGTCCAATAGGAGCAAGTCATAGTTACGGTTTTTGCTCAGGTGTTGCCATGCATCGTTGCCATTAGCGATGTGCGTGACTTGGTGGCCCATGCGTTTGAGCAAAATAGCAACTGTGCGGGCGACGAGTTCGTCATCCTCTGCTAGAAGGATGTTGGCCGTGGTCTTGACTGGGTTGATCTCGACGGGGGGCTTAGATTCTTTTTTAATCACCTTAGGGGTGGTTATAGGCAACCAGAGATGGAAAGTACTGCCCTTGTCTAGCTCTGATTCAACGGTGATCTTGCCGCCGAGTCGTGTGATTAAATGCCACGCGGTTGCCAGGCCCAAGCCTGTGCCTTTGCCAACTTCTTTGGTGGTATAGAAAGGTTCGAAAATGCGCTCCTTTACTTCTTGTGACATTCCCATGCCGTTGTCGTTTACGGTGAGGTGTAACCAGCCAATCGGCGGTCGACTTCCGAAGGGCGACGAGGAGTCGGGCGTGTTGGTATTTTGTTCGGTGGCTTCTACATTTATGCGAGCTTCCCAAGTATTCGTGGCATCATGCGTCAGTTTATCCACCAACGTGTCGCGGGCGTTGAGTAAAAGGTTCAGGATGATCTGGTGAAGGTCAGAGGGATTTAGAAACAGCACGGGCAATGTTTCTGGCACCGCCATGTTCAGAGTGATGCGTCGGTCGATGGTTGGCTTGAGAAGATCAAAGTTTGCGCGAATGATCGTGTGGATGCGGACCTCTTCCTGGCGGGCGTCGGCTCGCCGGCCAAAAGTGAGCAGGCGGCGGGTGAGATCTGCGCCGCGTTTCGAGGCGCGGGAAATCGTTTGGAGTTCTTCTAAGATGCGGGGGTTGTTGGCCCACTCACAGGCGAGGAGCTCAGTTTTGAGCATGATCGGAGTGAGGAGATTATTGAACTCGTGAGCGATACCACCAACGAGTTCGCCGATGGCGCGCAGTCGTCGGCCTTGCGCAATTTCGGAGTCGATTTCTTTGCGCTCGGTGACGTCGTCAATAAGGAAGCAAAGCTGGCGCTGACTATTTTCTTCAACGCTTAAGGGAACGAAGGTGATGGCATAATGGCGTTTCCCTCTCTCGTAGTATTGCTCAGTTTTGAAAATTTCATTTTGGTCCACACCCTGGTGAAACCATTGAGTCCAAAAATCCACTATATTAGTGGGGAGCGGTAGTTCGGCTAAGATTCGGTTGGCGAGCGATGTGCTGTGAAGGCCGAGCAGCCGAGCGGTGCCCGGATTGGCGGAGATGAAGCGAACGGAAGAGCCAGCTTCCTCGATGACACCCATCGCTGTCGGCACGTTTTCGTAGAGGGCTCGCAATAGTTGTTCGCGAGCGCGGAGTCCTTCCTCGGCAGCTTTTTGACGAGTGATATCTTGCACGGTGCCGAACAAACTTACGATTTGGCCGACGGCATTACGCGTGGGGCGCGCGGTGGCGTGGATGATCCGTACCGAGTGCGCCGCTAGTTTGAGCGGAACGGTCACGTCGCAGGCGATGCCGTCGCGCAGCGCTCCGCGAAGAGAGCGGTGTACGAGCGAACGTTCGGCGCGAGGCATCAGCATGAGCAGGCGAAAATAGGAGGGAGGGCCCTGGCGCTTGTCGCGATCGATGATTTGCAGTGTCTCCGCCGAGCATTCGAGCGCCTGCGCTTTCAAATCGTAATGCCATGTACCCAGATGGGCGATACGCTGAGCTTCAACGAGGATCGCTTCGCTTTCTGCAATTTGCTGAGATTGACGCGCAAGCCGTTTCCGAAGGGTGCGCTGGTGCATCAAGGCCAGCATTGTGATGAGCAAAGCCAGGGCTAGGGCGGTGGCCACGTACATGACCACTTTTTCGCGAGTGATGAGCGCGGCTTCGAAGCGGCCGAACCATTTGCGGTAGATATTGTCGTACTCACCGGTGCGGTTGAGTATGGCGAGTCCTTCGTTCAAACGCGCGAGCAGGATGGCGTCGTTCTTGCGAACGGCGTAGCAAATGCGAACGTTGTAACCGATCAGCGGCTGGCCGAGTGGGCGGACGTTTTGGAGATTATCGCGCTCGATGTAGGAGAGCGCGCTGAGTCGGGCAGCGAACGCAGCGTCGTGCAAGCCGGCATTGAGTTCGGTGAGCGATTCTTCGACCGAATGAGTGTGTACTAGGCGAGCAGAGATGCCGTTATCGCGAAGAAATTTTTCGCCGATGCTATTGTACCCAGGAATGGCGACCTCGGCGTTGTTGAGATCGTTGGGCGTTTGATAACGGGTTTCGTTTTGCCGGACGAAATAGCTGCCTTGCAGTTCCATGTAGTGCACGGAAAAATCCGCGTAGACTTCACGTCCCGGCCCAGGGCTGAACGATTGGAGCACGTCGAGTTCGCCCTTTTGAAACATCTCCATCAGCTTGCTGGCCGGTGCCTGAACACGCCGGATTTTGAGGCTCATGGTGCGAGCAGTGGCGTCGAGCAGATCTACGGCGAAACCTTCGCACTGCGTATGCTCACCCAAATAGGAAAAGGGATAGCTGTCGGTCGAAGTGCCTATAGTGACTGCGCGCTCGAAACGGTGCGGATCGGCAAAATTAGGCTCCTGCGCGAGCAGCCCGCTGCAAAACAAGGCCGTCGCCCCAGCCACCCGTGCTCGTAAAAAGAGTCGATGAAATGAAGGGTTCACGGCCAAAACGGGGTTGGGTAAAATGCGCGTGCTCAAGCGACGTTTCTCTTCGCACGAGGATGCGCATGATTTGAAACGGTGCAAAACATTCTTATTTTCTGTTTAAGGAGTTCTCCCGATGAAGCCTCTGACTGCCTCTGATAATCTCACATTACTCAGCCGCCGTGATTTTCTGATCCGCTCCGCGAGCCTCGCCGTCCTCGGCTGGTCCGTGAGCGGACGTCTCTTCGCGCAAACACCTGCGCCTGCGACGGCGTCCGCTGCTGCTAAGCTCGTTAATCCGCCACCGGTGACGCCGGAATTCCGGTTGCTGCGCCGCAATGTCGGCCTTTTCACCGCGCGTGGCGGTACGATTGGCTGGTTGGCTGCGCCCGATGCTTTGGCGATAGTTGACACGCAATTTGCCGATACTGCATCGTTGTGCCTCGCCGGCCTGCCAGGTCGTAGTGGCCGAACCATCGACGTCGTTTTAAATACGCACCATCACGGAGATCACACCTCGGGCAATGGCGTTTTTAAACCCGTTGCCAAAACGATCGTAGCTCAGGCCAACGTCCCCGCTCTCCAGCGAGCTGCGGCGGAACGCGCCAAGCCTCAGACGCTGGAGCAACAGGTTTATGCCGATACGACTTTCGCCGAAGCGTGGAAGCAGGAACTCGGTGACGAAGTGGTAACCGCCCGGTATTTTGGCGCTGCGCACACCAATGGCGACGCGATCATGCTCTTCGAAAAAGCTAACGTCGTTCACATGGGCGATCTCGTCTTCAATCGCATTTATCCGGTGATCGATCGCGTGAGTGGAGGTAGTATTCGGCACTGGATCGTGGTTTTGGAAAAAGTTGCGAAGGACTATCCCGCTGACGTGATCTACATTTTCGGACACGGCGGTGAGAAATTTGGCGTCACCGGCCAGCGTGCGGATCTGCTCGTCTTGCGCGACTATCTCTCGGCACTGTTGGAACACGTCCAGGCGCAGGTTGCTGCTGGGAAATCTAAAGCGGAAATCTCAACGCTGGAAAATTTCCCTGGTTTCCAAGATTTCCACGAGAAACTGCCCAACCGCCTCGGCTCAAATCTCGGCACTGCTTACGACGAGCTAACTCAGGCGAAGAGCTGAGCGTTCACAGAATTTAAATAAGCGAACAAGAGATCGGGAAAAGGGAGCGGAGTCACGCTCTTCGGAAATTGTAGAGACTGAGGCAGCCTTTCTCGGCTATTCAGTTTTCCTGAGTGCAGATTCATCTTATCGCGTTTTTCTGCTCAAAGATTGCCACGCCTACCGCGTGCTGGTGAAGTCGTCTCTTTTATGCAGCTCGACATTCCTCAGGGCGATTTCGCCGGCTTTATCTTTGATCTTGATGGCACTTTGGTGGACACCATGCCGCTTCACTACCTCGCGTGGGACGAAGCGATGCACGCGGTGGGACTAAAGGAAAAGCTCAGTGAAGATCTCTTTTATTCGCTCGGTGGTGTGCCGACACGCCACGTGTCCGAACTGATTGCACAACATTATGGGCTGACCATCGACCCCGATGCCGTAACTCACAATAAAGAGCAGCTGTATTTAAAACTCGTGCATCAAGCCGAACCGATCGGTCCCGTCGTGGATTTTCTGGAACGCATGGCTCCCACGCACCCGTGCGCGATCGCGACCGGGGGCACTCCCGAAGTGGCGTTGCCTGCACTCGACGCCGCGGGATTACGTTCATATTTCAAAGTCATCATTACGCCGCTCGACGTTCCGCCCGGCCGCGGTAAACCGGCGCCTGACATGTTTTTGCTCGCTGCGAAAAAAATGGGAGTACCGCCAGAACGGTGCCTCGTTTTCGAAGACGCTGAACCGGGTATTCGCGCCGCACGCGCTGCTGGCATGCAAGTGGTGCACGTGCCGAGCCGCCGGTAAAACGCGCAAAATTTCCACATCACTGTACCGGTCGGTCGACGCAATAAAGGCTTCCGCCTGCCTGCCGGTTCCTTTTCAATACCGACTATGAACGTTCAGTCTTTGGCCAAAGGTGCCGTGCTTTCGCAACCTGTCTACGAACCCGGCAAACCCATAGAAGATGTTGCGCGCGAACTCGGACTCGATCCGGCGACCATCATCAAACTCGCGTCGAATGAAAACCCATTTGGGCCATCGCCGCTTGCGGTCGAGGCTGCTCGCAAGGCTCTTGCCCAGGCTGAACTCTACCCGGATGGCGGCTGTATCGTACTTCGGCAGAAACTTGGGAAGAAACTTGATTTGCCGCCCGAACAAATCGTCGTAGGCAATGGCTCTAATGAACTCCTCGAGCTGCTGGGCCACGCGTTTCTCGGAATCGGCGATGAGGTGGTCATGGGTAACCCGGCCTTTATTGTATATAAGCTGGTCACGCTTCTTTTTGGCGCGACCGCCGTCGAAGTACCTTTAGCAAAACACAGTCACGACCTCAGCCTGTTGCTTGAAGCGGTCACGCCGCGTACGAAGATGGTTTTCTTGCCGAGCCCAAACAATCCGACAGGTACAGCCAACACGCAGGAAGAAATTTTTGCTTTTGTGCGCAGTCTTCCTGAGCACGTGATCTTCGTTTATGACGAAGCGTATTCGGAGTTCTTGGCTAACCCGCCTGATCTGCGCCCGCTCATCAAAGAAGGACGTCACGTCATTTGCTTGCGTACGTTTTCAAAGATTTACGGCCTTGCGTCGCTGCGCGTTGGTTATGGTTACTGCAGTGCTGAGATGGCCTCTCTGCTCAACCGCGTGCGCCAACCTTTCAATGTCAATGCAATCGGCCAAGCCGCGGCGATTGCCGCACTCGATGATCAAGCATTCGCGAAGAAGTGTGCGCAGGACAACCGGTCCGGATTGAAACAGCTTGAAGCCGGTTTCACCAAGTTGGGGTTAGAATACGTTCCTAGCGTGGCAAATTTCATTCTCGTGAAAGTCGGCGATGGCGGCCGCATTTTTGACGAACTACAAAAAAGAGGTTTAATCGTCCGTCCGATGCGTCCCTACGGCTTGCCGGAATGGCTTCGCGTTACGGTCGGCACTCCCTCGCAAAACGAACGCTTGTTAGCCGAGTTGGCGACGGTGAAGTAGAACGGTCTGTGCTCGAGGCTACGAATACTAGAGCATATTCTGTTTTAGTAGACACAATGACCTGCGAAGAAACGGTCCGGGGAGCACACGCGTCTCGCGTGTCGGCTTGGGCGTCCCGCCCGAGCCCTCCGAAC
>Ga0302321_100002287_pt1 | contig 16450 bp, 11 predicted proteins | sample Fen_T0_1_FD_202505 | JGI IMG/M metagenome (GOLD analysis project Ga0302321, IMG submission 202505) | Peat permafrost microbial communities from Stordalen Mire near Abisko, Sweden - Fen_T0_1 | ecosystem: Environmental > Terrestrial > Soil > Wetlands > Permafrost | place: Sweden: Abisko...
GCCGTCGCCCGCGTTGCCGCCAGCGGCTGTCTGTTTCGGGAACACCTCATTTTCCTTGGGTACTTGCAAGGAGCAAGCAGCAAGCCCAAAAACAACGACCAAGGAACGAGCACGCACAACCGCAGTAGTGGATCGACTCATCGAAAAATTCTCACGGTTCATCGTGTGGTGGGTATGGACCATATCAACGAATGGCCACAAAACCAAGCGGGTCACGATCTGGCTTGGCACTTGCGGAATTGAATTGGCTTTTTCATACAATTCCCCAAGTGCCAGGCCGCTGTGGCTTCATACCACACGTGCCGGGACACTAATGCCACTTACGCACAACCGCCGACAGCCAGCCTCGAGTTTCCCGAAAGGCCTCTCCCAGTAGTATTCGGCTAGAAGCATTCCGGTTTATAGGTGCGAATTCCGTCCGAACTGAGGGTGTATGGCGGATTGCAGTCCACAGTTACTGTCTTTGGCGAAGGCTTCGAAGTGATGGGTCGAGGAGTCTTCGCTCCAGCACCCAGTTTTTTGTCGGCGCGCGCTGACGCTGATGCCGAAGGCCCACCCGCAGTGGCTACGAGGGAAGTCAGATGGACATCGAGCGCCACATCTTCGTTGAGCGAAATAACCTTCGACACAGGCTCGAAGTTATCTGCTCGCAGCTCGAGCGTAGCCATTTGTTGGCGAGCCGGAAGACTTCCCCGCCACGGGCTTCGTCCGATTGGAGTACCATCGAGCAACACCAACGCGCCCACTGGAGCCGAGTTAACTGACACATTGACGAGTCGCGGCGCCACGGCACTAGACGAAGTAGCGACAGGATCATGTGGCGGGAGCGTGACGCGCACTATGAGGAATAGCGCAACGGCAAGAGCGCCCGCGCCGAGTGCCAGTCCAGGGATCCAAGTGCGTCGGCGCGCGGGTGCGGCAAGGGGCTCACTCGAACTCGACGCCTGGGAGTGTTCAATCGCCCGGAGCTCTTGTTCCGTATGAATCCGCGTGCCCGTAATCCCCCAGGATGTAGTCACGGGATTCACCGCAGCTTCGCTTACCGACGTCTCCTGCTGCTTGCGCCAGTCGGCGAATTCTGACTGCATGAATGCAGCCAATTCACGCCCCTGAACCAACCCGCCTAGCTCGTTTGTCATCTTCTCGACGTCTAACTGCATCTCAAGCGCGGTCGAGTAGCGTTCTTCCTTTTCGTGAGCGATTGCCTTCGCTACAACTTCATAAAAGTATCCTGGATAGTCAGGAGCAACCGCTCGCAGGCTCGGTAGCTGAGCGCGTAGCAATGCCTGGAAGATGTCGTTTTCCGACATTCCGCGCCAAAATCGCCGTCCTGCTAGGGCTTCCCAAAGCATCACTCCCACGGAGAAAATATCGGCTCGCCGATCTAGGGACGCATCGGAAAGTAGCTGCTCCGCGGGCATGTAGTGGAGCTTCCCCTTGACGATTCCGGTGGCGGTCGCCTGTTCCTGATTGGCAAGCTTGGCAATGCCGAAATCGAGAACCTTGACCGCACCCTCGTACATCACCACGACGTTCTGTGGAGAAACGTCCCGGTGAACCGGGTTCAACTCGGTCGTCCGATCGTAGTCCTTCAGTTCGTGAAAGTAGTGAAGCCCTGCGAGTAACTGGGCCAGCGTATGCAAGTGCAACCGCTGCGGAAACCGCCCCGCACTCATTTTCAGGAGCTGCGAGAGAGAAACACCCTCGACGTACTCCATAACGATGACAGGCCCTGAGGTCTGCTCAATGATCTCGTGCACCTGAACGATGTTCGGGTGATTGAGGCGCGCACAGACTTCGGCCTCTCGACGAAATAGTTCTCGCATCCCCGTGTCGCGCGAGAGCTCCGGTTCCAACGTTTTCAAAACCACGAGCTTCTTGAGCCCCGAAGTCAAACTGGCTGCCAAATAGACCCGAGCTGTGCCTCCCCGTCCCAACTCTAGGAGAGGCCGGTAGCGCGCCTCAATGGGCACTATCGGCACCGTAGTTGCCTCAATCACGTCTGGGTGAGACTAACACACGTCGTCCTGCCCACGACCAGATTCCTACATATTTGTGAGCACTTGCCTGAACCGTTCCCCGGACCGTGGTTTTGGCCGGCAGCCGATGCCATCCGCGTTTCGCGCACAGATTGCGACGTGTGCGGCCATCATCCTGTGCGCGATGCACCTTCGTGCGCAGGAATTCTCCTCGTGTCCCGTGCTGATGTCACTCGATAAACCAGACGGCCGACGCATCCGTCGAACGGCCCTCCTTACACTACCAGACAGGGACTGCCAAAAGCTCAAGCGTCACACGTGCGGTCGTTGAAAGGGACAACATAGAGGCCGTATGCTTGGGACTCAGCCAATACGTAGCGTGGCGCACTTAAGGTTCTCAGGGCACGGTAAATGCAGTTAATTGTTGAGTGTTTAGGAAAGTTTATCGAGTCTCGCCTCATTGTCGCGGCCCAAGAGCAGAGCGCAGTCATTCAAATGGCTTGGAGAATTCAGCATGAACCTTAGTCGCAGCGCGGTCCCATTTCGTCGCACCACCACGGCAGCGCTCCTCATCACCACTCTCTTGCTAGCAACTTCCGCTCAAGCGGATCCCAAGACGTGCATTACGGCACATGCAACGGGTCAGCGGGAAGCCAAGGCGGGACATCTTCGACTTGCCACACAGCTCTTTACTTCTTGTGGATCTGACGAGACTTGCCCAAGCCAGCTGCGCCAAGAATGTGCCGAGTTTCTGAAGACTGTCCAACAAACGATACCGACTGTCATCTTCACCGTCATCGGCGATAAGAATGAAGATATCACTGCTGCCAAGGTGTTCTCCACTGACGAACTTCTTGTGGACGGACTTGATGGGAGGGCAATCCAGGTCGATCCTGGAAAACACCATCTTCGCTTCCTCCTCCCGACCGGCGAAATTCTTAATAGCGACGTTCTTATTCGCGAAGGTGAAAAGAATCGACAAGTCGAAGTCAAAGTGAAAGGTGACGTAGAAACGGAAGCTGCTACGTCCGAGAAACCTGCACCACCTGCGTCAACTCCGGTTGTGCCTCCTCCCGTGCCGCAGCCAGTCAGCGTACCGTCTGCACATAACGAAGCGCACCCAGTTCCGCTTGGATTCTGGATTGCGTCCGGCACCGCACTTGCCGGTATCGGGGTAGGCGTCACTTACGCCGTCTTTGGCAAGTCGGAAAAGAATGACCTATCGGATTGTGCGCCGTATTGTGGCGAGAACATGCGCGGCACATACAATAATCTCAAGCGCGACTACCTGGTGGCGGACATCGGCTTTGGTGTCGGACTTGTATCAGCGGGTGTTGCTACCTATCTTTACGTTTCATCGGTCTCGAGATCGCGCGATACCTCACCCCATACCGCCGCGGCAACGCCAACGCTGTCTCGGATGGTTCCCGCGATTACATTTGGTAGCAACGGGGGATATTTGTCTTGGTCCAGCGGCTTTTAGTAGTCTTTATCGCTCGATGAACCTTGCCGATCTGAGGACGTTGGGTTGAGCTGGCAAAGTCCCAGCTCCCATTGCAGACATCCATGCCTTCGCAACAAATCCAGCCGGACGTGGACAGGAATCCATGTCGTCAGGCGATCTGAAAATTCTACGTAGGCTGGACAAATACAGTCTCTGGCGGCACTTTGAGGCGATCGGCGCGCCGTGATCAGCGACTATCAGCGGGGAACAAGTCGGGTCTTCGCGACCGCGCTCCCCCAACGATTGGTTTTGCTGTTGCTGCAACCCGATCCCAACACTAAATTGAGCAACATGTTGCCATCGCCACTTCGAGCGAAAAACCAGATCTATGCTCCGCTCCTCGCTGTATTGTTAGTTGCGTGCGGGCAGTCATCTGACAGCACGCAAATAGTTGGAGGGACTGGAAGGGGAACAGTTGTCGGTAGCGGTGGTTCAATCGCTCCGGGTGGCAGTGACCAAGGTGCGGCATCTCAGATTGGGGGAACCACTGGGGTTGGAGGCAAATCTGAAATTGGCGGTGTCATGGCCAGTGGCGGTGCGGTAACGAAGACGGGTACCCACTCAGCGGCGGGCGGCGACACAGAATCGAACGTACCGCCAACGGGTGGGATTACGGGCATCGGCGGCTCGTCCGCGGTTGGTGGAAGCTCAACTGTGGGAGGCACGAGTGCGTCGAGTGCGTCAGCCGCAGGTGGTACCTCAACAGGTGGTCGTGCATCGTCGATTGGCGGCACGTCAAGCGGCGGCGCAGGCGCCACTGGCGGACGTGTGGGATTGGGAGGCGCTGGTACCGGGGGCACTGGAGCTGGCGGAGCGCAAACAGGCGGAGCGAGTACCGGCGGCAGTACGGTCACTGGTGGCACCGTCGGTTTCAGTCCTTGCCCTACAAACGGAGATCCATGCAAGGTCCTTCCTCTGGGAGACTCCATTACATTGGGTACGAACTATGGTGGAGGTTACCGTATCAAATTGTTCGCGCATGCGATCGCGGAGCAAAGGAATCTCACATTCGTTGGCTACGACACGGCCAACACTCCTACTGCCGCAGCGCTTACCGCGCTTGGTAGCGCTAGCTCTAAGTATGTGAACAAGCACGAAGGGCACTTTGCTTGGACGATCCAGCAAGATGACGACCTCGTTACTGGAGTGTCCAAGGCCAGCCAAGACGGCGTTAACTACTCCGGCAAGAAAGTGGTAGCCGATGCGCAGCCGCACATCGTTTTGGTTCACCTCGGAACCAACGACATGCAGGTTCAACCGAGTGGTGCCACTGACCGTCTCGCCAAACTCCTTGATCATGTGGTGTCTGATGTTCCCAACGCGCTGGTTGTCGTCGCAAGTATTATTCCCTTGCCCTCGCAGGCGAGCAATGTGACCGCCTTCAACCAGGCGATTCCGGGGATTGTCAAGCAGCGGGCCGACGCCGGCAAGCACGTGATATACGTGGATCAATATGCAGGCTTCACTGGAAAAACTGGTCTCATGGATTCAGTCCATCCCTACGAGGCCGGCTATGAGCAGATGGCGGTCGTTTGGTACGCAGCAATTAAGCCCTATTTACACTAAGTCTCATCACTAACCGAGCAGGTTGCAACATTGATTGCTCACGGTACGGTTGGGGAAATTACCTTGCACCGCACGACGCAACTTCCGACGAACACTTCAGGGTGCAACCCATGCCCATGGTGACGCTGATGCAGGAGGCGCAGTCTAGCGTGACGGGATCGCATTTGTCCACGCAGAGTTTGTCGCATTTGCAGCCTTGCACGCAGGCATAGTACTTGTCGCAAATGCCACCCGAGAAATCCCCTTGCGCATAGTTTGTTCCGGCACAGCTGACGGCATCAGCAGCGCATCGGTTCGCAACACATGTCGAAATGGTTGAGCACGGCTTCGCATCGCTATTGGCTGCATTGAGCATTGCAAATACGACCGGGTCACAAGCGTTGGCGTCGCTCCCCGCGCCACCGCTACCGGTTGACGGCGCAGAATCTGACGAGCCACAGGAAGTGCCGACTGCGACCACGAAGGTACCGAGCAACAGGACATAGAATCGCGCGACTTGGAAAACAGATTGGTTTGGTTGCACGTTTTTTGGTTCCATTCCTGCCGAATGATTCAATTTCGAGTATCGCGCATTTAGGGCGTTTGCAACCAAGATTTTGTGGACCGTTCGTAAGCGCAAGGTTCGTTGCAATACCCGCCGGTCTCTCTTGTTTCGGGACATCCATGGAATGCTCGCGACGGACGTTTCGTGCACGAGTTGCCACCGGCGAACAATATGTGGGTGGTTCTTCCAAGTGGGAATTGGGGACATGAAATGCGCACAATAACTCCCTTGCTCAATGGACATCGCACGACCCGCGTGGGTGTGTTATTGCATCAATTGCGAATTTTGCTGACCACCGCTTCTTTGGGCCATGGACATAGAATGGTTTTTCGAGGCCAGCTGTAACACCAAAAACGGCCCCGACGGCATTCCGCTCACGACGCTGAACCAACGGTTCGCCATTACCGTTCGAAATGGCGGTGTGAAAACGCGATCGGCGCGCTGTGCATCTCCAGATTCGGCTCCTATATTGACCAAACTTGCGTCAAGGCTGCAGCAAAAGTGCGGGAGCCACTTGCACTGAGGCGCATTGCAGCTGGGATTCTGAATCGTGGCTCTGACTGCGTTTGCGCCCGCGGCCGTCAATCTACGACAATAGTGTCTGCGCGCGAGCCGACCGCGAGACAATGTAAGCACCATTCAACTCGATCCAGGTCGACGGACTGTTCGCTGCGAGGTCCTTTGCGACATGGCCCATTGGGAATAGGTGCGCTGGCCGGAACCGCCGCGCGACCGTCAGGCTGAGGGTCCGCTGCGCTGAGCGTCTGGCTCTTACCACAGCGATTAGAAATGGCGTGCCAGTTTCAGGACTACTGAAGTCCACGCAGCGTCAAAAGAGCGATTTGGCTGTGAATCCTGGCCAATAGGCGGCTTCACGGATGGTCGCTGCTACAAATCCCATGGTCGATGGCGCAAGATCTGCCGACATAACCATTGGACCTGGACCGCAATTCACGGTCCATTCAACTTGATCTGGGCCGTCCTCGCTCCTAGAGTCCCGCCCACTATTTTGAGTACCCAGACGGTGGCGACAAGTACCTCAAATAATACGGCCGAGACTCGCGGACGAAGTGCTGCGGCGAGCAAACGCGTCGTCTCACTTGCTGCGGTCGGACTGATCGCTGGGGGCGGTTACGCACTGTTGTCGCCTCAATGGTACACGGCCCAAATCACAGTTGTTCCGTCACCCCCGCCAAAGGCAGCTGGAGGCTTGGCCGGTGGAGGCTTAGCCTCACTCGCGAGCGTCGATCCATCCTTCGAGATGCTCTCCGGAGGCTCCGACTCCGAGAGAATCGCAGCGGTCTTTCGTAGCGTTTCAGTCACAGATGCGGCTATCGCCAAATTCAACCTTATGGACCGATACCGCGCCTCGTACCCCGAAGACGCGCGTAAAGAATTCTGGGAGCACTGTAGTGCGAGCGTCGACAAAAAACCCGGACTCATCATCGTAACCTGCGAAGACCGGATACCTGAAATCGCGAAAGCAATTGTCGAGTTCGTTGGGGAAGAAGCCAATCGAGTGCTGAGGAAGGTGACCAGCACTTCCGCAAGTGAAGAGCGTCGGTTCTTGGAAAAACGCGTCGAAATCGCACGTGCGGGCGTAGCGGAAGCTTCACAGAAGTTGCGAGACTTCCAGGAGCAAAACGGCGTCATCAGTTTACCCGAACAGGCGAAGGCAATCGTCTCTTCGATCGCAACGCTTCGAGCCGATTTGCTCACAAAGCAAATGCAACTGTCATACGTTTCAACCTTCGCTTCGTCCGATGAGGCGTCGGCGGACCAGTTACGGCGACAGATTTCGGTCTTGGGCGCCAAAGTGAAGTCACTTGAGGAGATGTCGCCCAATGCCGCATCCACTCCATCAGCATCCCAGCCCACGACCCAAACCGTTCGCGCGCCACTGCGCAAAGACGACCGACTCTTCCCGCCAGCGATGGACTTGCCAAGGCTGCAGTCGCAACTAGAAGCGCTCGCACGCGAGCAGAAGCTTCAAGAGACGCTATTTTTGCTACTGGTGCAACGATTTGAGAGCGCTCGAGTTCAAGAAGTGCGTGATACGTCGTCATTTCAGGTCCTTGACCAACCCACATTGCCAAGGAAGCGCTCGCGACCTAAGCGAGTCCTGTCGACTCTACTCGGACTCATTGGTGGCCTAGCGATAGGTATCATTTGGCAAACGGCAAATCGGTGGTGGCCGCCAATGCCGGTCGCTCCAAAACCATAGCGCTTCAATTTCCACCAAACCGGCGGCAGATGACGAAAACTATCCCCAATGTAGCGCTCGTGGTGCCGACCCTCAATGGCGGCAGTCTTTGGCGTACGTGGCTGGAGAAGTTCGCGGAGCAATCGATTCGTCCTGCGCGGCTTCTCATCATCGATTCGTCGTCGGAAGACGACACCGTGCCACTGGCCCATGCGGCAGGGTTCGAAGTTATTACGATTGCGCGCCGCGACTTCGACCATGGCGGCAGTCGGCAACACGGATTCAATCTTGTTGAACCCGCGGAGTTTGTGATTTTCATGACACAGGACGCAATCCTGGCGAACTCAAATTCACTCGAACTCCTAGTTAATTCCATTGGCAAGCCCGAGATTGGCGCCGTCTACGGTAGGCAACTACCTCGTCCGACCGCTGACTGCATCGAAGCCCACGCCAGGCTCTTCAACTACCCGGAAACGGGGCACAGCCGATCGATCGCTGACGCGCCGCGATTGGGTATCCGAGCGGCCTTTCTATCGAATTCGTTCGCCGTGTATCGCCGTGTCGCCCTAGAGCAAATTGGGGGGTTCCCAAGTCGTCTCATTTTCGGCGAGGATGCTTACGTCGCGACTCGGATGCTCGCCAAGGGCTGGCAAATTGCGTATTGTGCCGACGCACCTGTCTATCACTCGCACGCCTACTCGTGGCTTGAGTACTTTCGTCGCTACTTCGACGTCGGCGTTCTTCATGCCCGAGAACGTTGGATCGGTGAGCTGGTCGGCGGCAGCGGCGGCGAAGGTGTACGATTCGTCAAGTCCGAGCTTCGATTTCTTTCGCGCAATGCACCTCTTCAAATACCGAGGGGTCTCTCCTACATCGCCGCCAAATTGTTCGGCTACAACCTGGGCTTGAACGAGGATAAGCTGCCGAACTGGGCAAAGTTGCGGATGAGCTTGAATCGCAACTTCTGGGAGCAAGACGTCGAAACCGTTATCACGAAGAAGCCTTTGGCATGACGCCGGGCGGTCTACTGTCGGTTATTGCGCTGCTGTGCGTCGTCGCGAGCATTGGGATATCCGTGCGGACGACGAAGAACCTCCTCAATGGCTACGTCATCGCTAACCTGCCACCACTCGTCACGCTTTACATTATTCCGGTTGTCGCTCCGTACTTCATCGACATTGAGTTACCGCTCACACCCATTGTTTGGACGTTTGCGATCTTCGCCCAAATAGGCCAGGTAGCTGGTTACCTTGCTGGGCTACGCACTCCGGTGTCGGGATCAACGCCATTGCCAGCGATTCCGATCCAGCGGATGAAGACCCTGGCAACCGTCAGCTTTGCGGCTTATGCCGTGACATTTGCGCCACTCATTGCAAAAGCGGGCATTGTAGCGGCCTTCAAGGATCCACGTTCCGAAATCTACGAGGTTACTCGAATCGGCTATGGTCAATTCTACTCCGTATCCGGAAGCTTCCTAACGTTGTTCTGTCTGCTAGGGCTATTTGCGTTTCAGCGCAAATGGTTGGTTGTGCTAGTTGGCGCCATTGCGTCGATTCCCTACGGGAGTAAGACGCGCTTCGTAATCCTGGCGAATCTTCTGCTCGTATATGGTGTGTTTTATCACCCGATTCAGAGATATCTGAGACATCCAATCGCCGTCATGACCACCGGAATTATCCTGTTTGCACTGATACCAGCTGCATTTTGGATGACCAGTCATGACATCGATCTGGCCGAGCTTCACGAGCAAGTGCTCGGGTTTGGTGCCGAATACCAAGTCAATTTCGGCATTTTGACGACGCAATTCGCGAGCTATTTTCCGGACGGATTCTTTGGCGGACGAATCTACCTTGAAGACAACATTCTTGCGTTCGCCCCTCGGTTTATTTGGTCGGATAAACCTCAATTCTTCGGTTCGCTGCATCTTTCTGATACCGTGTTTCCGGTGCTAACTGCACTCGAAAAGGGTGCCCCATCTTTTGGACCATTCGGGCAACCTTATGCAGATTTTGGGCTGTTCGGAATCATCCAAGTCGTCGGGGAACGCGCTTTGGGTGGCTATCTACTCGGGCGCTTCGAGTCAGCAGTTCGCCCCGATGATCCGCGATCCTACCTTTGCCTTTATACCGTGATAGTCGGCGGGTTCGTCTCACCGGGGGGGGCCATTAATCCTCTGGTGACGGTTCTTGTGAACCTCGTTGTCATTGCCGTGCTTTTCAGGATTTTGCGATATGAAAGTTCTCATCAACCTGCTGCAATGCCATCGTGAGTATACTGGCACGGGCCGATACATTCGCAATATCTGTCGCGAGCTAGCGAAAATTGCGCCTCGGGACCAGTTCGTCCAGTTGGTCGCAATGGACAATGCTGAGACGTATCGCATCGGCTCCGACAATTTCTCGCAAATACGAGTTCCCCTTCGCATAACACGACGAACGCAGCGTATCTTGTTTGAACAAGCTTTCGGACCTTGGCTGTGGCAAAGATTTCGAGGTCTCGACAACGTGCTTTGGTCGCCGAACGACGTTCCTATCATTGGCTGGCCGGGTCGCCAAGTGGTGACGATTCACGATCTGCGGCGCCTGCACCTTCCGCAATACTTTGGAACCACTGAGCGACTCTACTATCGAGCAATGATGCAACTAGCAGCATTGCGTTCCACCCGAATACTTACCGTTTCGGAGTTCTCGAAGCGCGACATTCACGAACAATACAACGTACCCCTCGACCGGATTCACGTGGCTTACAACGCGGTTGACCCCGAATTGAAGCGGGAACTGAACGAGTTGCGCATCGAAGGCGTCTTGTCGAGATTCGGTCTGCGTAAGCCCTTTATTCTATTTGTAGGTCAGCAACTCGAGATTAAGGGACCGCATACTTTGGTCGAAGCGTTTGCTCGTGTCGTTGTTGCGCGTCCAGAGTTGCAGCTCGCCCTTGTGGGAAAGCCGGGCAATGCAACAGCGCTGATTGACAGCATCGCCGAACATCATGGCTTGGGCGAGTCACTCCGAAGAATTCCGTGGGTTTCCGACGAAGACCTTCGATGTCTGTACTCTGCGGCTACGGCCATGGCATTCCCTTCGCGCTACGAGGGATTCGGAATCCCGATCATCGAGGCGATGCAGTGCGGTACGCCCGTCATTACGACGCGGCATTCATGCCTGCCTGAGGTCGCCGGCGAAGCCGCGTATTTTGTTCACGATGACGAAGTGTCGACGCTGGCCGAGACGTTGAACAAAGTACTTTCTGACCAGACGCAACAGCGTGACATGATCAGTCGAGGTTTCAATAATGCAGCCCGGTTTTCGTGGCAGACCTCTGCTTCGCAGGTACTCGACGCACTGACGGCCGCAACCCGTTGATGCTCTGTCGCATTACAGACTACGCTGGGGGATATCGAGCTCTCTGGGGCTCTTCTTCGTATGCATCTGCATTGGCGTACCGTCAACCGGTAGGTGCTCGAGCAATATCGTGATGACAGGCGATTGCACGGGGCGCTTGTTCGCTGAAGGCACATCTGGTTTGCCGTAAGGTCAATTCCAGAACGATACTGGCTCCGTCAGTTTCCCATATTCGTGGTCATGCCACCTCGCGCGAATGCCGGCTCGGTGCATGCCCTTCTGGGACACCGTGCGGGCCCCGCGGCTGGCCCTACGCCCCAGTCCCTCCGCGTAGAAGCGGGTCGCGTTACTCAGACGCCTCCCGGCTGGCGAAGGCGATGGTACGGGGAACCGAGCCGCCAAAGGCGATTTGCATGCATCCCTTGCCCCGCTAGCTTCGCTGCTGGCGCGTTAAGGCAAATCGCTGCTCGACAACGAGAACGTCGGCTAGAAAACGGAAATTTTAGCCGTCGCAGACTTCAGCGGGCGAACGGACGGACCGTTGCGCCAGACCATTGGGCGCTGCCGGGACTGGACGAAATGTCTACGAAATGCTCTAAGGTCACGCCACGTGTGGAGGCTGCACGCGTAGCTGTCTAGGCCTGTGCTCTGGCTTGGCGCTGCGAGGGTCCGGCTACGTTCAATCTTGGAGATCCGGTGAGATGGAACAAGAACGCTTGAAAATTCTCGTTGTGGGGCATCGACCGTATCCGGTGCTTGATGACCCGATTTATGTACCGATTCAAGCGGGAAGAAAGATCTCAGGGATACTTCTGCCGCGTCCATGGATTGGTGACGACACCGGCGAAAACATATCCGGCCAAAATGGGGAGTTCTGCGAGCTAACGGCGCTTTATTGGGCGTGGAAGAACTTACCCGACGCGGAGTATCTTGGGCTATGCCACTATCGAAGGTACTTCTATCCGCGGCCCACCGACTTTGCGAACGGATTGAGAAGGAGTTGGGAAATTTTGAAATTGCTCGGCAACCGAGCAAAAGCCGTGAGCCACCTGCTTGACGGTGGCGTGAACGGTGGCTACGTGCCGCAGGACAACATTGCATTTGAGACGCTGAAAGAAAATTCTGCGGCCGTAAAGAGGAAAATCTACTCAGTCCTCGGGCAAGATTATCAAGTAATTGTGCCAAGGCCCCTGGTGACGGCATCGCGCACATTAAGCGAGCACTATGCGCACGACCACATTGCCAGCGACCTCTCTCGGGCAGTCGAGACGCTTGTCGCTCTTCACCCAGACTATGAAGCTGCTGCTAGCCGGGCTCTTGGGGACAGGAAGTTCTTCTACGGAAACATGTTCATCATGAAGAGGACTATGTTCGTCGAGTATTGTGAGTGGATGTTTCCGATTCTCTTTGAGTTGCGAAAAGCGACCGAGCTTTCCGTATACCCGGACTACCAACGGCGAGTGTTCGGATTTCTGTCCGAGCGTATGTTCACCATTTGGCTTCAAAAAAATCGAGTGTCGTTCAGGGTGAAGGAAATGAAGGTAGCGCGGCTGCTCGAGGGATAAGTCACGGACGACCAGGAAGTACTGGGTCCCACGAGCAAAAAGTCAACTCGGTACGCTTGAAGAAATTCATGCATAAGAGACCTACTACGACATTCGAGATTTGCCCATGCCGCGGATCAGTATCCGAACTGTGCAGCAGTCTAGGTACGTCCACTTGTGCCACGCAGAAAAACCACGGAGCGCGCTCGCGGAACTTGACCGCCACACGTCAACCGGCAAAGCTGACCCTTTCGGATCGGGCGTTCTGATGAAGTCCCTCAAACTCAACGTCATCATGAACGCGGTGAGGACTGCCGCTTCAATGGTGTTCCCGCTCATCACCTTCCCCTACGTCTCGCGCGTCCTCGGGCCCGAAGGCGTCGGGAAGAACAACTTCGCTCTCTCGCTGGTCGGCTATTTTACGCTTCTTGCGTCTATCGGGATCCCGCTTTACGGGATTCGCGAGGTTGCCAAGACCCGCGACGACAAGCCAGCGTTAAGCGCTCTCGTTCAAGAGCTTTTGGTGCTCCATGGCGTAGCGTCCCTGGGTTCGTTCCTCGCATTTATTGGCATGCTGTTTTTCAACCGTCAGATGAGGAGCGAGCCAGCGTTGTTCCTCGTCGTCAGCATATCCATACCGTTGTCTATGCTCACGATGGAATGGCTGTACCAAGGACTTGAGGATTACGTTTACATTACGGCGCGCAGCATCTCCATTTCCGCTCTTTCCGTAGTGGCCCTCTTCGTGTTCGTTCACCGCGGAGGCGACTACGTAGTAAACGCCGCCGTGACTGTTGCCGCATCCCTAGGCTCTTCTGTCTTGAACTTCTGGAACGCACGTAAGTTCGTATTCGCCCGCCGCGATCGTCCTTGGCAATTTCGTCGTCACTTTAGACCGCTCGTCACCATTTATGCGTTGAATTTCATCATCAGCATTTATGTCAGTCTCGACACGGTGATGCTTGGGTTCCTTTCGACATCCCAAAACGTGGGCTACTACTCGAGTGCAGTGAAGCTCACGAAATTGCTGATCGCCATGGTGACGTCTTTCGGGACGGTCCTGTTGCCAAGGCTTTCCTACTACCTCTCCAATGACAGACGAGAGGACTTTGACCGCATGCTGCGCAAATCTCTGGGTATCGTACTATTGCTGTGTCTGCCTATCCAAACGGCCCTAATGCTGATAAGTCGTGAACTCCTCGAAGTCGTGGCGGGCATTCAGTACCTACCGGCATCCGGCTGCGTCGTGATCACGGCTCCTATCATTTTGGCGATTGGACTGAGCAATATCTTCGGTTTCCAGATCCTCTACTCCATGAGCAAAGAGAAGACTTTTGTTTTCTCGGTCAGTGTCGGTGCGGTGATCGATGTCGTTCTTAACTGGATTCTAATTCCCAGATTTTCCCATTTCGGAGCCGCCGCCGCGACGCTCTTCGCCGAAGCTGCAATTACAGCCTTACAAATCGTATTGGTGCGCCGATTTTATCATGTGCCATGGCCGTGGAAAAACATCGGAAAGTACCTACTTGCCACCGCGTCTATGGCGGGCGCGCTCTTGGGTATACGTTGGATCGTTCCGGAATCTCACTTGTGGGTTCGTCTGCTGGTTGACGTACCGCTAGGTGCAGTGCTCTATTTCCTCGTCTTGCATCTGCTGGGCGAAGAATTCGTGGGCGAAATTGTCACTAAGGTAAGGGGAAGATTGGTACATGCCTGATTTCGACTATCTGCTCGTTGGCGCAGGGCTCTATGGTGCGGTGTTTGCTCATGAAATGCGCAAACGCGGCAAAATGTGTCTCATTGTCGACCGCCGGGAGCATATCGGCGGAAATTGCTATACGGAGAACGTTGCGGGAATCAACGTACACAAATATGGGGCACATATCTTCCACACTTCTGACAAAGAAGTTTGGGACTACGTGAACGCACTGGTCGAATGCAACCGCTACACGAACTCCCCGATCGCGCGTTGGAAGGACCAGCTCTATAATCTGCCCTTCAACATGAACACCTTCCATCAACTTTGGGGAGTTATCACCCCCAGTCAGGCCCGAGAAATCATCGAGAGCCAGCGCGCCGTGATGGCAGGCAGGGAACCCAGAAACCTCGAGGAACAGGCCATCTCGCTCGTGGGAACAGACATCTATGAGCGCCTGATCAAGGGCTACACGGAGAAACAGTGGGGACGCAAAGCGGTCGAATTGCCGGCGTTTATCATCAAGCGGCTTCCTGTGCGGTTCACCTACGACAATAACTACTTCAACGACCGGTACCAGGGCATTCCAACGGGAGGCTACACGCGCCTATTTGAAAAGCTACTCTCAGGAATCGAAGTGCGGCTGGGTATCGACTACCTTCAGAACCGCGCTGCGCTTGACGCCTTGGCCAAAACAACTGTCTACACTGGACCCATCGATGCATTCTACGATCATCGATTCGGCGCACTCGAATACCGCTCGCTCCGATTTGAGACGCAAATTCTTGACATAGACAATTTTCAGGGCAACGCCGTTGTCAACTACACCGAGGTAGAAGTGCCCTTCACGCGGATCATTGAGCATAAGCATTTCGAATTCGGCATGCAGCCTAACACGGTCATTACCCGCGAGTATTCCGAGGATTGGCGGCGCGGTGACGAGCCGTACTATCCCCTCAATGATGACGCGAACAACACCTTGTTCTCTAGGTACCGAAGGCTGGCCGATGCCGAATCGAGAACGCTATTTGGCGGGCGGCTTGCCGATTACCGGTATTACGACATGCACCAAGTGGTACGCGCTGCACTTGATGCCACGTCTATTCGAATTTAACCCACGCCATCCGCGACGTTCCCCACTCGGCGTTCGGAATTGCCGATAATTGGCCGGAGCGATATCCCAACGCACCGCCGTGTCTACGTTCAGCGATGAATTGGCAAGAGTCGGGAACCCATCAACGACCATTTGCACGTATGACGTCTAACGGTGTTCGACTCACCGTCCCTTGCGTGTTATCACCGTAATAGCCACCGCTAATTGTAACCGAAGCCGAGCGGCGCCCGTCGTTCACGTCGACTAGGCCCCAAAGTTGGTTGTCTGTTCGCGCATTCATCGACACATTGCCAGTCGATGTGGCGTGTGGCGCATCATAGAATACGAAACCTGCCTTGAGCTTGCGATTTTCTTCCTTGGACGAATTCTCGGATGTAAGATTCGAAGAAGTTAAGACGTGGCCGCTCTCATGAACGTGCACTCCCGCAAGTCCGTTACTGGTCGCTTGATTGGCGACCACGAGAGCATAGCTCGCGTGGGTCAAGTAAAGGCCGGAACGCTCGTTGTCGTGTGATTGGTTGCCAACGATGCTGATATCATAAGGTACCCTGTCTTTGGTAGCGACCAGGCCGCCGTTTGCATCGATTCCATCGAAGGCGTTTCCCGCGACGAGGTTGGAAACAATGATTACGTGACGCACATCGTTGCCTTCGTGAAAACGTTGAGTGGCAATACCGCTTTGGGCGTTATCGCGACTAATATTCTCCGAGATAATGAGATCGTGCCCCGCGATGACGACGATTCCGTCCCCTGGGCGATGGTTGGTCGTATGATTGCGGGAAATGACTGAGTTCTGTGTGCCGTTATAAATCCCGATACCTTCGCGACCGGCGTCAATAGTGTTTCCGTCGATCAGTGCGCCGTTTTGGGCAGAAACATTGATTCCTGAAGCGTCGATGCCACCCAACTCGAGAACGTTGTCGCGACACCTGAGGTTGCGAACCTTCTGCGTATCGACG
>Ga0302321_100002288_pt1 | contig 16443 bp, 11 predicted proteins | sample Fen_T0_1_FD_202505 | JGI IMG/M metagenome (GOLD analysis project Ga0302321, IMG submission 202505) | Peat permafrost microbial communities from Stordalen Mire near Abisko, Sweden - Fen_T0_1 | ecosystem: Environmental > Terrestrial > Soil > Wetlands > Permafrost | place: Sweden: Abisko...
ATCGACGCTGGCGGGACTTGACTTGGGCTAGTCTGCACAGCGCGTTGATCGAGGTGATGTCCGCGTTTGCCGCTTACCGCAGCTACGTGCAACCGGACGGGACTCGCACCCCGGAGGACGAAGCGCTGATCAACCACGCGGTCGCCGCAGCCATCCGCCAGAACCCCACCGTGGGTCGCGGCGCCTATCAATTCTTGCGCAGTTTGTTGCTACGAGAGAGTGACGTTCCGGGCGCGCGCGAGTTCGCCCTGCGCTTCCAACAGACCACCGGTCCGGTTACGGCCAAAGCGTTGGAAGATACTGCATTCTATCGCTACGTCAGGAACCTCGCAGAGAACGAAGTCGGCAGCCGACCCGAACGGATGGGTCTTTCGCTGAGTGAGTTTCACGAGCGCAATTCCCTCGGTCAAAGCGAGCATCGCCTGTCGTTGACGACGACTTCGACGCACGACACCAAGCGCGGCGAGGACGCGCGCGCGCGGCTCGCCATGCTTTCCGAGCTGCCCAACACTTGGCGACAAACCGTCTTTGCATTGCAGCGTCTCGCAAGCAAGCACAGGAGCGCTTACGATGGCGGCGAAGCGCCTTCGCGCGGAGATCAGTATTCGTACTTTCAAGCGCTGGTCGCTGCGGTGCCGTTCGGAGCGGCCGCTGACGCGATCTCGGAACTGGAGCCACGCATGCAGGGATATATGCGCAAGGCCTGCCGCGAGGCCAAGCTGCACACGTCCTGGCTCCATCCAGATTCGGGCTACGAGGCGGCCCTCGAACGTTTCGTCGCCGGGACCTTGGGTGATCCGGAATTCAGGACCCGCCTGGCTCGATTCTGTGAGCGAATCGAGCCGTACTCCGCGTGCAAGGCGCTCGGCCAGATCACGCTCAAGCTGTGCGCTCCAGGTATCCCCGACACCTATCAAGGCTCCGAGAGCTGGCACCAAGTGTTGGTGGACCCCGACAACCGGCGGCCCGTCGACTATGGGAAGCTGGAGGCGGTCCTCTCTGCACTGGACGAGCGCGCCGGCGACCCACTGCCGCTCCTAGCGGAATTGACCCGCGGCTACGCAGACGGTCGAATCAAGCTCTATGTTCTGAGCCGATTGTTGCGCCTGCGACGCGACGAACCGCGGCTCTTTCAGAGTGGTTACGCTGCGTTGGACGCCGGAGAGGATTGCATCGCCTTCGGTCGGGGGCCAAACGGATGCGATTTGGTGTGCGCGGTGACGCGTTTTCCATTCCGTGTCACGCGCGGTCGCGCGCCGTGGCCGATAGGGGATTGTTGGGGCGATCGACGCGTCGTCGGCGACGAATTGCAAGGGCACTACCGCAACGTGCTCAGTGGACGCAGCGTGCGAGCACAGGCAGGGCTTCCGCTGTCCGAGCTGTTCAGAGACCTGCCGGTTGCCGTCCTGGTACGCCGCGACTCATGACTTCGCGTGAGCGATGCGAGCCAGGCCCGAAAGCGGAACCGCGAGCCAATGGGGGCGGTTGTTCAGCTCGTAGTTGACCTCGTACAGGACTTTCTCGAGCTCGTAAAAGTCGAGCAGCAGCCGGGCTGCGGCGGGTGTCGGCGGGCAGTAAGCCTCGCCAGCAATACCCGCCAAATAGCTGCGCGTGAAACTCACACACACCCATGCGCGGAAGGCCTCCGCCCAGGGCGCCAAACGCGCGCGGTCCTCGGGGCGGACGCGCTCCGAGCGGAGCGCGGTCTCGGCAGCGTAGGCGAAAGACCGCAGCATCCCCGCGACGTCTCGCAGCGGACTGCGCTTGTAGCGGCGATCCGACACCGGACGCCCCGGTTCGCCTTCGAAATCGATGATGAAGAAGTCGTCTCCCGTGAACAATACCTGCCCGAGGTGATAGTCGCCGTGACAGCGGATGCGTGTCACGGTGGCCTTGCTCTGCGTGATCCGCCGCAACCGCTCGTCGATTGCGGTCTGCGCGCTCAGCACGCGCTTGGCGAGCTGAGCGGCGTCTTCGGGCAGGTCTCGCGGTTCGCGAAGCTTCTTGAAGCAACGCGCAAGCTCGGTGTGCGCGCTTTGATAAAGCGAATGTTGGTGGAGGAGCGTGAATGGCTCTTGGCCAAAGCCAGCGTCGCGCGTCCGGCTCCCGAGCGCTCGATGAAGCTCCGCGGTGCGCTCCGCCAACAGCCGCACCAAGGTAAAATAGGGGCTCGCCAAACGCACCAGGTCATCGGGCACCGTTTCGCTGGACTCGGCGTCGGACGCTTCGGGCAAGGCCACCGCGGGGAGTGAGGCATCACCCGTCAAGACCCGTTCGAAGAAGGTAAATAGTGCCTGCAACGTGATTGACCACGCGCTTCCGCGGTTTTCGACGTATTCGTGCACGACGGCCAGCGTACGAGCACCCGCCTCGGAGTTCAGCTGCAGCGTCCCCACCGGCGCCGGGACCTTGGGTCGCGGCAGCGACGTGGCCAAGAACTTACCCACCTCCAGCTCTACGTTGGGTCCGAACTCGACCTTGCGCAGCAGCTTGAGTAGCCACGAGGTCCCGTACGAAATCGTGGAGTTACTTTGCTCGAGCGCCAGAAATCGCGGTTCGAGCGAGCCGATCACCTTAGACGAATCTAGAAACAATTCTCCGCTGAGCGTGCCGTTTTCGCCTTGGAGCGTCGTGCGCTCGCGAAGGGGCCCGAGCAACGCCTCCGCGAACACACGCGACGCGCTGGCCTCGTACAAGGAACCACGCTGGGGCTGAGCTTCACCCGCCACTTGGATCTCGAGATCGGCGACCAGTGACGGCATTGCGTCGACCGACTGGCCCTGGCCCGCGGCGACGAAGCGCAACGGCATCACGTAGCTTTCCCGCGAGCCATCCTCCAACTCGCTGCCCAAAACGATCAGGCAATGGTCGTTCGCCGGCTCGCCGAACCAGAAAATTTCCTCGATCTCGGAGCTCTTGACGGGGATGGATTTGCTGCGGTACCAGCGCTGCTCGCGCGCATAGCTGCCGAGTCGCTCGGCCAGCGCGGCGCGCGCGGGTTCATTGGCGATATTTCGCCAATCGCCGGTCAGGGAAACCGGACCGAGCTTAGTGCTCGCCCGACTCGCCTGGTTCGTGTCCAGGCTGAACCAGAACACCTGGTGCCCGCCGAGCGTCAACGGGTACGGACGTTCGGTGATCTCCGGGAAACGGCTCCGTCCGAACATTTCCCGCGGGAAGCTGCCCACGTGCTCGCCGAGCTCGAGTTCCGTGTACTGAGCATTGCGCGACAGATTGGCCACGATCAAAATCCGCTCGAGGGCGTCCTCACGCAGGAACGCGAGCACCTTTGGATTGCTCGGGCTCAAGAAGCGCAACTTGCCGCGGCTGAGAACCCGGTGACGCTTGCGCATCGCGATCAGTTGTTTCATCGCCCACAGCAGCGAGGCTGGATTCCCTTGCTGAGCGGCGACGTTGACCGCCTCATAGTGAAACTCCGGCTCGACGATCACCGGCAGGTACAGCTTTTGCGGATTGGCCCTAGAGAATCCCGCATTTCGATCCGAGTCCCACTGCATGGGCGTACGCACGCCATCGCGGTCGCCGAGGTAAATGTTGTCCCCCATCCCGATCTCGTCGCCGTAGTAGAGCACGGGGGTGCCGGGCAGCGAGAACAGCAGGGCATTCAGCAGCTCCACCCGCCGCCGCTCGCGCAACAGCGGGAACAAGCGCCGGCGAATACCCAAATTGATGCGGGCGCGATCTTCGGTCGCATATACCCGGTACATCAAATCGCGATCCTCGTCGGTCACCATTTCCAGAGTGAGCTCGTCGTGATTGCGTAAGAACGTCGCCCATTGACACGACTCGGGGATGGACGGCGTTTGCGTGAGAATGTCCACGATTGGGAAAGCATCCTCGCCGTGCAACGCCATGAATAGCCGCGGCATGAGCGGGAAGTTGAAATTCATGTGGCATTCATCGCCCTGTCCGAAGTACGCGGCTGCGTCTATCGGCCACTGATTGGCCTCGGCGAGCAGCATGCGGTTTTTGAACTTGGCATCGACATGAGCGCGTAGCTTTCGCAGGAAAGCGTGCGTCTCCGGCAAGTTTTCGCAGTTGGTGCCTTCGCGCTCATACAGGTATGGCACCGCATCCAAACGCACGCCGTCGACCCCGAGTTCGAGCCAATAATCCAGGACCTGGAAGATGGCTTCGTGGACCGCCGGATTGTCGAAGTTGAGATCTGGCTGGTGACTATAGAAACGATGCCAATAGTAGGCCTTACCAATCGGATCCCAAGTCCAGTTGGACACCTCGAAGTCCTGGAAGATCACGCGCGCTTCCGAATACTTGTCGGCGCGGTCGCTCCAAACATAGAACTCTCGCTCGGGGGCGCCCACGGGGCTCGACCGGGCCCGCTGAAACCAGGCGTGGTCGCTGGAGGTATGATTGATGACCAGCTCGGTAATCACACGCATGCCGCGGGCATGGGCCGCATCGAGAAAGCGCTTGAAGTCGTCCAGTGTGCCGTAGTTCGGGTGCACTCCCCAATAATCCGAAATGTCGTAGCCCCCATCGCGCAACGGCGAAGGGTAGAAGGGCAAGAGCCAGAGCGCGGTCACCCCCAAATCTGCCAGGTAGTCCAGTTTCTCTATCAGGCCGGCGAAGTCCCCAATGCCATCGCCGTTCGAGTCCGCGAACGCGCGAACGTGGAGCTCGTAGATGACCGCGTCCTTGTACCATTCCGGATCGTCACTCAAAATCGAGTTCGAACGCAGACGTTTCGCTTTACGTTCGACTACCATGCTCGACCGATTTCTAAAGAAGCGGACCCAATAAAAGAAGAGACTGCACGTGGAGAGCGTCGTGCAAAGGAAGCAAGCCCGCGCCGCTAGAGCGTGGGCGTAGTGTCGCTCAACACGCTCAAGCGATTCGTGACTTGGGCGACGCCGGGAATAGCCCGCGCACGCGCCTCGATTTGGGCTTTTTCCAGGGGTTGCCGTACCGTACCGAGCAGAGTCACATGGTCGCCGCGCACCAACACCCGAAGATCTGCGGCATCCACGTGTGCGCGCGCGAGGGTCTTCCGCACCTCGCGGCCCAAGGTCGCATCCTCGGGGGCCTCCTCGGCTTCATCTGGAAATTCTGGATCGGAGCCGCGCGCGACCTGAGCCTGATAACCTTCTCCGAAGCCGCCAACGGCCTCGTCTTTGGTCCCCCAAACGCCGTGCTCATGAGCGCTCGGTTCCAGGCCGGCATCGCTGCCGCGAGGCTTGGTTTCGTTGGTCACTTGCTCAACCCTCGGCGCAGCGCATCGCGCAATATTTGCGCATCGATGCTCGGTTCCGTGTCGCGCTCCGACAGTGGCTGTTCCTCACTTTCCAGCTCGCCGTTACCTCCACTGTGGCGCGCTGCGACACGCGCGGGGGTCGTCGAGGCAATGAGCGCCTGCGACGGACCGGGCGTCGACGACTGGTCCGCCGGCTGGAGGGCACCACTTCTTTGAGTTGCCCGGACCTGGCTGGTTGAAACCTGGCTGACAGCAGTTTTGTCGGACACTCGGCTCTCCTTGATTGGGAATTCGTCGGCGTAGTCACCATGGCGCAAGCAAGCTCGGTGCCACTTCCCCATCGAAGCCCATTTTCACAAGCATGTGGCGCGCACTTGCGGGCAATCGCTTCGATTCGCGCTAAGCCTGGGGCGCCCGCTGTGACAATGCGTCACGGCACACGGCGATTGACGGTTCGCCAATCGCCAGTTTCAGCCGCACCTTCGCTGGCACCGCGCGTGCAGCAAATCGAGGACTAGCCAGTCAAACGCAGGAGCTTCTCATGACTCAGCTCGAGCAACGAACCCCCGCCGGACCGACCCCACTGACCAGAGACACGGGTACCGCCGAAACGGACGAAAACTACGATCTGGTCAGCGTGCTCTACCACTGCCTCAAGGCCGCCGACGCCTGCACTCAATACGTGGCGGACGCCGAAGACGCTGGCGACGACGAGCTCGCTGAATTCTTCGAAAACGCCCGCGAGCTGCAGAATCGCTTGGCCAGACAAGCGCGGGCCCTACTCTCTCGTCGTTTGGCCGACGAGGCCGAAGCGGGCGACGAGGAAAGTTAGCAGCGCGTGTTCGGTCCTTGCGCGACGGCATGCGGATTGCTTCGCCGAGGCTCATGTCCACTCCCCCTTGCGCGCTGCTGATGGATATCGACGGCACGCTGCTGGACAGCGTGGAAGCGCAATCCGCCGCCTGGCTGGAAGTGCTCCAGGACTTCGGCTATCCGGTCGAACTCAGCCAGCTGCGCCCGAGGATCGGACTCGGCCAAGATCGCATCTTGCGGGAGCTGTGCGGTGTCTCCGAAGCTTCGCCGCGCGCACGCCGCTTGCTGGCTCTCCGGGAGTCTCTGCTCCTTTCGCACTATTTGCCAAAGCTTTCGAGCTTCCCCGCCGCGTCAGAGTTCATTGCCGGCGCCCGTTCCGGCGGCGCGCAGCTGGCAGTGGTGAGCGGCGCGCATCGCTCCGAGGCGCTTGCCCTGCTTGGCGCGGCACGGTTGCTCACCCAATTCGAGCACGTGGTCTGCCGCGAAGACGTGGTGAACACCAAGCCTGCGCCCGATGCGGTGACGCTTGCGCTGCACCGGATGGGGGTGGCGCCGGGGCGAGCCCTGTTCATAGCTTCGTCGACCCACGACGTGGCGGCGGCACGCGCCGCGGGAGTTGCCAGTGTGACGCTTACAAGCGGTAACTGGTCAGCCATCGCCCCGCGTGCTCGCGCGGTAGCAGTCACCTGGAACGACTTGCTCGAACGTTGGCAGCGCGAGTCGCGAGCGGCCTGACCCATGCCCCGAAAAACCTGACCGGCTAGGGCGCACGCGGGGGACGGGTCCGTTCTTTTACCGTGCGCCGTACAATGGCAACCACGTCGTCGAGATCCACGGGCTTGACCAGAAAACGGTCTGCTCCCAACGAGGACAACAGCTTCCATTCGTTCGGCCCGCCCGAAGCGGTCAAGACCAAAATCGGGACTAGCGCCGATGCCGGGCGTGACCGAAGTAAGACGGTCACCGCCACGCCGTCCAATAGCGGCATCTGCAGATCGAGGATAACCACCGAGGCCGGCTTTCGATCGAAGGCTTCGAGGGCGGCCTGACCGTTGCAGACCGCCTCCACCTCCGCATCTGGAAATTCCGCTCGCAACTTGAGTTCGAGCAGCAGTCGGAAGTCCTCTTCGTCCTCTGCGACCAAGATCCGAGTCGGTTCGCTGCTCCTGGCTTGGGCCGCCTGAAATTCGCGGCGCAGGTGCTCCACACTGGGGGTACGGGTTGCGGGATCCTTGCTCAACGCCTTCATCAGCACGGCGTCGAGAGCGGGCGGGAGATCGCCGCGTAGGAAGCTCGGTCGAATCACCTTCGCGGTAGCGTGTAACATGATCAAGCCATCGTCACTCTTCGATTCGAACGGAGGCTGACCGGTCAACAACTCGTAAGCGATACAACCGAGCGAATAGAGATCGCTCTGCGGACTGGCCGCCACCCGCACGCCCGCATCGACCGTGAGCTCGGGAGCAATGTAGCCCAAGGTGCCGACCAGCTCCTTGATCGCCTTGGCCGTGACGTACTTTTGCGCCAGGCCGAGATCCGCCACCTTCACTCGGAATTGTCCGTCCAGCAAAATATTGGCAGGTTTGAGGTCGCGGTGGACGATGCCCGCCGCGTGCAGCGCAGCAACACCGGCGCAGATCTCGTCCAAAATGCGCAGCGCCAGCTCGAGGTCCATGGCGTGGCGGCATTCCGCAATCACGCGGTCGAGCGTCGTGCCGGCCACGAACTCGGTCACGAAATAGGGGGCGGCGCGGTGCTCTCCAAAGGCGTGAATCACCAACACGTTGGGATGACTCACCTCAGCCATCGCGCGCGCCTCCTGGAGGAAGCGATCTTGGAAGTGTTTGGCGAACAGCGAGGATTGGATCAACTTGATCGCCACCTTGCGCTTGAGTTGCTGATCGACGGCCAGGAGCACCACACCCATGGCCCCGCTGCCGAGCTCGCCCTCCACCAAGTACGTGCCACCGATCACGTCGCCTACCTGCGGTTGAGCAGCGTGGCCGAAGGCGGCGCTCTGCGGGGAAGTAGCGTCGGAAGCCAATTGCTGCCCGGCCTGTTGCTTTGGCTTCAAATCTTCGAGCAAGTCCTCCAGCTCCAGCAGGGATGGTTGCAGGTGTTGAGTGGGTGACAGGATGGCATCCGCTTCGCTGTCGAATTCGAGCAATGGGGAAGGCCGACGAGCTGGTCGAACAGGGAGATTGGGTGGCGGCATCGACTAGCTCGTGGGTGGATGAATCCGGAGGTTGCCGATGCACCTTGCATGCCGCGAACGAGCCGCAGTCCCGCCGGCGGAAACTTGCAATAAATCGCTCGATTTTCCCGATGTCGCTTACCCGGCGGGGTGAAAGACTGTGGCAATCTGACGCGCGCGAGGCGCCCGCGCTCAGCTTTGGTACGTCAGGCACCCCGGGGTCCAGCGAGTAGCCGCGCCTACATCCACCCGCGCCATTTGAACCAGGCCAGCGGGAGGAGACCGGTGACCAACATCAAGAGCAACGCGAAGGGGTAGCCAAACACCCAGTGCAGCTCTGGCATGCGCTGGAAGTTCATTCCATAAATCCCGGCCACGAGCACGGGCGGAACGCCCACGACCGAGACGATGGTCAGCGCCTTGACCACGTCGTTCTGTTCGATGCTGATGAACCCCAGTGTGGCGTCCAGTAGGAATTGCACTTTACCCGAGAGGTGCTGCTGATAGTCGTTCAACGAAGTGATGTCCGAGCGCACGGCCAGTAACCTCGGACGTTCGTCGGTTCCAAAAACGGCGTTGCCCGTTTCGCAGACGAATGCGGCGATCCTGCCGAAACCGAGCAAGGTATCGCGGATCTGCGAGATGTGGTCGCCGATTTGACCGAGCTTTCGCAGCGTGGCGCGCAGCTTCTCCGACACCGTCTTGGGCGCCCTTCCACGTGCCCGTTCGGAATGAAACGCGCGATGCGAGAGTTCATCGAGCTCGGAGCTGCAATGCTCCAAGGTGTCGGCCGCTCGATCGACCAACGCTTCCAAAATCCGCATGAACACGTCGCCGGCCGAACGCGAAGGGGACGCCTGGCAACCTCGAAATAAGCTGTCGAAGACCGGGTTCTGCGAAAAACGAACGCTGACCAGAAGCCGGCGTGTGAGCACGAAACCAACGGCGCTGAGCGGTTCGGACGCATTGGGAGAGGCGGGGATCGGCGTGGACAAGTATAGCGCGTCGTTCTCGGTATACACGCGGCTAGTGGTTTCGATCTCCCGCACCGCGGACTGGTCCGGGACGCGCAGCCCCGTCGCGCGCTCGACCGCGGAACGCTCGAGGTCCGTCGGATCGCACAGATCGATCCAGGTCACGTCCGACCACGGTTCCTGGGCTTCTGGATAGCTGCGCAGCATTCGATTCGGGGCGGGCCTGCCGGCTACGCGCGATCCATTCGCTCGACGTTGCCGTCAGCGTGCTTGGCGAAGCGCCCGGTTTCGCGCGCATGCACGGGTTCGTCGCTGGGCCATGGCCACCCCCCGAAGCGCGTGCGTTGATAGTCGAGCATCGCTTGCTGAATTTCCGCTCGGGTGTTCATCACGAATGGTCCGTGCTGCGCCACGGACTCGGCAATCGGTCGCCCCTGAAGGAGCAAGATCTCGCTCTCCGCGGTGCCATTTTCGAGCTCGACTTGCACGTCACTCCGCACTCGCACGGCGGCGTGCGAATTGACCCGTTCGCCAGCGATGCGCAGAGAAGTGCCGCTGAAGAAGTACAGAGTGCGCACCGTGCTAGCGAGCGTTGGCGGAAGTGTAAACACCGCACCTGGCGCGAGCCTCAGGCTCCAGATCGCGACGTCCGCGTCCGCGCGCGACGCCCATGAGCGTGGGGGCGGCGACGGGGCGATCGCATCTCCGAGTCGCCCGGCGATCACCGTGACTTTCGTTTCGCGCCCTTGGTCGTCCAGGAACGAGCAGCGGGGGATCTGCTTGTCCCAAAGCATTGCGAAGTGCGGCTCGGCCAGCTTGTCTGCGCTGGGCAGGTTGAGCCAAATCTGAAACAGCTCGAGCGGGTTTGGTTGATCCCGCTGCAAAAGTGGGAACATCTCGCAATGCACGATGCCCGCGCCAGCAGTCAGCCATTGTACGTCCCCGCCGCCGAAGCGCGCGGTCGCGCCCAACGAATCCGAATGGTCGATGTAACCCTTGCGTACGATCGTCACGGTCTCGAAGCCGCGGTGAGGGTGCTGCGGGAAGCCGGGCACGACCTGCCCGTGGTACATGCTGAAGCCGTCTTTGCGGCCGAAGTCCTGGCCGAGTGCGCGCCCGGCCAACGAGACCGCCGGCCCGAGCTGCTCGTTCCCTGCGGGGTAGGCGTCGTCGTGGTGGACGCAAAATAGGAACGGATCGGCAGTTACCCAGGGAAAGCCGAGGGGGCGAATTTCGAGCACGTTTCCAGCCATCGAGCGAGTGTAGCGCGAGCCAGTCCAGTCGCACTATGCTGATGAAATTGGGCCGCGAGCAGGCCTAGGAGAGCGCCGAGGAGCAGCAATGCAGAAAAAGATCGCAGTGTTTTGGCCGGGAGATGCGCGTGACATTCCGAACCAGCTATCGCTCCCCAACGTTCAAGAGGCAACCGCTCAGCTCGAGCGCGCGCTGAAGAAGCTCGGACGCACGCCTTACTTGGTCCCTGGTTTCCTGTCGAAGCCTCACCACGCCATCGAAAAGCTCGGGCCGATCGAGGATCCGATGATCGGCGTTTGCGTGCACTGGTTTTATGGTCCGCACACCACCGACGGCGTGGTCGGCAAAGAAAATCCGCTGCTCCTGGCCAGCAATTTTTCGGGGCGCTGGCCCGGACTCGTTGGCTTGCTGAACACGGGCGCATGCCTCGAGAGCCTGAACCGGCCGTTCTCGCGAGCATGGACCGACGCGCCCGATTTCTCGAGCGACGAGACGTTCATGGCGCGGCTCGATGAGTGGTGCACGACCGGTGCAATCCGCTACGGTACTCAGGAGATTCGTTACCACGCGCCGATCTCCCCTGCGGCTTCGGCTTTGGCCCTGGAAGTCGCCCGCGAAATTCGTCTGCGCCGGGTGCTCATCCTGATGCTCGGCGACACTTCCATGGGCATGATCAACGGCTATTTCGGGCCGCGCTTGTTAAACCGCCACGGCTTCACCGAGCACAAGGTGGATCAAGCCTGGATCATCGATCGCGGACGACGAATCGAGCAGAAGCGCATCGACGATGCCTACGGTTATGTCACATCCAAGGGCCTCGCGTTTCACCACGGTGAAGCTGGCGTCGAAGACTTCGACGAGCGCGCGAGCAAGGAACAGCTGCGGGATTACCTGGTGGCGCTGGATTTGCTTTCGGAATTCAAAGCCGATTGCCTCGGGTGGCAGTATCAGCTCGGGTTGATCCCGCTTCGCCCGCCCTCCGATCTGGCTGAGGGCTTGCTCAATTCGACGTGTCGCCCGGAATCCAATGGCGACACCATCGCGACCGCAACCGAAGCCGACCAGGGCAACGTGATGCCCATGGAAATGATGAAGCGGCTGCTCGCGAAGAAGAACCTGCATCAAGCCGTGATGTTTCACGACGTGCGCTGGGGAGCCGAGCATGCCGGGCGGTTCTTGTGGGTTTTGCTCAATTCGGGTTCCTGCGGGGCATATGCGTTCAATCACGACCCGGACAGCCTGAGCGGCGCGCATTCCTATCGCCAGCCCGCGCTCTACTTCCCCACTCCGGGAGGCACTCTCACGGGCGAGAGCTTGCCGGGCAAGATGACCTGGGCACGGGCCTACATCCGGGGCGGAGAGCTATGGATGGATGTCGGCCGTGGCGAAGTCGTGCAATTGCCAGCCGAGATTCGTGACCTATGGTGGGAAGGCACGACCCGCCAGTGGCCATTCATGGCTGCGGACATGGGTATTTCGCGCGATACGCTGATGGCGCACTATTTGTCGAACCACGTGGCCGTGGCCTACGGAGACATCTTCGAGGAGATGGTGGCGTTGTCGCAAGAGTTGGGCTTCAAAATCCGTGTTCTCGGAAAGGTAGACTGACCCGTGAGCAACCCGCGCGAAATGGCATGACCGACTGGCGTGGAGGTGGAGACGCGGGCGAGCTAATCCGCGCTTTGGATTGGGCCAGCTCCCCATTGGGCAAGATGGAGACCTGGCCGCTCGGCTTGAAGGTCGCGCTCGGCATCGTGCTCAATTCACGCTTTCCGATGTTCCTGTGGTGGGGTCCGGAGCTGATCCAATTCTATAACGACGCCTACACGCCGAGCTTCGGAGAAGGCAAGCACCCGCGGGCCATGGGCCAACGCGGGAGAGAGTGTTGGGGCGAGGTTTGGACGATCATTTGGCCGCAAATCGCGGACGTTCTCAGTCGCGGAAAGGCGAGCTGGAACGAGGACCAGCTCGTACCCATTCTGCGCAATGGGCGGCTGGAGGAAGTGTATTGGACGTACAGCTACTCGCCAGTGTTCGACGATCACGGCGCCGTTGCGGGCGTACTGGTGGTTTGCAGCGAGACCACGTCGCGCGTGCTCAACGGGCGGCGCCTCCAGGTGCTGGCGGATTTGACCGAGGCGATCGCCTTGGCCTCGGACTCCTCCAGCTTGGAACGCATTGCGATTCAGGCACTAGGGCGCGCCACCTTCGACCTACCCTTCTCGATCATCTGTCTACTGGACTCTGACGGCCGATATCGAGTGGCCGAAAGCGCCGGGCTCGACGAAGCCCGAGTGGGAGAATTGGCGGCGTTGCTCGACCTCGATGGCGCGAACGGGCAAAGCCTGCGCGTGCCGAACGGCCCGCCGTTGGTCGCGGGAGAGTGGCCCGAGCCGGTTTCGGAAATCTTCGTGCAAACCATCCCCGACGAAGCAGGACGGGCGCGGGGCAAGCTCGTGCTGGGCCTCAGCAGCCGCCTGGGTTTGGACGCCGCGTACCGGGATTTCTTCGCCCAGATCGGCGAACGGATCGGTCTCGGTCTGGCCCGTATCGATGCACTTCGCGCCAGCGCGCTATCCGAAAATGAACGCGACAATTTGCTGCTCCAAGCACCGATCGCGACTGCCATCTTGACCGGCCCCGAGCATGTCTACCGGCTCTCGAACGAGTCGTACTATCGCATGGTCAATCGCCGTGATTTCGTCGGCAAGACCTTCTTGGAAGCGTTTCCCGAGGCCGCCGGCACCGCGCTGCCGAAGGTGCTCGACGACGTTTACCGTACCGGTAAGTCCTTCGTCGCCGAGGAATACCCGCTCGCGTTGGTCGGGGCGGACGGCGAACTCGAAGAAGGCTTCTTCAAGTTCAGCCTCGAACCGCTGCGCGATCCGGCTGGCCGGGTATACGGCATGATTGCGATGGGCATCGATACGACCGAGCAGGTCCGGGCGCGTCGTCTGCTGGAGCGGACCAACCAAGAGCGCGAGACGTTGCTTTCGGAACTGGAGGCAGCCAACCGCGCCAAGGACGAGTTTCTGGCCATGCTCGGTCACGAGCTACGCAACCCCTTGTCGCCGATCACCACGGCCCTCGAGCTGATGAAGCTACGCGCCGGCGGGCAAGCAAGCTACGAGGAGCAGGTGATCGAACGTCAGGTCAAGCACCTGACGCGCTTGGTCGATGATTTGCTGGACGTTTCCAAGATTACCCGCGGCAAAGTCGAGCTCAAGCGCGAAGTGTTGGAGGTCGCTGACGTTTTGTCGCGAGCCGTCGAGATCGCGAGTGTTTTGTTCGAACAGCGCGGGCATCGCTTACTGATCGAATCGCCTCGCGAGGGGCTACGCCTGAAGGGCGATCCCGTGCGGCTGGCGCAAGTCATCGCGAACCTGCTCACCAACGCGGCACGCTACACCGACGTTGGCGGCACGATCACGCTGCGAGCCTGGCGTGAGGCGGAGCGCGTCGTCATCAGTGTCGCGGACAATGGTTCCGGCATCGCGACCGACATGCTGCAAAGCATTTTCGAGCCCTTCGTACAGGGCAAGCGCACCCAGGAGCGCGCGCAGGGCGGACTCGGGCTGGGCTTGGCGCTGGTCAAGAATCTGGTTTCCCTGCACGGCGGCGAAGTCGACGCGCACAGCGATGGACCGGGCCGCGGCAGCGTTTTTTCGATTCGTTTGCCGGCCCTGCCCGAGGATACTAGCGGGGAGAGTGCACCGCCCAAACCGGCGAGCCGCCGTCCGTTGCTCGGAAAAAACGTGCTCATCGTGGACGACAACGTGGACGCGGCCGACTTGTTGAACGCGCTGCTGCGCGCTGCGGGCCATCGTGTCACGACCGCGCACGACCCACTAGAAGCATTGGAACTGGTCAGAGACCTGGCACCCGAAGTGGCGGTGCTCGACATCGGTCTACCCGTGATGGACGGCTACGAGCTCGGGGCTCGCATCCGCAGCCAAGCGCCCAACTGTCGTCTGATCGCCCTCACCGGCTACGGCCAGAGCGAAGACCGCACCCGCAGCGCCGCGGCAGGTTTCCATTCCCATCTGGTCAAACCCGTCGATATCGCCGCGTTGCTGACGGAAATCAGCGGCTGAGGGCTCGCTCCACTTGAAAGTCAGCGTGAGCCCTCAGCGCGCGGGTGGCTCGCGCAGAAGCGGATCCAGCGCCCCGCGCCGGTCGAGCGCAGCGATATCGTCGTAGCCACCGACCGACGCACCGTTGATGAAAATCTGGGGCACGGTGTGAGAACCGGTGTCTCGCAGCAAACGCTCACGGGTGGCCGGATCGTTGGAAACGTCGATTTCCTGAACCGCGACGCCCTTACGCTTGAGCAGGACAGACGCTCTCATGCAGTAAGGGCAGAACGCGGTCCGATACATCACGACTTCGGCGAACATAGCTCAGCTCAGGATGGCCACTTGCCGGCGGATTTCAAGTGCGACGCCGAATCTCGCCCTGTAAACGAGCACCGCTCGCCGAACCTACGCCATTTCGGGCGACGGCTCACTCAGCCGCATGGGCGCCCTCGGCCTCGAGTAGGTCCGGCGTGGCTCGCTCGGTTTCGGTCGCGACGCCCACGGCTTCCTTGCGGTGATCTTTGGCGATCAGCACGTAGACCGAAGGAATCACGAACAACGTGAACAGGGTGCCGATGCTCATGCCGCCGACCAGCACGATGCCGATCGAATTACGAGCCACTGCGCCGGCGCCCGTCACCAAGGTGAGCGGAAAGTGCCCCGCGACGGTGGCGACGGTGGTCATCAAGATCGGTCGCAAGCGCGTGATGGCCGCTTCGTGCACGGCGTCCACTTTGCTCAGGCCGAGGGCTTGCTGCGTATTCGCGAACTCGACGATCAAGATGCCATTTTTGGCGACCAAGCCCACGAGCGTCACCAGCCCGACCTGCGAGTAGATATTCAGCGTCGTGGTCCAGCCTTCCGTCAGCTTGAAGTGCATGCCCGGCGGGCCGGAAAACTTCAAGAAGGTGAAGATCATTGCGCCAAACAGCGCGAGGGGCACGGAGCCCGCCAAAATAACCAGCGGGTCGCGGAACGAGTTGAACTGCGCGGCGAGAACCAAGAAGATGAGCAACAAGGCCAGGCCCATGGCGGGCAAGAACTTGCCGCCTTCTTGACGCAGCTGCCGTGATTCACCGGTGTAATCGTAACGGTAGCCGGCGGGCAGGATCTTCTTGGCCTCGTCCTCCAACACCTTCAGCCCCGCGTCCAAACCGCGAACAGCGACGCCGGAGAGCTTGACGGAGTTGAGCTGCTGAAAACGATTGAGGGTACGCGGTTCGACGCCGGTTTGTAGGCTGGCGACGGCGCTCAGGGGCATGAGTTCGTTGCCGGCGCCGCGAATGTAAATGTCCTTCAGCTGGTCGGCGTTGAGCCGGCCGGCACGCTCGATCTGAGGAATGACTTTGTAGGCCCTGCCGTCGATATTGAAGCGGTTCACGAAGTTGCCGCCGACTGCCGCAGCTAGATCAGCTCCGACTTGCTGCATGCTGAGGCCCATCGAGGCGACCTTGTCCCTATCGATCACGATCGCCGCGTTCTGCTGATCGATACGCACGTCCACGACGGGTGGGAATGCGAACATGCCACTTTTGGCCGCCGTCTGCTGCAGCTGGTCGGCGAAGCGCAGAATTTCCTCGTGCGGCGCGGTTGACGCGATCAGAAATTCGACCGGGAAAAACCCGGCGCTGGGCAGCGCGGACGGCAAAAATACCGGCGCGCGCACGCCGGTAATCACGCCGAGTCTGCCGTTCACCTCTTCTTGGATGGGGAAGATGCTGCGCTTGCGGTCTTCCCAAGACTTGGTGAGCATGCCGCCGAAGCCGGCGGTCGCGAACGTGATCTGGAAGCTGTTGGCGAACTCTGGTGTCGATTCGAAGATCTTTTCGACCTGTGCGGAGTAGGTACTCACCTGCTCCAATGTGGCGTTCGCGGGCACGTCCAGCGCGCCGAACACGA
>Ga0302321_100002289_pt1 | contig 16442 bp, 10 predicted proteins | sample Fen_T0_1_FD_202505 | JGI IMG/M metagenome (GOLD analysis project Ga0302321, IMG submission 202505) | Peat permafrost microbial communities from Stordalen Mire near Abisko, Sweden - Fen_T0_1 | ecosystem: Environmental > Terrestrial > Soil > Wetlands > Permafrost | place: Sweden: Abisko...
CCCGAGCAGGAAAACAATTTTTCTAAGCTAATCGGCCCAAATAAATGAGAAAAGTTGCGGGAATTTTCTCGCGCAATTCCAGCTATTTTTCTTTTCTGAAAAATTTGTAAGAAAGCCCCTGAGAATTACTCATATTACTTTCCAGTTTTTTAATACCTCATTTGCCAAAACGTCATATACAGGTGTACAAGTAATAGGTTGTGTGTTATTATATGCGGGTATTTAAGGCAGACAAAAGTTGCACATCCGCATTATTGGGGAAAATCAATGGATGAGCGCAGCTTGCTGAGAATCGCCAAACACCTAAAAGATGAAGCGGCACAACAACGCGTAAAACGTAATATCCAACGCGGACGAAACGAAGTTACTGTGACAATTGGGAGGGCTGCACGTTTATTTGGCTTTAGTGAAAGCCAATTACGTGATTGGGAAAAGATGGGGTTGATTAAACCACTACGTCCTAAAGATGGGGCTACGACAAAACATACAACCGGGCAACGTCAGTACTCTTTCTCGGAGTTAGATAAACTCGCTATTATTCGCGAACTCCTCGATGAAGCACGCATGACTCCTGGCTCGATTCCACCAAACATTGACGAACTCTGGAACACGATTGCGCTTCTTCCCTCTGGCACAAATGGCCAGTTTATGGACGAGCAACCAGAACAAGACGATAGAACCAGGCAGCATGAAGAGTTTATCAATAGGCGCATCACTATAGCATACCGTGATACGCTGGGCTGGCGCTACTACGCATCCCGTGTCCTGTGGCTCTCGCTCTTATTAATCTACGAGGATGTACCCGGCTTCTATGCAGGCTTAATCCTGCCAGCATACGACAGCGGTGAAAGCCTCGCGGGTATCAATACCATGCATATACAGGATGTTGGTGAGGCTCTGGTAGGTTGGTTAGGGCAGACGCGCTCCTTTTTTACCTTTCTTACATCATCACCAACATTCGAATATCCCAGCGACTATAGCATGCAGCCACTCTGCCCACCAGAGTTGCAAAAGCGTTTGCCTGCATCTATAGCAAATCGCACACAGCTCGTTATACAACGCGAAGAAGTCCAGCGCATCCATCACAACGAAAAGGCCATTAGAATCGTCCAGCGCTTGTTAGAGCCCCTTTATGAGGATCGAGAGAACTGGCATCTCTACATGGGCGAGGGTATGCGCGACATAGTTAGCCCAGATATGGACTTCACGCCCAAATTGGTGGATGCAGTGCTTACCTGGCTAGTCAATATTGTTATTCATCTGGGCGGCAAAAAACCGGATGGGCAAGATCGTTGGAAAGATTGTTGCCTCTTGCTTCCCAACGACACACGCCTGCCCTTACAACAACGCAGCCTCGTTGTGCGTGCCAAGAGTCAGCATGCACGCCACACGATCGGCGTGACCACAGTTATGCCTGAACGCTATAGCGCGAGTTTGTGCCTGCGGGCCTATCAGAGCCGTAATAGTATCTATCGCCGCGAACTTTCACGCGAAGATACAAGCACCTATAGCGAGATAGAGGGGACGATACGCTCTAATATCGCCGTACCTATTGGGGCCGAAACCGGTCAGCCGCTCGGTGTGCTCTATATCACTTCCAATGATACAGAGGCTTTTCCCGCAGAAGATCAGTCTATCCTGAGAATTATCGCAAAAATAGTTGAAGAGCTATTGCATACCTATAAATTACGTCATCAGATTACGGAGAAATTGACGGATATCCTCGAAGATCCCGGCTCATCTGACCCGTTTTTCAAAACCTTTCTTTCTGAGAACGATTTTCTGGATGACCTTGAAAAGCTTCTCGCTGATGTCCAGATGGATGTAGAGTGCGATAAAAAGGGGGAGTCCGCTTGTAACCATGAGGAACAGATTAAAGAAATCTCGTTCATCGCCATCGATGTTGATAGCAGCGTGCAAGAAACCGTTGCGAATAGCTTCGGCGACCAGACTGTACACAATCTCAATAAAGCTCTAGGCGTGCGTATCCGTGACCTTCTGCCCGCGCTTTTCTCAAATCATCTCAATTGTAAACTCTACCATATTTATGGGGGAGTCTATTATCTCTTGCTACGCGGCTTTTCGCTAGCAAAGACAAAAAATAATGCCGAGCGCCTACGCAAAGCGTTAGAAGGGAGCATCGCAGTCAAACAGTCAGAGCTACCGGGCGGTACACTTATGCTGCCTGGGATGTCTGTACACCTGGGAGTGACCTGGTACTCCTATGAAAAACTTGTCGATTTCTTCGATCCCTCTTATATGCGGTCGGTTGTAGATGTGCGTTCAACACTTTATCATTCTTTAGATTTTGCTTTGAAAATGGGAACAGATACGAAAGGGAATATCGTCTATGCCTGGGACTCTGTAACCAGCACGTATGTACCGCATCAATCAGGGGGAGGAACAACCTAAAAAATAGATACATCAGAAAGAACAGATGGAAGTTGGAGGAGTGTGATTGATGTTAGTCAAAATATTCGTTTTAGGGCGGCCTGGCAGTGGAAAAACAACTGCTATTCAAGAACTTAGCAATAGAGCCCACCACCACGCATACTCAGCGCTGTGTATAGATGATTATAATATCCTCTCTCGTATGTCTCAGGAAGATACTCTCCATGAAAAGTTCCGCACTACCGATTATGGGGGCTTTGACGTTCTCGACCTCTCGGTCTTTGATACCGCACTGGAAGTCCTGGAGCAGCAAGCGCAGGCCGCCTTACAAACTGAACAAGATGGGATTATGACCATTGAGTTCGCACGTAATGATTATCGTCAGGCCCTGCGCAGGTTTAGTCCAGACTTTCTCAAGGATGCCTATATATTCTTTGTGGAAGCCGACCTGCATACCTGCATTCAGCGTATCTATGAACGTGCTACTAAACCTACACAACTGAAACGGCATTTCGTCTCAAACTATATTATGCAGACATACTATAGTAAAGACAACTGGACATACGTTTTAGATAACCTGAAAACGGAATATAATATCTATAAAACGATTGCGACTTTTTATAACACAGGTCCATTGTCAGACCTTATCGAGAAGGTCAACGATTTTGCAGAACAGCTCTTCGCACAGGAGTTCCCACCACATGCACGAACAGAGCTGATAACGGCTGGCAACTCGTCTCGATCGCTGTCATTTTAAGCTCATATAGCGCTACAGGAGAGGGCAATCATGTGGATGCATCCATGTAGATCGTTCAACAGATAATGGATAGATACTAGATAGATGGTGGAAACAGGGGAGAGGAAGTGGAGAGGATATGCTAGCTAGTAGATGCACTTCTGGCCTAGCTAGCATATCAGGAAGATTCTACTTTCGACGACACTTCATAACCTGAACTCGTGCTTCAGGCGCTTGTACGCAATGCTGCGTAGAGCTGCGTCTCTGCCACGAGCAGAGGGATCTTCAGAACGAGGACGCTTGTAATCACTTAAGCGGACTCCAACGTCAGAAAAAGCTCGTTCCAGGCGTGTCGACTCTCCATCCAGATCGGATAAGTTTGCCAGGTCGGTCAGCAATGCGGCTTTTTGCCCCGGTGGAAACCTGGCCACGACCTGGGCAACGGTGACAATAATAGAGTCTAATATGAGTCGATCAAGCGCTATCTGTGATGCGTCTGCAACTTCGTCCGTTAGACTGCTACTATCATAGGTGCGATATTCGGTATCATATAGCGTCGGGCGTACCAGACACCAGTCTTTCTTACGCCAGTCGCGAAAGTGGTTACGTGCTATGACTCGGCTCAAAGCCTTCAAGGACCCGATGGGAGGCAATTCGCCGCGATACGAGCGCTGGTAATATCTAAATGCACGCATCACTGCCTCATGTGCGATGTCTTCTGCAATCTCCTTGTGCTGTCCATACCAGGATAAGACCCGCGAATCTCGTACCCATATCTCAACAAGAGGAAATAGCCAGATATACAGATCGTACCACGTTTGCTCATCTACTATTTCAGGCTCATCAACATGAGCAACTGTCGCGTCTGTTAACATGAGCGAAACCTCCTGCAATTTCCTGGTCAAATCAATCTTGTGTTACTACACATTCAGCTTACTCTTACCTCATGTATTTTCTTTTGATACAATATGCACTTCTTACTCTTTATATATGCTCAGCAGCTCTAAAGAGTCTATAGAAGATAATAAAGAAGTCAATTTACAAGTCAAGAAGAAAATTGTCGCGTCCTCAATAAATGGTACCTGAGAAGAAGATTTTTGTCAATACCTTGAAAGGAAACTTCTACATCTTACCAGCCATAAGGAAATAAAAGGACATAAAAATAAACTTTCCTCATATTTTCCCCAGTTTTCCTCAGTTTCCATTTCTTCTAAATAGAAATCCTCATATTTCACTGGCTCTTTTGCATCTTTCAATAAAAAACCTCACATGTTTTTTATATAAAATAGGTATACAAACAATTACAATTATGGTACTATTAAAAGTGTGCTGCATCGGCCCTTAGTTCTTTTCCGCTATGTCAGGGAGGCGCAGATGGATGTGCGAAGTAAACAGTCAATACAACAACATCTTCAAAAAGAGGATGTGCAAGAACGAATTCTACAAAATATCCACAAAGGGCGTGATGAGGCGACGGTAACGATTAGTCGAGCCGCCGACCTGTTTGGCATTACCGAAAATAAGCTCCGCGACTGGGAAGAGTACGGTTTTCTCAATCCCTTGCGACCAGGTGGCCCCAAGGGACGTAGACTCTATACGCCTTCCGAGCTGGATAAACTGGCGATTATTCGCGAGTTGATTAACTCGGGTTACTCTGCCAGCGACATTCCTCCCGATATTGATAAAGTCTGGCATAATGTTCGTTCACATAGAGAGCTCATCGCGCCAATAAACGGGCATGAGTCATTTATACAGGCACAGGCAACTCAGTTCCTCGAACAACCAATTAATTTACGCATTGCACAGGCTCGCACAGATCTATTTTGGCGCTATTATGCTACCCATGCCTTACGTCTGGCTTTAACATTAATTTGCGAAGATATTCCTCATACGACTGCTGGTCTGCTCCTGCCGCTCACACCAGGCGTAGATACCAGTGCAATCCTGCGTGTGGATGATATAGCTACATTGGGCGAGTCATTGGTTGGCTGGTTAAGCCAGAGCGGTTCGTCACACACACTCCTTACAGCACGACCTTCTTTCCAGTACAGTTCGGATTATCGCGTCGAACCACTGCAGATAATGAAGGCAGGTATACCACAAGAAGATCCAGGGAAAGACAATACGCTCATTGTTGTACAACGAGAAGCCAGCCCTCTTACACTTAGCAAGGATGTAGTGACGACGATTCGTAGCCTCTTACAACCGCTCTACGCCGAGCATGAACGCTCACGGGCATGTTTGGGTCCTGGTATGCGTGATGTGCTCGATTCGGCCACCGATCTGGGCAGCAGCGCAAACTATGAGGATGTTATTTTAAATGGTCTGTCCGATATGGTTATACAACTGGGGAGAATGACAGCTGAGGGACAACCACGCTGGCGTTTTTGTTGGATTCTTCTGCCACGCGATTCCTCACAGTTTCTTCAACTCAGCAATCTGGTCATCCGTGGGCAGAATCAGAATCCCTTCTTTAAGTCAAAGTCGTCGATTGTTTCATCAGATAAACATGCAAACAATCCATATCTCAAAGCGCTCCAAAGCCGGCACATTCTTTATCAACCGGATATTCCACCTGATGACATCCCTACAGCGTTCCGTGATCTCGACCGGCCCATTCGTTCGGCAATTGCACTCCCAATCGGTGGTGAAGATGGGCTCTCAATCGGCGTTCTCTATGTTGCTTCACATATCGTTGATGCCTTCACGCTGGATGATCAACGGCTACTGCGCTTCCTGAGCCGTATGATCGAAGAGTTGCTCAAAACATATCGCATACGCCAGCATGTGACACAAAAGTTAACCGATATAGTGAAAAATCCTGGTCTGGTGGATACTTTCTTTGAGGGCTTTGCATCTGAGAACGATTTTAATCATGATGTCGAGACGCTCCTCTCTACCATTCAGAAGCAGATAGCCAGCGAACAGCGTGAGGAAAACTTTACCGAAAAAGCTATCTCTTTTATCGCACTTGACATTGATGGGCAGAGTAGCCTTGCGAATAAATATGGTGATCGCCTGGTAAGAAACCTTACGCGTGAGGTAGGGCTGCGTGTGCAAGAGCAGATTCGTACTTTCTTTAAGGAATATCCAGACTGTCAGCTCTACCACATCTATGCGGACCGCTTCTTCATTGTACTCAAGAATACTTCGCTTGAGCAAACACGTGAGCATGCAGAACGTCTACGCATGGGCGCATTTGGCACGTATAAGCTGGATGCACTGCGTATCTTCTCCGATCAACATACACGTCCCGAAAGTATGGTTGAGTTAGACAATATCTCTGTCTGCCTGAGCGTCACTTCTTACCCATACCCCAAACTAGAAGAGATCCTACACGAATATACAATGGAATATGCAGTGACTCAGGTCCGCTCCATTATCACTTCTGCCCTTGATGTAGCGCTGGTCAAAGGGCAGATAGAAGGTGGTAATGTCGTCATTAGCTGGGATTATGACATCCGCAACTTTGTTCGTTGGTCACCCACGAAAAACAAATAATAATAGAACTTCTCTTTTATTGATTCCAGTCAATCTATCTTTGATCAAAGATAGATTGCAGGGTTATTAATTGGATTTATGACACTCGCAATTTCCTCATGGGCTGCTCGCTAAGAACAAATAATGCAATGCCTATCTCATCGATTCTAGTTAATATGCAGCCAGCTCAAATCCCCGTGTTTGCATTTTATAATATATCCACATAGTCCCCATCTGTGCCATTGCCAGTTACCACTTGTACCATGCGCCCGTTACCGACTATATCAGACAATAGCAACACTCCCCCTTACTCACTCATAGAGCACCTGTATAGAAGTGCATTTAGGTGCATTATTTGTGTACTCAGATAGAGTAAGAGGAAGTGTTGTAGATGGGAGTTTTTCCAAAATGGCTATCAAAATCTTTCTTTTAGGCCGTCCGGGGTCAGGCAAATCGACGGCAGCTCGCTATATTGATATAATAACGCGGGAACACGGTTGGTCCTCCATACACATCAACGATTATGACTTCCTGCGCTCAATGTATCAGTCCGATACGTGTTATCAGAGGTTTAAGCCCTCTGTATATGGCGGGTTCGATGTGCTCGATTTCTCTGTGCTCGATGTGGCACTCCAATCAGTTGAAGCGAAAGCATGCCTCTATATGCCTTCTTCTAAAAAGCTTCTGCTTTTAGAATTCGCACGTGATAACTATCAGAGCGCCCTCAAACAGTTTCAGCCGGCATTTTTACAGGACGCTTACTTCCTTTTCTTTGAGGCAAATATTGACATGTGTGTCCAAAGGGTCTACCAGCGCAGCACCAATCCAGCGTCATGCGATGATCATTTTATCTCCGAACAAATGATCCGTAGCTATTATCGCGAGGATAACAAGCCCTATATGACATATAAGCTATTGGCTGACTACGGTATTAGCGACAAGAGGGTCCGCGTCATCAACAATATGGGCTCACGCAAAGAATTCAAGGTGCAGATAAAGAATTTTGTGAATAGCATACTGGAATACTCTATGATAGAGGAAATGCAGGAATTCCAAGCACTTCAAAGCTAAGAAGAAGATGACTATTTCAGGCGTTTTACCAGAAATAAGGCTGCTAGATCAACAAAGGCAAGGCCGCCCCATCGTGGATAGCAAGCGTCGCCAAATAGATTTGACTCGTATGATACAGTATCAGTGATGACTTCCCCTGAATAGTTGATAGGAGAGCGAGGACGAGTGGCATCAACACGTACTCCTTTTGAGAAACTGACTCCAATCCATCCTAATCGCCGCATCACATTAGAGACTGGGTCGCAACCAATAGCGCCGCGTGTGATCGATCTACTGATCCCACTCGGCTTTGGTCAGCGTGCCTTGATTGTCGCACCGCCTCAGGCGGGTAAGACAACAATTTTGCGGCAAATAGCGAGCGCAATTCAGCAGAATTTCCCAGAAGTGCGCATCTCTCTTTGCCTGGTAGATGAGCGACCCGAAGAGGTTACGGATTGGCGTATGGCCCTGCGCGGCCCACTGGTCAGGCACTATACATCGAGCTTTGATCAACAATCCTCTAAACACGGACGCATCGTGGAGCAGGCGCTCCAGGAAGCCCGCCGTGATGTTGAACAAGGACACGATGTGGTAATGCTGCTGGATTCACTGACCCGTCTGGCACGCGCCCACAATTTAAATACTGATATGTGGCAATCTTCACGCAACCAGCGCGGTGGGTACGGTAGCCGTACTCTTTCTGGTGGCATCGACGCCAATGCGCTGGAAGTTGGTCGGCGCGTCTTTGGTGCTGCACGCACGCTTGAAGAGGGCGGTAGCCTGACTATTGTCGCAAGTTGCCTGGTTGAGACGGGAAGCCGCCTTGATGAGGTTGTCTATGAAGAATTTAAGGGCACGGGAAACCTGGAGGTACGCCTCTCGCGTGAGTTGGCCGACCGCCGTATCTTCCCTGCTATTGATGTAACCGTCTCCAGTACGCGTCAGGAAGAACGCTTGCTTTCACCCACTGAGTTGCGTGCGAATGCGATTGTACGCCGCAGAATGGCTGACATACCACGCCGCGAGGGTGCCGAGCAAGTTATTCAACTTTTTGAGAAGACTCCTTCAAATGCCCAACTGGTCGAGGCTATTGTGAGACAAGGCTAACACCAGGGCGAAACATACAAAGATTGTATACAATTGATCCGTTCTCAAGTTGATACAGCATGCAATACGTTATCGCTCTCTTTCCGTATATGGTCGTGGGCTGCGTGGTCAGCCCACGGTCGCTTCTCCTGGCTCGCCTGTGTTCCCTTTCTCTGCCCTGGAACCCGTTACAAGAAGAGGCCGGAGCTTTCGGAGACTGTTTCTCCGTTGTATGAGCTGTGCACATTGCCTTCTTTCCACAACGTTTGTCTCTTGAGAGAGGAATGCGCGCGGCAAGCCACGCGCATTGGAGGAGGAAAAGCAGTCAATCAAGCCTAATACCCGATATACACACGCTGCAGCCTACACAAGAGGTATACACTCGTGATATACTGTGGGAACCACACAACAGTTTAGAATAGCATATATCTGTAGGAAGCAATCTCAACTGCAGGGCAACAATTTTATAGTGCAGAGGATATAGACTGGAGCATATTATGCGCTGCCCATATTGTAGCGAATCTAATCCAGATAACACAAAATTTTGTATTCGCTGCGGCCGTGGCCTTATAGCACCTACTTCAAAATCAGGGCGGCCTGCCCAACCTCCACGACCGGCTCAAAATCAGCCCATGCGACCGGCTCAACCACCTGCTGGCTATCCGGCACCTCCCCGAACCCCATCGGGAGGCCCTGGATCACCAATACCTTCTCAAGCTTCTCTATATCCACCACCACCAAATCAGTACACACGCTCAGCTTATCCCCCTGGTTCAGGGAATGTTTCCTCAGCAACAGTACTACGTCCCAACATAACTCCACCACCCATACCTGCGACCGCAAAAAACGCTGCGTCAGAAGCAAGCGAGCGTATGCGTACCATGATAGATGCAAATGTTATACCTTCTCCACAAACAGCCACAAATGACGCCCCTGGGCCATTTCCACCCAGCACACGACAGCAACTGGAAACGCTGCTGCAAGGCGCTCTCCCTTATACATTGGTTGATGACACCGAACGCTATGGCAAGAAAAAAATTGTACGTATCGCTTATCGTCAATGTGTAGGGTGGCAGCAGGTTGGCACATTACTAAAAGCTCTCAAAGAGTATGATGCACCCGAGTTTGACACCGTTGTTATTCAAGGAACCTTCGAACAAGACAAAAATACTTACTACTATACCAACGGGCAACTGATCTTTGATCGTAATGTGCGACTGGGTGGCCTGATACAGCTCCGCTATCAGTTAGAGACTGGTAATGGCCTGTCGAGCGACTCAGTACGCTTTGTAATAGCGGAATAACGGGCAATCACATGCAAGTGACAGAAATCATCGCGAAGAAGCGAGACGGTAACCTCCTGAGTACGGATGAGATCACCTGGCTGATTCAAAAGTATACACAGGGGCAGATACCCGATTATCAGATGGCTGCCTGGCTTATGGCGGTCTATTGGCGTGGGATGGATGCACGTGAGACAAGCGACCTTACAATGGCTATCACACGTTCTGGCGAGCAGTTGTATGTGCGCGATACTATCTCTCCGGTGATCGATAAACATAGCACAGGTGGCGTGGGAGATAAGGTAACACTTGCCGTCGCACCGTTAGTTGCAGCATGTGGGGTTGCGGTAGGTAAGATGACTGGACGTGGGCTTGGCCATACAGGTGGCACCGTCGATAAGCTGGAGTCTATCCGTGGCTTCCGCGCAACCCTTTCGCGTGCTGAGTTTCTCGCGATTCTCCAAAAACACCGCATCGTTCTGGCAGGACAATCGAGCGACCTGGCACCTGCTGATGGGAAGCTCTATGCTCTGCGCGATGTAACCGGGACGATAGAAAGTGTTCCGCTGATCGCCTCTAGCATCATGAGTAAGAAACTCGCCATTGGGGCATCGCATCTACTGCTCGATGTCAAATTTGGTAATGGTGCCTTTATGAAAACGACGCAACAAGCTTACGAGTTAGCACAAACGATGGTTGAGATCGGGCGCTCCTCTGGCTTGCATACGGTTGCAGCCATTACCTCAATGGAACAACCCCTGGGTTGCGCAATCGGGAATGCGCTTGAGATGGCCGAGGCTATCGCCATTCTGCGTGGAGAGGGGCCGGAAGATGTATCAGAGCTGTGCTATCATGAAGCGGCAGAGCTACTACTTATGACGGGCAAAGTTACAAGCGCAGAAGAAGCAGACACGCTTATCCAGAACACAATACAATCGGGAGCAGCCGTTCAGAAGTTAGCTGAGATTATTGCCGCACAGGATGGAGATCGACAGCAGATTGAAGATCCTCGATTATTACCGCAAGCCCCTGTTCGTGTCATGCTCACCGCGCCGTGTGCTGGCTATATTGCATCCATTCATGCTGAACACATTGGCATCGCCAGCATGAACCTGGGTGCGGGCCGCTTCAAAAAAGGTGATCCAGTTGATCATCGCACTGGCCTCGTCCTACAGGCCAAAGTCGGCGCTCACCTCAACGCAGGCGACCCATTAATAGAGATCCATGCACGCGATGAGCACGAGGCGGCATCCATACAAAGCGCTCTTCTTGCTTGCTATACCTGGAGCGAGGTGCCTGTTCAGCCTCAACCTTTAATCCATACAGTCATTCGACCATAGGCAAAACGCACATATTTTTACTATACGGCTTAACTTCAATGCGATGATTCACTCACAGTATACCATAGCAATTTGAAGTTAAGGAAACAGGGGAGAAGCCTCAGCATAGGGCTTTGACCCTATGCTGAGGCCGTTGAACATTATTTCAGGCGGGCTTCGAGATTGGTAAGTTGATCGCGTAGCTTGCGATTCTCCTCACGAACCTCATCGAGATCAGTGCGCAGTTGTTTGAGCTGAGCATCATCTTTGTTGGTTGAGCGCAGCTTGCGAGCGGCAACCAGGTAGCTGCGCTGGACACCTGAGTCTATCTCTGAAGATGCCAGGCGCTCCAGTAAGCTGGCCGCACGTACCTCACCAAAGCTCGCCAGGGCTATAGAGGCCAGATGGCGTACAGGCGCCCAGCTATCGTGTTCTGTGGCGGTGCAGAGGGTATCAACTGCACGTTGCCTCGCTTCCTCGCTATAGAGATAGCGGTTCGCACCAACAGCGGCAAGGCCAGCCACGGCGGCGCGGCGCAGGGTCGGATAGTTATGATCATTGAGGGCGTAGCTAGCCATACTCTCAATGACGCGATCCTGGCCTGTTGCACCCAATCCATTAAAGATGCCACGCTGCACCGTATGTGTCCAGCTGGGACGATCCAAAATCTGGAGTAAAAAGTCTACGCTGCCTTCAGTGCGCGTCTTACCTAGAGCCTCAGCCGCACCAGCCTCTACGAGATAGCTAACATCGTCATGCTCAAGGGCGGTCCGCAAGGCCTGGGCAGAACGTTGAGCCAGTTCAGCCTGTTGAGGAGCCTGGTAGTGACCCAGAGCACGCGCAACAGCCTGTCGTACACGCGAGAATTGCGTCGGATCAAGCTCTTGCAAAGCTTTGATGAGCACGTCTTGAGCTTTCTCGTCGCCAATGGTTGCCAGAGCCTGGGCGGCGACAACGCGTACACCCCAGAAAGCATCATTATTCAAAGCGGTGGTGAGAGCTTCGAGGCTAGCGGCTTCTTTGCGCTTACCCAGTTCTTCCGCCGCCTCCACACGGCCCAGCACATCGGGATCATGTGCAAGTTGGTAGCGCAGCATAGTGGTCGAGCGCTCGAACTTGAGGGTCTTGAGCAGCCAGCCATCAGGATCAATACGTACCATTACGGGTTCCTGTTCAAGCGGCAGATAGAAACTCTGCTCGACCTGTCCATCCTCGCCAAGCAACACCTGCATGTTAACGGTACGCGTCTGTGATGCCCCTGCAGACCCATCGGCAGTAGGAATAGTAAAGGCCAGATCAAGCAGAGTATAGAAGCAGGCCGTAAGCTCGTCAACCTTTTGTGTCTGTTTAATTTTGAGCTTTGCTAGCTTCTGTTCGCTATTCCATGCATAACTAACTTCTAATTCAGGATGGCCACCTCCATGGACCCACTGTTGGAAGAAGCGCTCCAGGCTCCGTCCAGTGACCTCTTCCAGGGTGCGCATCAGATCGGCGGTGACGACCTCTTTTGTGCGATACTGTTCAATATAGGCATGGATGCCACGGCGGAAATTTTCGTGTCCAAGATAGTGGCGTAACATATGCAAGACCCAGGCCCCTTTGTTATAGAGGTGGCGGTCAAATAGTTCGAAGCCACGGTCATGATAGACATAATAGACAATCGGGCGACGATACTCACGGTCCTCAGCTAGATAGCCCTGTTTCTCCTGCAACATCGAGTATTTGAAGTCATCATTGCCACGATCATACTCGCCCCACATCTGCTCAAAGTAAGTGGCAAAGCCCTCGTTCAACCAACCATTCGACCAATCGCGGCAGGTTATAAGATCCCCAAACCACTGATGTGCCAGTTCATGAGCCACGACAGTCGCAAGATCGATACCAATATCCAGCGCAGCCTTCTTGTCTGGTAGCAGAGCAAAGCTATGCGTCGTTGCCGTCGTGTGCTCCATGGCACCAGTGTAGATCTCGACAACGGTCTGTGCATACTGATCATAGGGATATTCAACACCGGTAAACTCGGAGAAGAAGCGCATCATTGCGGGCGTCTTGCCCATGTAGAGCGGTGCATCCTCTTTACGATCTTTGCGCACATAGTAGTTTACAGGTTTGCCATTATAGCTATCCTCGATAACCGCGAAATCGCCGACGACCAGCGACACGAGATATGCAGCATGCGGGACATCGTGCTGCCAGTGATGGGTCTTTGTGGCACCATTATCGGTCACACCCAACAGATTGCCGTTGGAAACCGTAAGAAATTGAGCCGGTACAGTCACAACGATCTCAGTAGTGGCTCGATCATTGGGGGCATCATGGCACGGGAACCAGAAGCTATGATAGCGTGGCTGCCCAAAGGTCCAGGCCTGAACCGGGCGCGTCGGATCTTCGGGCACAGGCTTCATAAAATGCAGGCCAGCACGTGGTTTCGCGTGGTACTGTATCGCGATAGTAAATTGCTCACCATGCTTATAGACCCGATCCAGAGTCACGATAATCTTCTTACCAGTATAGGCGTAGGAAAGTCTCGCTCCGTTAGTGAGCGTTACGCTCTCGATCTGCAGCTCTTCGGCGTCCAGCACAACGGTTTTAAGCTCCTCATACAACGTGGCAAAGGTCGTATAAGCAGTACCACGAACGGTTTCTTGCTCAAAGTCCAACGTAATGTCCAGCTTGACATGCTGGACATCAGCAGGGCGATCGGGGGCAAATTGCAACTGATCTCCGGACAGCTCAAACGATCTCGCTTGCGGTGATGGCAGTGCATGCCCTAGCATATACAAGCTATAGCCATTGCCAAGCTCGATAGCCTCTCCTCGATTACATGTAAACAAAGTATGGCTCCTCATGTTTGGGTGATAATCAAAACAGTAACAGAACGCAGCGTTGTGTTCTACGACATAGCCCGCTATTGAAAAGATTCTCTTATATATCACATATTATCGCATAGACAATCAAACTTTGATCTCATCTCGAACGTATGTGATTACGCAAGGCAAATTGCGGTCGGGCAGATAGCTACTCACCTTGCTTCCTATTTACATCCCATAAACACAGGTTTGTGCATGTGTCCTAAATCAGGAAAACCAGTAGGGTGAATCAAAGCATTTTGAGGCTCGTTACAAAGCGAGCATAAGGATATTGGTAAGTATTGAGCTAAACGCTGTAAAAATTGAAAGAAGGCTATTGATGCGTACAGAAACGCGTGGTATCAGTAGATTCACACAGACAGTGCGCTTTTTCCGTGTTGCGCGCCTGCTGCTGTGGACGATATGGATTATTTACCGCGAACGGCAGCGGGTTGTGAATGCACGTGAGCGCGGCAACTACGAGGTGCAGCCTAATATAGAGGTCTTAATAAAAGTATTGGTCGCATTTCGTCAGACCTCGCTCAAATTGGGCGTGTTGATGATCAAGCTAGGGCAGTTTCTCAGTTCGAGAGCTGACCTCTTGCCCGAGCCAGCTCTGGCAGTACTCACGTCGCTGCAGGATGAGGTGCCAGCGGAATCATTTGATCATGTTATCAGGGTAATTGAGAGCGAACTTCATGGGCCAGTTGAAGATGTCTTTAGTATGATTGAACGCAAGGCTACGGCCGCCGCCTCGCTGGGGCAGGTACATAAAGCAGTGCTGGCCAGCACAGGTGAGACCGTGGCACTCAAGGTTCAACGCCCACATATCGATCAGTTGGTCGCAATGGATTTGAGCACACTCAAGTTCGTGATCTGGATTATTACCAAGTTCTTCCATAGTGACTTTATCGATCTATGGGGCATCTATCGCGAGTTCAGACGCACAGTCTTCGAAGAGATTGACTTTGTGACCGAGGGCACAAACGCCAAACGCTTCAGCGAGATGTTCAGGGATGATCACACGATCTACATTCCACATGTGTATGAGGAATATACCACGCGGCGCTTCCTGGTCTTAGAGTGGATCGATGGGATCAAAATCAATGATTACGCAGCGCTTGAGGCCGCAGGCTTCGATCGGCTAGAGGTTGCCACACGGACCGTCAACGCGTATTTCTACCAGTTTTTTGATGCCGGCTTCTTCCACGCTGATCCTCACCCTGGCAATATTCTCGTCAAAAAGGGCTCACTGCCGGACGATCCGATTGTGACCTTTGTAGATTTCGGCATGGTTGGATCTATTACGAAGTCAATGAAACGTGCGCTGCGCGATGTGTTCTTGAGCATGGTTACACGCGATGCGCACCTGATGGTCGGTTCGCTGGTGAAGCTTGGCTTTGTAGGCGAGGGCGCAAACCTTAGCTCGATTGAACGTGCAATGTCGCTCTTGCTGGACCAATATCTGGGAATGAGCCTGGGGCAGATGCGCCATATGGATATGAGCGAGGCCGGACAGGACATTATGAACCTGCTCTATGGTCAACCATTTCACATCCCGGCACAATTTGCTTTCACGGGGCGAGCGGTCGGCACATTGCTAGGCGTCTCCACTGGACTCTCGCCAGACTTCAACTTCCTTGCAGTTGCAACCCCTTACGCTCAGCGGTTTATAGGGCTGGATACCAAGGGCATGGGCGAGACCGCGCAAGAGATTTTAACGCAGCTACTAAATGCCAGCCGCACCCTGCTAGCCCTACCCGGCTCCGTCGAGCGACTGATTACAAAAATTGATACAGGCCAGATGGAGGTCAGGCTCGCAAATGTACCATCAGTTGGCAGAAGACCCCGCCGCCGTGGCCGCGATGCAAGCACTGCAGTAGCCACAACGACGCAATCACACGAAGCCAGAAACGCTTCGTTGACGCTTATGTTCCTGGCCTCGCTGGGTAGCGGCATCTATCTACTGAAATCACCAACCAAGGCACCCGCCTGGTTCTGCCTGGCACTCGCAGGTGTAACAGCTCTGGGTAATCTGCTTAAAAAATAAGAGAGATTTGCATTCAAAGCAGAAAATATCTCTGTCAAAAAAGGTCGGCGTTCTACTTGTGAATGCCGACCATTTTTGACATGAATCAGGTTAAGATGAAACATTATGACATAGCATATTTAGGCCAAAAAGAAGCTCATTGTCCAGAGGCCAATGAAAAAGCTGTTATGCTTGAGGTAAGCTTGACCTTCTCGTTTC
>Ga0302321_100002291_pt1 | contig 16437 bp, 12 predicted proteins | sample Fen_T0_1_FD_202505 | JGI IMG/M metagenome (GOLD analysis project Ga0302321, IMG submission 202505) | Peat permafrost microbial communities from Stordalen Mire near Abisko, Sweden - Fen_T0_1 | ecosystem: Environmental > Terrestrial > Soil > Wetlands > Permafrost | place: Sweden: Abisko...
AATATTAGGAAGAGGGACAGAAATCTTTTCATAAAAAAATCAGTATATGTTACACTGGAGCAGACTAAGCTATTCTATTCAAGTGTTTTTGATCCGTTAGCCTGGTATTTGTACTGAAAAGAAACATATCCTGATAAATTGGTAGCGCTGTAATAGCTTTTGAACCAAACCTTTGCAAATTTGCCTGAAGCTGTTTTTACTATATATATATAGTCTGAAGGGACAATCTGAGTTCCCTGGGCAGCAAACTCGAGACCAAACCATGTATATAATTTGGGATTAACTATATAAGTTGCATAACCTTGTTGTACTGCAATACTTATTGATTCATCCGGTACAAAGGTTGAAGTATCTGAAACAACTTTTAATGCATCGAATCCGGTCTGCCCTTTCTGATAAGAGTTAGCTGCACTGCCTTGTCCGGTTCCTGATAAACCGCCATTTGTTTTAATCCTGTAACGCTGGAATGCCAGGTCCCATGAAGTTGACGTTGAAGGATCTACTACAGCAACAGTATCATTGGTTTCGAAACTGAAGTATACCCAGGATGTTGACTTTGTGGAATTAATTTCGAATGTCTGAGCCTGGATTGGCTGAAGAGTACTATCCTTTTTACAGGAAGCAAATGACAAAACGATTAAAGCAGATAAGTAAATTAGTTTCTTCATAATTCTTACAATTTTATTCAGCAAAAGTAAAATCGTAAGAATTTTGAAAATGGTAAGAATCAGGTTTTTTGTGGTACAAATCGTTTGTGAATATCCCTGAACCGCTTAGGCGTAATGCCTGTCTTGCTCTTAAACACTTTGTTGAAATAGGAATTATCCTCAAAATTCAGTTTGTATGCAATCTCGGAAACCGACATATCAGATGACAGCAGTAACTTTCTGGCTTCCTGCATTAACCTGCTTTGTAATATTTTCTTTAAACTGCTGTTAAAATGCTTATTACAAATTTCATTAAGCTGACTTTCAGATATATTAAATGCCGAAGAATAAAAACTAAGTTGCTGCTCTTTAATAAATGATGTATCTATCAAATGTGATAAAGAATGAATTAATATACTATCGTTATTTTTTGATTTACCTGATCTGGCTTTATATAATTCTGTCAGTTTCAATAACATTATATTCAAATGCGAACGTATAATAACAGCAGAATTATTTTCAGGTGTATATAATTCATATTCGCTTTCAATTGCGTTTATCACTGAACTGACAGGAATAAACTCCTTATCCTCCAGATTAATGCAAGGCGTGCAAAAATCAGTGGCAGTAAGTGAGGTATAGGCAAACAGGTTTAACAACCTGATATAGCTGAACTCTTCTACATAAAAGTCCTGGCAAAAGAAAAAGATAATTCCTTCAGCATCACCAAGCCTTTCAAAGGAATGCATCTGGTCGGGCCCGATAATAGCTACACTCTGAGGCTTAATCTGGTATGTATCATTATTAATTACAATGCTTCCGCTGCCTTTCGTAAATAGAATTACCGAATAAAAGTCGTGGGCATGTTCCTTTCGGATAAAGCAATAGAGGCTCAGAAATTTAACGATACTGTTAAAATAAATACCATGTACTTTAATGTCCCTGAGGAAACTAAAATGGTAAAGTGATTTTTCAGTGTTGTGATATGTTTGAGAAACGGCTCTCATGACACCGGCAAATGTACCTAAATAACATTATAGCAAACCTCAGGAGTAATATATATCATATTTTATATGAGAATCAGCTATTTGCCATTGAGAAAAAATGAGGAACTGACTGGCAGATATTAAAATATCATTCTGAATGTTACACCTGCCATTAACTCTGGGGAAACCTCGAGCCTTCCATTATGCAGCATCATTATCTGTTGTGACAGACTAAGCCCGATCCCAGAGTTCGTTACCTTTGTGGAATAGAAAGGGAGGAATATACGCCCTATTACCTCCTTACTGATGCCGGCTCCATTGTCAGATATTGAGATCTGTACATGTTCTGATTCATGTAATGATGCAACGCTGCGGACTTCAGGTAACTTCTCCCTGGTCGATATTGAAACCGGTTCTCCCGTTATTTATGACTCTCCTTACAGAATAATTAATCTGTCGGATAATAAGCTTTATATCAATACCGAAAGTATAGAACGAATCATCTATCCAGGACTTAACGGAATTTCTTTTCATAACTTTGAGAAGGAGTTTTCAGTTAAGGGCTTTGAAATCCAGGCAAAATATATGCTCATTAATCCTCCTTATTATGTAGATGAAGCCACTGCAAATCAGATTGCTCCTGTTTTTGCTCAGGGTATGCTGGCACATTTTGCCGGCGATGAAACCATTTCTGCTGAGGCAAATGCGCAGATAGAGACAATATCCGCCATTTCACCTGACCTTGCCAATATTATTTATGGACTTTATACTGATTTACCACCATCCGATAATAAATTGGTTGTTGATCTGAATTAATATGCTATCTGTTTAAAAAGAAAGCTATTATCTGCAAAAAGTCCGTAAGAACAAGCAGTTACTTACGGACTTTCTCATTATTTATTTTTTTATTTATTTACTATCAACAAGCATCGGCAGGCTTTTGCCGTTGGTCATGAAGATGAGTTTTGCATTTGGTGAGTTGGTAATAGCCTTTATCATTTCATACTGAAGCAGCTTTTCACTCAAACCTGTGCTCAAAATTTTCTGATAATCGGCAATACCCTGAGCTTCAACTCTCTTACGCTCGGCTTCCTGTCTTTCCTTCTGAAGTACGAAGGTCATTTTCTGGGCATCCTGTTCGGCATTAATTTTTGATTCAATAGTTGCCTTAACAGATGCGGGGAGCGTAATATTTCTTACCAGGAGCTGTTCCAGTAGGAGACCACGCTCTTTAAAATTGGCCTCAATTGTTGTGAAGATACGCTGCTGGAATTCATCCCTTTTAGATGAGAATAAAGCCACAGCATCGTAATAAACAGCATTATCCCTGATCTTTGTTCTGCAAATCGGACGAACAAGAACATTCCGGTAATCAGTTCCAACCTCTTTGAGGATACGCGGAGCTTCAGCAGGAACAACTTTATACAGGACAGTCAGGTCGATAACTACTTCCAGTCCATCAGCTGATAAGACACGAATTGCATCATCACCCTGCTTCGACCCTTCATCCTGAACACCTGACATGGTGTAATTCTCTGTTCTTACATCAAACATGACTACCTGCACAAGTGGATTGATTACATTTAGTCCGCTTTCAAGGATATCGTTGTTCACTTTCCCAAATAGTTTCTGCACGCCTACCTGTCCCGGTTCAATCTGAACAATACATGCAATTGACATACCAATTAGTACCACGATCACTCCTGCGGTTTTAATCATTGATCTGTATTTACGAAGCATCGGTTCATCGGATTTTGCAGCCACGAACCCAATGATAAGAATAATAATCCCTACAACAATTACTGTCATAACTTTAATAATTAGGTTTTACGTTATTAGAAGATATAAAGATAATCAGAAAAATGAAATTACTATCCGCAAAACTCAAGGTATATCAAGTTAACAATCAGCCCTTGCTTCAGGCTGCATGATCCCGGTTACTATAAGGTAAATGTATAGGTATACTTCAGAAGTATCGATCTGCTATTGTATAACGGAAGTCTTGGATTTTCAATGTCCCTGTAAGTAGATCGTCCTTCGTTGACCACTATGTAAAAATCATTCCCCTCACGGGGGTTATATCTGAACCTGAAATTTGTCATCATTGCATTATCAGCGCTATTATATTGAATAAAAGCGCTTAATGACAATTTAGTGTTGATCATTACAAGGGCTTTAAACCCTAATACTGCAGCATTAAATGACTGTCCCCGGCTGGAAAAATTAACAAAGTTGTAATTGTATTTAATTCCAAGCTGTAGACTTGAGCCTATATTCCATGAAGGTTCAGCTCCAATGGTAAGGCGGGTTCCGTCATAAAATGATCCAGCCCAAAGGTCAAGGCCCATCACGAATTTGTTTGTTTTTGGTGAATTCAGATGTGATTCCAGCTGGTTAAACCCATATTTACCTGCCGGCACATATGTATTTTTCGATAAACTAAATGTGTCAGCCACATTTTCAAATAAATGATTTATTGATAACATTCCACTATAACCCGATTTAAAATTAAAATCATACATTACTCCGGTCTGAACTGACTGAGCTGCATTATTTGTATTATCAAAGTAGGTTATAGCGTTAATTCCTATCTGGTGACTCTGAAGCGCTGATGATTCACCAGGTATCCATCCATAACCGAAACCACCATAGTAATGAGTATAATTATTACGGGCAAAGAACCCTACACCAGGATTAAAATCCTTACCACTCCTTGCATAAGTAAAATTATAATTCAGTCCCTTTTGTGTGAATCTGTCCCAGCTTACAAACAACTCTGTCGGATCGAGCGATAATGCTTTATTCCTGGATGTTTTATCCATGACCTGTGCAACTTTTATATTCACGTAGTCATTGTCAGAGATCTTAAAAATCCCATCCATACCGTAAGCCGTATTATACGATCCATCAGTACCCATTCTTGAGGTGAGTATCCCTCCTAAATAACTATTTTCATTTATTACCTGCCGCCTCAGTCGGAAAATTCCGAAATTTTCGGATGAAAGAGGATTAGCCACACCAACGCTCTGATTGACCGCATGTGTCTGCATATCAAGAAATCCCATATCCCATTTCCCAATCATCCCGGTTACTCTGGCACCGCCATAGATCGGGACCTGCTCTCCATTATTGAGGCCGATCCTTCTGCTGTAGAAAAGACTTCCTCCAGGTTCAAAATCAAACGTGAATACGCTCGATCGTTCCTGGAAAAATGTCCGCTTCTCCGGGAAAAAAAGTGAGAATCTTGTAAGATTAATCTGCTCGTCATCTGCCTCAACCTGAGCAAAATCAGTATTTACCGTAAGATCCATTGTCAGATTATTGGTAAGACCATATTTCACATCGAGGCCGGCATTCAGCGTAGGACTTTTATCAAGCTTATAAGCTGTTGCACTTTCATTTAGAATATTGTCAAGCTGCAGCCCGCCAATAGCATAAGGAGCTATATAAAATGGCTTTTTGGATTTAAGTCCGTCAAATACAATTTCCTGAGCTTTGGATGGTCTGAAAGCACTTGTCTGGCCCCAGTTTGGCGGGATTGCAGGATAAACATCGACTTCATTTTTATGGGCAATTGTTCTAAGGCATATCACTCCCATAATCACCTTCCCGTCTTTCGCCTTAAACCTCATGCTCGAAAACGGGATCCTCATTTCAACAAACCAGCCTTCTGAATTTTTGGTGGTCTTTACATCCCAGAAAGTATTCCAGCTCATATTAAATGGGTCCTGGCTGGGATCTGTCATACCCATTGCGTCCTTGGAGATTGTAAAATCGCTTCGTAAACCTGCGGGGGTTGTGGAAAATCCCAGACCATTTTCCTTATCGTTGAAAGAATCAAAGATCAGTATCAATTCCTCACTTAAAACTTGATTTTCATCACGCTTTTTTGACGAAATGAGCATATCAGACGCCTTTGAATCATATAACCTGGCTCCGACGTACAAATAAGTGTTGTCATAGCAGATCATCACCTCGCTCTTTTCCGTTGGCTCGTTTCCAAAGGTAGGTATATGCATTACCATTTTTAATGGTTTTACATTTTGCCAACAGGCATCATCAACAATACCGTCAAATTTTATTTCCCCGTCAATACGCGGTACAGAGATCTGTTCCTGGCTATAAAGAAATCCGGCCTTTATAATGGCACATACTGATATCAGAAATATTTTCAAGGACTTGCTCATAAATATATTTACTGTCTTATTATGATTTTCTGCGAATCTATTAAAGTTAGTTGTAACTCCTGACCTAAAAAGATGAACCGGACGAAATTGATGCCGGAAACTCATTTAAAGCAGATGAAAATTTAAGAAGGATTACCATTTATCATTCCCGATACAATTCCTTTTATATTCGTAGTCTCGGCTATAAGCACTCCACATAAATGGAAAAATACAAATGCATACATAAGGTATTGTCCGAAACTATGGATTTCTTTAATTGCGCCATGAAGTTCTCTCGGGATGCCTAATTCACGACCAAAAGCCAGACCAAGTCCGGTGAGTACCATGCAGAACAATAATAGATAAAAAACCAGGTAACTTAATTTGACCGTAATGAAGTGCAAGTATTCTTTATTATTTCCAGGGTTAATCCTGTACAATCCGGAAACATTCTTAATTCTTGCCAGGATCTTTTCTTTACCTGGCTGTAGCACTTCTATTATTATCCTCGAGAGAAGCAGAAACGCCAACCCATAGCCAAGCAATTTATGTACTCCCCATACCTTATCTTCAAATTCACGTGTTACAGCGAATGCCTGATCTTCTGATACTGTTATACCCTTTTCTTTCAGCGTATTCTGTACAATTCCAATATTTTTCCTCTGGTTCATAATCGTTGAAGTCAGAAGGACTGTTATTATTGAACCCGAGATAAATATAAAAGTCAGCCAATGCCATATTCTTATTGAAGCTGAATGGCTTTGAAGGAAAAGTGATGAAGTTCTGTTCATGATTGTGTTTTCTTTTTCCATAACCCTGGTAATTAATTATTTTTGCTGTTAAAAATGTTATCTGTTAAAAGTCAAATAGATAAGAAATCCTTAATTCCCTCCAAACCAGCTTTTAAATTCCGGGATCCTTGCTTTGCTTATAAGGATTTTTTCCGGTGCATCAACATTAAGATTGACTGATAACCTGCTGCTGAACCAGAGATCGATGTCTTTAATGGCTTTCCTGGCAATTATATATTGCCTGTTGGCACGGAAAAAATCAGAGGGGTTAAGCATGTCGCCGAGCTCATCTAGTGTGAACTCGAATCTGAATGATTTTCCATCAAATGTCTTTGCTCTAACAAGACTGGCATCAATAGAAATATAGGCTATTTCTGTTGATTGAAGCGGGATCAGTTTATCTCCCTTTGTGGGAATTAAAAAATTTGATTTATAAGAAAGTCCCTTTGTATATGATTCAATAAATTTCTTTAGTTCGTCCGATGAATTACTTCTTGAAATTGTATCAAGTTTTCTTAAAGCTCCTTTTACTGATTCGGGATCTATTGGCTTCAGGAGGTAATCGATACTATTGACCTTAAATGCTTTCAGTGCATATTCGTCGTATGCAGTCGTGAAAATTACAGGACACGAAATAGTTACATGTTTAAATATCTCAAATGCTGATCCATCAGCCAGATGGATATCCATGAAAACAAGTTCAGGCTGAGGATTTATTTTAAACCAAACCAGTGTTTCTTCTATACTCTCAAGTACAGCAATAACGCTTATGTCAACTTCATTAAGGACCTGCTGCAAATGTTTTGCTGCAAGAACTTCATCTTCTATTATCAGAGCTTTCATTCTTTAACGGATTAATTAAAGGGACTTCCACCAGGAATTCATTATTCTCATTCCTGATAATAATATCTATGCCCCGCAACAGGTTAAATTGTTTTGAAAGATTTGTAAGTCCTATTCCGGTTCCCTCCTCTTCTGATATTTTTTCCTGAATATTATTAATTACCATCAGACTTCCTGCTTCAGTAGTCCTTATAGTTATGTTAAGCGGTTTCCGCTTGCTTATCTCATTATGCTTCACAGCATTCTCAACGAGAGTCTGAATGGTGAGCGGAGGCAACATGAAATCGGAATATTTTTCATTAATATCGAGACTGACAATCAGGTTCTTATCAAATCTCATTTTAATCAGAAACAAATATGACTCAGTGAAATCAATTTCCTCTTTTAAAGTTGCAAGTTGTTTTTCGTTGCTCTGCAAAGTATATCGGAGAGCTTTCGACAAGTTATTTATATAATTTTGAGCAGTATCGGGGGAATCATTTATCAAAGTCTTAAGCGCTGTGAGCGAATTAAATAAAAAATGAGGACTAAGCTGGTTTTTAAGAGATTCATACTGACTCCGGATAGCTTCGCTCCTGAGCGTTTCATTTTCAACCTGAACAGATTGCTTCTGAAATATCAGCCTGATTATTAGAACACAACCAATACCGAGAGCTGAGACATAAAAGTTTCTGAAGATGAATTCATCCCTGTAACCCCGTGTGCGGGTCTCAGTATCAAGTAAGCTTAGCAACGTATAGAACAGGTGGTTAAGTATAAATACAGAAGCTACTGTAAGGAAAATTGATGTGAGAAATCTGAATAAATGTAACTTCCCATGTTTCTCAAGTGGTTTGAGTATATAGTAATTTAAAGTAAAAATGAGTGCTGATACGAGGAATGTTATCAGGAGTTCAGCGCCGAGATGCGAAAAACTTAACATAAATCTTTCACCATGGTGACCTCCTCCATCCCCAAAAATAAAACTCATCACCAGAGGAAAATGTATTGTGATACCTATGGCAAGCGAAAGAAGAATTGCAATTGTAAAATAGGTTTTAACAGAGTTCGTCTTCATGAAAATCAAAGATACGAATCGCCTGTTAATAAAATTTGAAAAGGCTGTGTGACTGAATAATTAAACGGTGAAGCAGAATATTTAAAGGTTGAAATTATTTTCCTGATTTCTGCAAACTCATTTAGGATTTAATTTCCCCTCGATACGTATTTCGTAACGAGAAGAATATCTGCAGATGACATACCGGTGCGGGGTCCCATATTACTTATTATACTCTTCCATTGTGCAGGATTATAATCATCAGGTGAGTATAATGAATGACAACTGTTACAATTATTCATATACAATGTCCGGCCTTGTTGTAATTCGGCCAATGTTGCAGTAGTAGTGACATCAGAGCTGGTTGGTGTATAAAGAGAGCTTCCGCCTGAATTGCTTTTATTGCAGCTCATAATTAAAATCAACAGGCTCGCAGAGAGAACAAGTATGAATCGAAAGTTTGTCTTTTTCATAGTTACAATTAAATGATTGTTACATTCTTAATTTTATGATAACACAATAATTGAAGGGTTATTGTGAATAAAACTAAATAATATATGAATTCACATATATAAATAGGTCCTCCACTATTAACAATCATAAGCTTTATTTTGTTTTAGCTGCTTTAAACTTAATCCAGGTTGTGTTGTTATTATTGTAATAGTTTGTCTAATGTTAAGAAAACGTTAAATTTTCATAAAACCCGGTTTTCAAGGAATAAACCTCTTCAAACGCATGTCTTAATTCAAAATGATAACCCGTTTCCTTTAGAAAAGAATCATGCTTAGGATTTAAAAGCATCAAAATCAAATAAAATGAATACCAGATTTTTTACATTCCCAATAACAATCTTTCTCACAATCTTCATTGGAACAGTAATAACTGCCCAGAATAAAGTATGGACAGTCGATGAGTGTATACAGTATGCGCTTGAGAAAAACATACAGATCCAGCAGGCCCAGGTTAACAGCGACATTAACGGAATAGAAATGGCTTATGCCAAATCGGCATGGTACCCCTCGTTAAGTGGATCGGCAAGGGAAAACTTCAACTGGAATAATCAAACTAACAGTACTACCGGATCTACTGTATTCAAAGGAACGAATGGTACAAATCTTTCTTTGAATTCAGGAATGACTCTTTATAATGGAAACAAAATCCGGAATAATGTAAAACAATCGGAGATTAATTACGAAGCCTCTAAATACAATACGGATGTTATTAAGGAAACAGTAAGTCTAAATGTCTTGAATGCCTATCTGCAGGTTCTTTTTGCCGAGGAACAGGTAAAAAATGATCAGGATCAGATTACTTCATTGGAAGAACAGCTTAACCTGGCATCGGAAAGGCTTAAGCTTGGAGCAATAGCTAATTCCGACTATCTGCAGGTTAAATCTCAGCTTGCTACAGAAAAACAGACTCTTGCTTCAGCTCAGAGTCAGCTGGCTATCAACAGGATTACACTAATGCAGTTCATGGAATTTACAGAACCAGGTGATTTTTCTATTGAACATCCTAACATCGACAGCCTGGTTAACCAGAAACGGGTGCCTGACCCGAAAGAAGTATTTCAGCTGGCTCTTGGAATAAAACCTGAAGTTAAGAATGCTGAGCTCAGTAAACAAAGCTCACAGATCGGGATCGACCTGGCAAAATCGGGTTTCTACCCTAATGTCACTATGAATGCAGGCTTGTCCACACTATACTCGAGTGCTAATTCAGGATCAGGTTATGGATACCAGATGAAGAATAATATCAGTCCTGCAATAGGGCTTACTGCCTCAATACCTATATACCTGAACAAGCAGGTCAGAACAAACGTGGCAGTAGCCAAAAAGAATTCGAACAACGCGGAACTGAATGAGTATAACGTAAAAAATCAGCTCAGAAAAGCTATTGAGCAGTCATGTCAGGATGTCTCTTCTTCACAGATTGAATATGAAGCAAGTATTGAGGCATACAATGCTGTTAAAGAGTCCTATGATGTAGCCTCTGAAAAATTTAACCAGGGTATAATGAATTCGGTCGATTTTCTTATTCAAAAGACTTCTTATATTACTACTCAAAGCTCATTTCTCCAATCAAAGTATAGACTGGTTTTCAGCTATAAGGTGCTTGATTTTTATTCAGGCCTGCCCTTGTCATTCAAAAATACAGGTAAATAATTTATATCAGTAAAACAGAAAAGTAATGAAAAGTCGAAGAATTTTAAGATTGCCGGGATATATTGTAATTGGTTCTCTTATTCTTATTACAGGAACTTCTTGCCATAAGAGCAGTAAGTTGTTCACTTTTGAAACTGCCATTGTCAAAAAAGGTTCGATCATAAATACCATAACCGCCACCGGAACTGTTCAGTCTGATACAACTGTATTGATTGGCACGCAGGTTTCAGGTGTAGTTAAAAAGATATATGTCGATTTCAATTCACACGTCAGGAAAGGTCAATTGCTGGCTGAACTTGACCAGGTACCCTTACAAACACAGGTTCAACAAGCAGAAGCATCACTCGAAGATTCAAAGAGCGAAGTGCAATTTCAGAAAGCTACTTATGAAAGATATCAGGCTTTGCTCGATAAAAAGCTTGTAGCTCAGGCTGATTATGATCAGGTTAAGTATAATTACAACAAAGCACTGGCAAATCTTAAAACAGCCCAGGCGGGATATGACAAGGCACTGGTGAACCTGAGCTATGCACGAATTATTTCACCAATAATCGGGGTTGTTCTGAACCGGGCTGTAGACCAGGGCCAGACTGTAGCCGCAAGTTTCAGTACCCCAAACCTTTTTACAATTGGCAGCGATCTGACAAAGATGCAGGTTCAGGCAAATGTTGATGAAGCGGATATCGGACAGCTAAAACAGGGTCAGCCGGTAAGTTTTACTGTTGACGCTTATCCAACAGAAGTCTTTAAAGGTGATGTCAGGCAAATCCGTTTACAGCCGGTTGTGACATCAAACGTTGTCACATATACGGTAATAGTAAATGCGCCCAATCCGGAAATGAAACTCATGCCTGGAATGACCGCAAATATCACTGTACTCGTACAGAAGATTGATAGTGTCCTCACTATTCCGGGAAAAGCTCTGCGATTCACTCCTGACCCAACATGGCTTGCAGATTACATGAAAAATAATCCCATGCCACAAAGACAGGGTGGAGGTGGACAGGGAGCTTCAGGTCAGGGAGCTGGTTCAGGACAGGGCCCAACTGGTCAGGGTAGCACAGGACAAAACCCTGCGGGTCAGTCAGGCAATCCACAGAGACAGGAAGGTACCGGAGCAACCGGTCAGGCAAATCCGGGTGGATATCCAGCTGGTTCAGGAGGTCCGGGAGGTCCGGGAGGGCAGTCAGGTAGAAAACCCGTTATTGTATGGGTAAAAAATGGCGATAATGTTAAACGTACACGTATTGCAACAGGAGCCATTGATGGAACCAATGCTGAAATAAAATTCGGGCTCAAGGAAGGTGATGAAATTATTCTGTCAATGAGTCTTCCAGGGAAAGCAGGTACAGCAACAGCTTCAGCAACAACGCAAACTACAAGTCCTTTCATGCCAACTAGACCAGCCGGCGGAAGAGGAAGATAATAATGATACTACTTTTATGAAGAAGCTTATTGAAATTATTAGTCTGAAAAAAGATTATTATATCGGGGAAGTAACGGTTCATGCTCTCAGGGGTGTCAACCTTTCTGTTACTGAAGGTGAGTTTGTTGCTATAATGGGAGCAAGCGGATCAGGGAAGTCAACTATGCTGAACATTATTGGATGTCTCGATAAACCAACATCAGGCGACTATATTCTTGACGGTATAAATATTTCAGGGCTTAGCAGAAATGAACTTGCTTCATACAGGAACAGAAAACTCGGTTTTGTGTTTCAGACCTATAATCTGCTGCCAAGAACCACTGCCCTTGATAATGTTGAATTGCCATTATTGTATAATTCAACGATAAAATCAAAAGAACGGAGGGAAAGAGCTATTGCCGCACTTGAGTCCGTTGGACTTTCCGACAGGATGCACCATAAACCGAATCAGCTTTCTGGAGGGCAGCAACAAAGAGTAGCGATTGCCCGGTCATTGGTAAATGACCCGGTAGTAATTCTTGCCGATGAAGCAACCGGGAACCTTGATACGAGGACATCTTACGAAATTATGTCACTTTTCCAGGATCTCAACAGTAAAGGAAAAACAATTGTATTTGTGACTCATGAACCTGATATTGCCAAATGCACGACCAGGAACGTAATATTCAAGGATGGCTTGATATTAAGAGAAAATGCTGTTACCGACAGAACTAATGCCGCAGAAGTGCTTGCATCCATCCCAATTGAAGCTGACTAGTTAATAGAAATAAAATGAGTATTAAGAACCTTTTTAAAATTGCAATGAATGCCTTGTTAAGAAATAAATTCAGGGCATTTCTGACTATGCTTGGAATTATTATCGGAGTAGCTTCAGTTATAGCCATGCTTGGTATTGGTGAAGGATCGAAGCAAAGCATTCAGTCACAAATTGCAGGCATGGGATTAAATCTTGTTACAGTCGTTCCTGGCTCACAGCAAAGAGGGGGAGTTCAGTTTGGCGCCTCAACTATGCAAAGTTTGAAAGAAGCTGACGTTGCCGTAATTCTTTCTGAATGCCCCGCAGTGAAGTTAGCGACACCTGAAGTCAGGGGAAACGGACAGGCTGTCTTTGGTGCCCTTAACTGGCCAACATCCCTTTATGGTGAAAATGAGAGTTACCTGGAGATCAGGGAACGGTCTGTTACAAATGGCCGGATGTTTACCGACAGAGAAATTACCAGTGCTGCCAAAGTATGCCTGATCGGACAAACAGTTGTTACTAATTTATTTGGGCTGGGTGCCGATCCTGTCGGACAAGTGATTAGATTTAAAAAGATCCCATTCCTGATAATAGGTGTACTGGATTCAAAAGGATTAAATACTTTCGGACAGGATCAGGATGATTTACTTCTGGCGCCGTATACCACGGTTCAGAAAAGGGTTCAGGCAATCACATATGTTCAGAGCATATACACTTCGGCAGTTGATGCCAGCTCGACCGGACTGGCTGCAACCCAGATCGAGGAAACTTTACGCAGACAACATAAGATCAAAGCGTCTGATCAGAATGACTTTACAATAAGGAACCAGGCGGAATTATTATCCACATTCAGCTCAGTAAGCAATATACTTACCGTTTTGCTTGGTGCCATCGCCGGAATCTCACTTCTTGTTGGGGGGATAGGCATCATGAATATCATGTATGTGTCAGTTACTGAGAGAACAAGGGAAATAGGTCTCAGGATGGCAATCGGAGGAAAAGGACGTGATATTTTATTACAGTTCCTTTCAGAATCGATGTTATTAAGTATAACAGGAGGTTTGATTGGCATTGTTTTGGGCATTGCCGCGTCAAAGATTATCGGATCGACAATGTCTTGGCCAGTTGTAGTGTTGCCCAGTTCAGAGATTCTGTCATTTGCAGTATGCACAATTATCGGTATATTTTTTGGATGGTATCCGGCTAAAAAAGCTTCCAGTCTTGATCCGATAGATGCACTCAGGTACGAATAATCCATCGTGCGGTCATGCAGTCGTGCTGTCTTAAGATCGATTCATTTCGGATTTGAAGTCAATTCCCTGATCTTATTTATATCCACTTCTACCTGAGGATCAAATGACTGGCTGTTCATATAATTCAAAACTGATATCAATAATTGTTTTGATACAATCCTGTCGTCAGAAATATTTTTCAGATCAATACTACAAACCATCAGTTTCCCTCCGGCAGTTTTAGTTTCAAAGGCAAGCGCAAGCCGGCGGTTCGTAAACCATGTATCAATTGGCTGGATCAATGGTCTCAATGCCGTAGGAAAACCATCAAGTATCATTACCTGAGAATGGGATACCGGATCCCACCATTGCCAGTTCGAATGAAACTCAGTAGGGAAGTCTTTAAAAACAGGATGTTTGGGATCACAAAGAATTCCCAATGTATGAGGTGGTTGATTGTTGGTCCATGCAGTATTCCAGAATATTGAAGAAAATCCTATTGCTACCTGTGCTCCCTTTTCTTTACCTATCTTTCCGAAATCCAGTAATAATACAGATCCTCCTTCCTTCAGTTTTGCAATCGCTTCCGGGTTAAGATCATCTGTAATTAAAACTGATGCATTTCCAGTCTGTTGTTTTGCAGGATAAACCCAAAAATCCCAACTGTTCTTAAACAATGTATTTGAGATAGCCACCTCCAGAGTCAGCCTCTGTGCCTTCTTCAGATCCGACAGATCCATCTGGTATAATCCAATAGATGAACAATTTCCGATTTCTATCCTGTCCTTAGTAAATATTTCCTTATGAATAATATCTCCATTTTCATTCGATACCTGACAAATGACTTCAGGTTTTTCAATTGGAACCTCACCAAAGTGTGCTATTTCTACCGGCGCACTGAAAATCTCGTTATTAAGATATGTCATCTTCTTAAGCCTTACCAGCGGAACAGTCTCATTGCAAAACATCCTGAACTCTTCAGGTTTGATGTATCCTTTTGACTCAAAGAACGGATTCAGTATACCAACAAGAGCTGATCCCTGTCCCGGGAAATCGTGCAATTGTAAAAGGTGAAATCCGGCAAAGCCCTGAGTGCGCAGAGCAGCTTCAATATCAGCTTTATAGCATAATGCCTGGAGTTTTCCAGAAGCCATCAGGAAGGCTTCTGCCTGGTCTCCCATGCCATTTTCAGTCAGTGATTCCCTGAATATTTCAAAATTCGTTGGCTTGAGGACTCCTGTATATTTTGATATTTCTTTATAATCGGGATAAACACACCATTGTCCAATCTCGTGGCTTACAGTGGGAATACTATATTTTGAAATAATATCATGATAGTCAAATTCAGTTTGTGGCGCCTCCCTGTTAATTATGCTGTTTAAACCTTCACCCCAGTGCTGGATCCTTGGATCGGGATTATTATTGTAGTCATTTTCAGGAATCACCGGCCAGCCTGCAGCTGAAGTATATACTCTTCTGTTATCTTTTGCTTTCCAGTATGTCAGGAGCTTCCCAAGATAAGCATTCTGGTCATTGCCAGCAGGTTCATTTCCGTAAGCCAGCATGCAAAAGGATGGGTGATTCCCGTATGCTTCAAGTATTCTATCACCCTCCCTGTAAATATATTCATCTATTATTCCTCCATCACCTATTGATGTTCCGGAATTTGCCCATGATGAACACTCAATCTGAAAATACATTCCAAGCCTGTCGCCTGCAATAAAGGCAGCCTCCGGCGGGCACCATGAATGAAATCTTACTGTATTAAGACCATAGTCCCTGAATGTCTTGAGCACATGCATCCATGATTTAATATCTGTGGGAGGATAACCTGTAAGCGGGAAAATGCAGCATTCAAGCGTCCCCCTTAAAAAGACCTGGTGACCATTCACTTCAAATCGTGTTCCTTTGGCTTTGAAATCACGCATTCCAAAATCCTGTGATAATGTATCAATTACTTTTCCGTCCTCATTTTTAAGATTTACAGAAAGCTTATAAAGAGACGGTTTATATTCGCTCCACAACCGTACATTGTCACCCATTGGATAGTCAATAACAAGCTGAAGATCAGCGGAATTTGTGTTTACCTGCACTTTTTTCCAGTTCAATTTCAGGGGACTGGCTGAATTTTGGGTTTCTGCTTGAATCTCAACATCTCCTTTAAAAGCTGCATTAGCGTTGTTGGCAATAGCAACTATAATTTTTGCCTTCTTTCCCTGAACATCAGGATAGATCCGGATATCCCTGATGAATGTTTTCGATGTTGCTTTCAGGCTAATTTCCCCTGCAATGCCATTCCAATTCGATTGTGTGTGATCACTTATAGAATGTGAATTAATACCCACCGGAATCACAACCCGGTTATCTATTCGTATGCTTATATGATTTTTACACGGAACAAGCAAA
>Ga0302321_100002292_pt1 | contig 16435 bp, 12 predicted proteins | sample Fen_T0_1_FD_202505 | JGI IMG/M metagenome (GOLD analysis project Ga0302321, IMG submission 202505) | Peat permafrost microbial communities from Stordalen Mire near Abisko, Sweden - Fen_T0_1 | ecosystem: Environmental > Terrestrial > Soil > Wetlands > Permafrost | place: Sweden: Abisko...
TGCACAGCGTGATCACCGGCCCGACATACTCCTGCGGCATCAGGATGGTCGCGGTGATAATCGGCTCGCGGATCTCTTCCACGCGGGACAGATCGGGAAGTTTCGACGGATTCTCGATCTCCAGCACCTTGCCGTCGCGCATCAGCACCTGGTAGATCACCGTCGGCGCGGTCGTGATCAGGTCCATGTCGTACTCGCGCTCGAGACGCTCCTGCACGATGTCCATGTGCAGGAGGCCCAGGAAGCCGCAGCGAAAACCGAAACCCAGCGCTTGCGAGACTTCCGGCTCGTAGTGCAGCGAGGCGTCGTTCAGCTTCAGTTTGTTGAGCGCGTCCCGCAACGCTTCGTACTGGTTGGACTCGACCGGATAGAGGCCGGCGAACACCTGCGGCTTCACCTCCTTGAATCCGGGAAGCGCGGCGCTCGCCGGGCGATTGGCGATCGTGACCGTGTCGCCGACCTTGGCGGCGTCGATTTCCTTGATGCCGGCAATGATGAAGCCGACGTCACCAGCCGAAAGCTGATCGCGCGCGACCGATTTTGGCGTGAACACACCGACCTGTTCGCAGGTGTGCGTCGACCCGTCCGCCATCAGCAGCAGCTTGTCCCTCGGCTTCAACGTGCCTTGCATAACGCGCACCAGCATCACGACGCCGACGTAGTTGTCGAACCAGGAATCGATGATCAGCGCCTGCAGCGGCGCTTCGGGATCGCCCGAAGGCGGCGGAATCTTGGCGATCACGGCTTCGAGGATATCGTCGATGCCGATGCCGTTCTTGGCGCTGGCACGCACCGCGTCGGTGGCGTCGATGCCGATGATGTCCTCGATTTCGTCGATGACGCGCTCGGGGTCGGCAGACGGGAGGTCGATCTTGTTCAGCACCGGCACGACTGTGACGCCCTGCTCGACGGCCGTGTAGCAATTGGCCACGGTCTGTGCTTCCACGCCCTGCGACGCGTCGACGACCAGCAGAGCGCCCTCGCATGCGGCCAGCGAGCGCGAGACCTCGTAGGCAAAATCGACGTGCCCCGGGGTGTCGATCAGATTGAGCTGATATGTCTCGCCGTCGCGCGCCTTGTAGGTCAGCGCGGCAGTCTGTGCCTTTATCGTGATGCCGCGCTCGCGCTCCAGGTCCATGGAATCCAAAACCTGCTCGCTCATCTCGCGGTCGGAGAGCCCGCCGCAGCGCTGGATGAAGCGGTCCGCCAGCGTCGACTTGCCGTGGTCGATGTGGGCGATGATCGAAAAATTGCGGATTAGGCGCACGCGGACTTTGCAGGCGAAAAGCAAAGGCACCCGAAGGTGCCCGGCTGGAGGCCACGGCCGACACCGGTCGGCCGCGGAGCTATGACATCGGAAAGTCTTGAATTATATCGAAAATTGCGCGCTCCGTCCACGCGCATGACGATAGCGGCCGTGCACGCGCCGGTGCGGTAACGGCCTGAACGTCAGCCTGTGGTCAGTGCCGCGACGACCCGTGCGCGGTCCAGGTGGTAATGGCACAGCACCTGCCCGTCGTCCACGTCGCCGAACAGGACCACGGGCACCAACTCGCCATAGGCCGCCTCCAGCCCCGGGTCCGCGTCGACATCGAGCTCGCGGACGTTTGCGCCATGTGCGGCGGCCAGAGGCATCAGCGCATCGCGCATCGTGTCGCACAGGTGACAATACGCGCGGGTAAGGAACGTCAGCCGGGCACCCTTGGGTCCACGGCCGCGCTCCACCATGGTCATGCCGTCACTCGCCGTTGGGCATGCGCAACGAGGAGAAGAACTGCTGCTCGCCGCGCTTCAGCTGCAGCGTCACCGGCGCGCCCTTGTCGAGTTTGGCGATCAGGTCGTTGACCTGTGCCGCGCTCTTCGCATCGGTGGACTGCCCGCCTTTCACGATCGTCAGGATCACGTCTCCGGGCTGGATGTTGCCGCGGACGTTGGGGGCGACTTCCTCGACCAGCACCCCGGCCTTGACCTCGGCTTCCTTCTTCTGTTCATCGGTCAGGTCGGACAGGATGAGCCCCAGCTTGTTCGGCTTGCCCTTCTCCTTCGGCGCCGGGCCGCCGCGCGAAGGCAGGGCCGCGGACTCTTCCTTCATTTCCGCGACCGTCACCGCGACGTCCTTCTGCGCACCCTTGCGCCAGATTGTCAGCGTGATCTTGGTCCCCGGCCGCACCGCGCTGATGATTCGCGGCAGTTCGTTCGACGACTTCACGTCCCGGCCGTCCGCCTTGATGATGATATCGCCGATCTCGATGCCGGCCTTCGACGCGGGGGCGTCCTTTTCGACGCCGTTGACGAGCGCGCCGCGCGGCGCGCCCAGGCCGAACGCGTCGGCGTCTTCCTTGGTGACCGGCTGGATCTGCACACCGATGCGGCCGCGCGTCACGCGCCCCTTGTCCTTCAGCTGGTTCACGGTATTCATCGCAACGTCGATGGGAATGGCGAATGCGAGTCCCATGTAGCCGCCGGTGCGCGAATAGATGAGCGAATTGATGCCGACCACCTCGCCGCGCATGTTGAACAGCGGACCGCCCGAGTTGCCCGGATTGATCGCCACGTCGGTCTGGATGAACGGGACGAGATTTTCCTGCGGCAGGTCGCGCCCCTTCGCGCTGACGATGCCGGCCGTCATCGTGTTCTCGAGGCCGAAGGGTTTGCCGATCGCGACGACCCACTCACCGACCTTCAGCTTGTCCGGGTCGCCGATGGTGACCTTGGGCAGGTCCTTGGCGTCGATCTTGAGGAGCGCGATATCGGTGCGTTTGTCGGCGCCGATCACCTTGGCCTTGAAGTCGCGCTTGTCGCTCAAGTTGACCGTGACTTCGTCGGCGCCATCCACGACGTGCGCATTGGTGATGACGTAGCCGTCCATGCCGATGATGAAGCCCGAACCGACGGATTGCGACTCCGGTTCGCGCTGCTGGCCACGCGAGCCCGGAGGCAGCTGGCCGAAGCGGCGGAAGAATTCGTAGAAAGGATCGTCCTCGGAGAGCTCGGGCATGCCGCGGCCGCGCCGGGCCTTCTGCCGCACATCGATCGAAACGACCGCCGGGCCATTGCGCTCATAGAGCTCGGTAAAATCGGGCAAGAGCGCCGCCTTGCCCTGTGCGGAAACGGTTGGCGCGAACGCCGCAAAGGTCGCAATCGCGGCGATCATCGACCACGCCATCCCGGAAGCGCCGACGTGATCGCCCGCGCGCAGAAAGAAACGATTCAACATGGAATTCCTTTTCGTGGTACCTGGTGCATGAACCCTAAGCCGCCGGAATGCCGGCGCCCAGTGAAGATTTTACTGAGAAAGCCTCGCAATGGCCGCGTATCAGCGCCTCGCGACCGATTGGGCGATCTGCCGCACGGCCGCCGGCGGCGCCTCGCCCAATACGGTGACCAAGTAGTCATCCTGCTTGGTCGTGAATACGTTGAGCCCGCCCTGCTGCGCCAGGCCCGTCTGCACGGACGGCCCCGACAGTGGCTCGACGAACACGCTGATTGCCACCAGCCCGTCCGAGTAGACGAGGTGCGCGACCGGGTCGCGCTTGCCGCGCAGCGTGCGATAGCCTTCCATGATCTTCTGGAATCCGCCCGGCAGCCTGCTCGCCGACCAGCCGGTTTCCTTCGGCAGCATTTCGCCGAACGAACCCTGCTTGATCTGCCAGTCCGGCGGCGCCGCGGCCCACGAGGGCTTGACCATGTCCCGGTCGACCTTTTCGTTGATCGCCACGTCGGTAAACGCGAATTGTTCGACGACTTCGCCGTGATCGTCGACCAGGCGGGCCTTGAGCAGCAACCCGGTGTTCGCATCGGCCCAGAACTTGTGGCCGTAGCGCAGACTGTCCTTGGGCTCGAAGACCATCACCTGCGTCCAGTGCCCGGCCACGCGCTCGCTCACCACAGTGCGCGCCTCGTAGTACTGGGACAGGTTGCGCAACTGCTCCACGGACAGTGACGGGAACACGTTGCGGAAAGTCTTGGGCTCGATCCGGATGACCTTGGCGTCCGGGAAATAACAGCGCACTTCGGCGCTGCTACGTATCACTTCGCGCGGCGGCCCGTCGAGACTGACCAGCTTTTCCTGCTCCTGGCTGCCTTCGAGCATGTGCACGAGCCGGGATGTCTCGACGTGGCCGTTGTGCTGATACACGATGGTCCCGGCGTAATTGAGCGTCTTGGCGGCTTGCGCCGCGCGCTCCAGCCAGCGCGTCGCGTCTTCGGCGCGGGCGTCGGCCGCAAAGGCCATCACGGCGCCAAGCGCGGCCACCATGATCGAGCGTGCGGACTTGCCCCTCGTCGGACCGGCACCGCATTGCAGGGAGGGAATCATCACGATCACGCGCGCCGTCCGCTCATGGGCGAGGTTCGTTGCCGGTGACCACCACGGCGCGCATGTACGGGGCCATGCCCTGGATGGCAGTGGACGGCGAGTACTCCTGGTGGGCGATCAGGTAATCCGCTGGGAGGTCAGGCATCGGCTTGGCCTGGGCCGCGCGGATCGTGGCGGCTTCGCGGGCGCGCGCCACCGCCGTCGGCGGAGCGTCGACCATCGAGAACGCCGTCCAGCCGACAACCGTAACCGCGGCCAGCGTGGCGGCGACCGCCCAGGCGGCCGTGGCGATTTGCGTCGAGCGTGCGCGCCGGGCACTTGGGGCGAGCACCGTCGGCTCGGCCGCCAGCGCTGCGCAGAAGCGCGTCGAGAAGCGCGTGGACACACCATGCGCGCCGCGCAGCTGTTCGCCGATCACGTGGTAGCACACCCAGGTTTCCATCGCGGCAGGCGCCTTCATCTCGCCGCAGATCCGGTCGAATTCCTGCGCGTCGACCTCGCCATCCATCAGGCGCGATATGTTCTCGTTCATCACCATCTCCGGGTTTCATCGGTGCCCAGCTGCGGACGCAGCTCGGCGGCGATCGCCTCACGCGCGCGGAAGATCCGAGAGCGCACGGTACCGATCGGGCAATTCATCACGCTGGCAATTTCCTCATAACTCAGGCCCTCGATCTCGCGCAGCGTGATCGCCTGGCGCAAGTCCTCGGGCAGTGCATCCATCGCGCGGTTCACCGTCGCCGCGACCTGCTTGCCGATCAGCTCGTCCTCGGGCGTCGAGCTGTTCCGCAACTGTTCCGCATCCTCGAAACCCTCCGCCTCTTCGTTGTCGAAGGAGGTGTACGTCGGCGCCCGCCGACCCAGCGCGACCAGGTAGTTCTTCGCCGTGTTGATCGCGATGCGATACAGCCACGTGTAGAACGCACTGTCGCCCCGGAAGCTCGGGAGCGCGCGGTAGGCCTTGATGAAGGCTTCCTGCGCCACGTCCTCGACCTCGGCCGGGTCACGCACCAGCCGCGACAGCAGCCGCGCCAGCTTGCGCTGGTATTTCATGACCAGCAGCTCGAAAGCGCGCTTGTCGCCCCGTTGCGCCCGCTCGACGAGCTCCTGATCGACCTCGCGATCACCCACGTGCAAAACGCCCCTGATTCATTGTTTATTGTCCCGCGAAGGCCGGCGGCAATTGCCGGGCTCGCTGGCCTTTCGGCGCGGAGCACGCTTGCCTGAACAGACTGCCTGCGACGGGTTTAGTTCATTGGGCATCATGGTTATTCCCTGGACGGTCTCAGCCGGGAACTTTGTCCAAGACAACTGTCGATCGAATGTCGCCGGTGACCGTGCCGCGGTAGTTCCTGACCGGCCGCCGTGCCCACTCCGCCAAGGAGGCCCTGGCCGCATCGTCCAGCAACGCCAGCTGGTCGAGCACGGCGACGGTCGCCGGGTGCAGGGCCCGCGCATTGCCGTCCGCAACCTTGATGGCGATCCCCCAGCCGCGGCTGCGGATGCCGATGGCCTGGACCCCTTCCGCGCCGACCTTGGTGACCCAGTCGCCACGCCCCGCCCGCATCAGCGCCAGGTCGTTGCGCCGTTCGCCCGAGACCATTTCCGGGTGAGCGACCATGGCCACTGCCAGCGTCGTAGGCGCCCGGCCATAGTCCGGGTCCACTCCGGCCGAAGAGAGCCGCGCAAACGCCAGCGCGAGCCGGGACAACGGTACGGCATAGTTCGGCGCGGAGCAGCCGTCCACACCCGGCACCAGCTGGTCTTCCGGAACCGCCGTGAAGCACGCCACCGCACGGCGGATGGCCAACTGCAACGGATGCTCGAACGCGAGGTAGTCGTGCTTGCCGTAGCCGCACTGGACGCAATGAGCAAGCATCCCGCTGTGCTTGCCCGAGCAGTTGTGCGCCAGTGGCGACCAAGGCGGCGGCGGCGGATGTTCACCGCGCAGCTCGAAATAGCCTGGAACGTGGGTGCCGCACTGCAGGTCTTCGGCGGTGTTGCCGGCGCGGGCCAGCATGTCGGCGACCGCATCGACGTGGCGCGGCTCGCCGGAATGGCTGGCGCACAGCAGCGCAACCTGCGCCTGGCTGTAGCCGAAGCGCTCTACACCGCCGCCGGCGATGAACGGGAGCGCCTGCAACGGCTTCAACGCACTCCGCGTGAACGTTAGCGTCTGGGCGTCTCCGGCGGAATACAAAAGGCGGCCGTGCCGGTCGACGACGGCGACGGAACCCGCGTGCACGCTCTCCACCACGCCGCCGCGAGTCACGGCGGAAAGCGGTGCGTGGGACGAAGGCGCGGGGCGGGACGGCGCTGCGGAAGCGGGCAAGGGATGCGGGTCGCTGGACATTAACCTCGCATTATCGCTCATGTGCAATACCGCGGACGGATAGGGACTTTGAGTCCGGCCCCGTAGCCGCGTGTCCGTCCGGCGTTACGGTCACATGCGCGTGCGCCCGTCGTCGGGATCCGCGACGTGAACCAGATTTCCTTGCAGATCGAGGATGGGCTCGACCATCGGCCGATGAGTGTCCGGCGTGTGTCCGCTCAGGCGCCACAGCACCGGGAAATCCAGCAATGCGATCTCCCGTCCCTGGACCTGGAGAAAGCCTTCGCGCTGAAAATGGGACAGGAGCCGACTGACGGTTTCCAATTGCAGTCCCAGGTAGCTGCCGATGTCCTGCCGCGTCATGCGCAACGCGAAGCGGGATCGCGATTCACCCATGCGGCGGTAGCGCTCCGACAGGTCGAGCAGGAATATCGCGACGCGCTGCTCGGCGCGGGTGGCCGAAAGCAGGAGCATGTGATCGTGGCCGCGCGTGATCTCGCGTGCGAGCATGCGCCGCATCAGCCGCTGGCCGTTCGCAGTGTCGCGCGACCATTGCTCGCATTCGGCAAAGGGAAGAACGAAGACCTCGGCACTGTCGAAGGCGACAACGTCGCACTGATGGAATCCGGTGTCGATGCCGTCCAGGCCGAGGACGTCGGCGACCATCGGGAACCCGGTCACCTGAACCTGTCCGTTGGGCGACGTTGCGAGGCACTTGAAGTGGCCGCCCTGCACGACAAAGAGCGTACCGAAAGGGTCGCCGGCACCGAATAGCGTTTCGCCGCGGCGGACCCGCCGCCGTAGGCGATTGGCAGGCTTGAGCGGCGTGACGCTGGACGGCGCCACCGTGCGTTGTGGCGGTTCGATCCCCACCGGACGCAGAACTTTTGCAATTGTTCGGGACATTCCCCCCCCACCATGGCGGTCAAGCACCGCCGGTTCCATCGCGCTTTCGGTTTGAGTCGCCGGGACTCGCGTTTGCCTCTGTTCTATAGCGAACCTATAGCCCCATCGCCGGGGAATCGCAACGAGAATCGTTCTGGCCAGAAGTCCGGGATGGGACCGCCATCCCGGAATTGAGACCTACCCCAGTCTACCCCTTGGCGGCGAGCGCGATCCTGATCTGCTCGAGCGCCGCGGGATCCTCGATCGTCGTGAGGTCGCCCGGATCGCGGCCTTCCGCCAGCGCCTGCAACGAGCGTCGCAGTAGCTTGCCGGACCGCGTCTTGGGCAACAACGTCACGAAATACACCGCACCGGGCCGCGCGATCGCTCCGAGTTCGCGGTCGACCGTGTCCATCACTTCCTTGCGCATCAGGGCGATGCCGGTAGCATCCGCGACCCGCGCCGGATCCTTCACCACCGCGAACGCGACGGGAATCTGTCCTTTCAGCGGATCGGCCATGCCGACGACGGCGACCTCGGCGATGCCGGAATGCGCCTGGACGGCTTCCTCGATTTCACGCGTCCCCAGCCGATGTCCGGCGACGTTGATCACGTCGTCGGTGCGGCCAAGCACGAAGTAATAGCCATCGCCGTCGTGCATCGCCCAGTCAAATGTCGAATAGGCGAGCTTGCGCGGAAAGGTCGAAAAGTAGGTCTTCACGAAGCGGTCGTCGTCGCCCCAGACCGTTGTCATGCAGCCCGGCGGCAGCGGCGGCATGACCATCAGCACGCCTTTCTCATCGGGGCCGACCTCATCCGCCGTGCCCTCGTGCAGCAGCCGCACGTCGTAGCCGTAGACCGGAAACGACGGGCTGCCGTACCGGCGCGGGGTGTCCTCGACGCCGGGCTGCGCGGACAGGATCGGCCACCCGGATTCGGTCTGCCAGTAATTGTCGACGATTGCGACACCGCCCAACGCGTCGGACGCCCAGCGTGCCGTCGGCTCGTCCAGCGGCTCGCCGGCCAGGAACAGGTAGCGCAATGCCTTGATGTCGTGCCTGGCCATGTGCGCCGGGTCCTGCTTCTTCAGCACGCGGATCGCCGTGGGCGAACTGAACATCGTCGTGACGTTTTCTTCTGCCACGATCTTCCACCAGATGGCGGGATCGGGCCGGATCGGCAGGCCCTCGTACAGGATCGTCGTCGAGCCGTTGATCAGAGGCGCATAGATGATGTAGGAGTGGCCAACGACCCAGCCGATGTCGCTGGTGGTGAACATCGTCTCGCCCGGCGCCACGCAGAAGATGTGGCGCATCGACGACGCGAGCGCCACCGCATAGCCGCCGGTGTCGCGCTGTACGCCCTTCGGCTTGCCTGTGGTGCCCGATGTGTACAGGATGTACGACGGTTCGCTCGATTCGAGCCACTCGCAGGGGACGTTCGCGTCCATGTGGTCCGCGCGCAGGCTCGCGTAGTCCACGTCGCGGCCCGGCACTCGTGTAAATCCCTTGTCGAGGCCGCGGTCCACGATGACGACCGACGCGGGCGGATCGCGGGAAAGGCGCACCGCCTCATCCACCAGGTGCTTGTAGGGCACGGGCTTGCCGCCGCGCATACCGGCATCCGCGGTGAACAGGACTTTGGGGCGCGCGTCGTCGATGCGGGTGGCGAGGCTCGCCGCCGCGAACCCACCGAAGACGACGGAATGCACGGCGCCGATGCGCACGCACGCCAGCATCGCGAACATCGCCTCGGGGATCATCGGCATGTAGATCAGGACCCGGTCGCCGCGGCCCACGCCCAGACTCTTCAACACTGCCGCGCAGCGGTTGACCTCGGCGTGCAGCTCGCGATACGTGTAGCGCAGCGTCGCGCCGGTTTCCGTGGAAATGTAGGTGACGGCGGGCTGGTCGCCGCGCGACGGCAGGTGCCGGTCGACCGCGTTGTGGCAGATGTTGGTGCGGCCGCCGACGAACCATTTCGCGAACGGCGGGCGCGAGTAGTCGAGGACCGAAGTGAACGGCGATTGCCAGTCAATGAGCGCGGCCTGCTCACGCCAGAACGCGTCGCGATCTTCCAGCGACCGCCGGTGAAACTCCCGATACGTGCGCATTGCTGACTCCTCCAAGACGTTTGCTCGACCCGCGCGAATAGGACCCCCTGCCCCCTCCATCGGGTCAGGAGGGGATTGTGCGTCCCGGCGGCGGGGTCTGTTCTTGCGCTAAATCATCCCCCGTGCGAATCGGGGGCGATGCGCACGACCGTCCGGCCGCGGACCAGACCCTTGAGGTAGGGGTCGAAATGGGTCGGCAGGTCGTCGAAGTCGATCGTCCGTACCAGATCGTGGACGCGGTCCGGCCGCCATTCGACGGCCAGCTTGTTCCAGAGCTTCTGCCGGACCGACATGTCGCAGTTGGCACTGTCTACGCCGAGCAGGCACACGCCGCGCAGAATGAAAGGCATGACAGTCGTGTTGAGCTTGGTGTCGGCGGCGAGCCCGACCGCGGCCACGGTGCCGCCAATCTTCATCATGGATAGGAGCGACGCGAGCAGGTCGCCGCCCAGGTTGTCCACGACGCCCGCCCACGTGGCCTTGCCCAGCGGCCTGATGTTCGCGACGTCGAGCGATTGCCGAAGCAGGACTTCCGACGCACCGATTTCCTTGAGGTAGGCGGCCTCCTCCGGCTTGGCCGTGATTGCGACTACGTGGTAGCCGATCTTGCGCAGGATCTCGATGGCGACGGAGCCGACACCCCCGGTCGCGCCGGTGACGGCGACCGGACCCGCATCCGGCGTCAATCCGTTGTGCTCCATGAGCATCACGCCCAGCGCGGCAGTGAAGCCGGCGGTACCCAGCGTCATGGCGTCGAAGGCCGTCATGCTTTCGGGCCGGCGCACCACCCAGCCCGCCGGCACGCGGACGTGCTCGGAATAGCCGCCGTCGTGCGCCACGCCCATGTCGTAGCCGGTGACGATCACCTTGTCGCCGGCCTTGAAGCGCGGGTCCGCCGACGATTCGACGGTACCGGCGACGTCGATCCCCGCATTGGTCGGGTACTTGCGCATGATCCGGCCGGCGCCGTTGTGCGATAGCGCGTCCTTGTAATTTATCGTCGAGTACTTGGCCTTGATGACCACGTCGCCCGGGTCGAGTTCGTCGATCGTCATCTCCACGAAACGGCTCGAAACGACCTTGTTTTCCTCGAATGTGCGGTAGGCCTTGAATTTGGGCACGGGTTTCTCCTTGGGTAGGGCTAGGTCGGGTACGATTCAGTCGGCGTTCATCGTGACGGCGACGTCGTCCGAATGCGGTAACGCCATGTATTCGCGCGTGCGCATTTCGGCAAGACGGCTCACGGTGCGGGGAAATTCCTGGGCATTGGGTCCGGCAACGTACAGTTCATCGGCCGGCGCCGCGGCGGAGGCGAGCAGCTTCACGCGGTGATCGTACAGGATGTCGATGAGCCACGTGAAACGCCGCGCGCGGTCGCCATCCTGCGCCGACATGACCGGGATGTCCGAGACGAAGAACACCGAAAAGCTGCGCGCGAGTTCCAGATAGTCGCGCTGCGACCGCGGCCCGTCGCACAGGGCGGAGAAGTCGAACCAGACGGCGCCCCCGGCGCGCCGGCGGGCGACGAGTCGGCGCCGCTCGACGGTCAGGTTCACATCGTCGTCGGGCCCCGCGCACATCGCCTCGAATGCCCGCTCCAGCGCGGCATCGGCCCGCGGCCCTGCGGGCACGTGGAACGTCTGCACCTGCTCCAGTGTTCGCAGGCGGTAGTCGACGCCAGCGTCGACTTCGATCACGTCGAGCCATTGTTCGAGCAGCGCAATCGCCGGCAGGAAGCGCTCGCGCAGCAGGCCCTTCGGCCACAGCCCCTTGGGCGGATAGTTGGACGTCATCACGAACACGACACCCGCGTCGAACAACGCGGACAGCAAGCGCCCCAGCACCATCGCGTCGGCGATGTCCGACACATGGAATTCGTCGAAGCAGATGAGGCGCCAGCGCTTGGCGATTCGCGCCGCCACCGTCGCAAGCGGGTCGACTTCGTGCTTCAACGTGTGCAGGTCGGCATGCACGTTACGCATGAATGCGTGGAAATGGATGCGCACCTTGCGACGGATCGGCACCGCCGCGAAAAAGCTGTCCATGAGGAAGCTTTTGCCCCGCCCCACGCCTCCCCATAGGTAGACGCCACGCGGCACCTGCGGCGCGGCAAAAAGGCGGGTCAGCGTGGATCGGCGCGCGGCGCGAAAGTGCGCAAGCTCGTCGGAGAGCCGCTGCAGCCTTGCGAGCGCGGCGCCCTGCGCGGCGTCCAGCGTGGTCCCGCGGCGGGCCAGCAACGGTTGCAGCAGGGCGATGAGTCCGCCGCCCTGCGGGACGGTCTGGCCGGGTTCGAGCACCCCGGTCATCGCGTCTAGAGATTCAGTGTCCGACCGTCGACCGCCAGCGCCGCCTCCTTGGTGGCTTCCGACAGCGACGGATGCGCGTGGCAGATGCGCGCCAGGTCTTCGCTCGACGCGCCGAATTCCATGGCAACGACGCCTTCGGAGATCAGCTCGGACGCCTGTGGCCCGATGATGTGAACGCCGAGTATTCGGTCGGTACTGCGGTCGGCCAGGATCTTGACGAACCCGCTGGTGTCGCCTAACGCCCGGGCGCGGCCGTTGGCCATGAACGGGAACGTCCCGGAACGGTATTCGATGCCGCCGGCCTGCAACTGCTGCTCGGTCTGGCCCACCCAGGCGATTTCCGGCGACGTATAGATCACCCACGGCACCGTATTGAAGTCCACATGGCCGTGCTGGCCGGCGATTCGCTCGGCGACCGCCACGCCCTCCTCCTCGGCCTTGTGCGCGAGCATCGGACCGCGCACCACGTCGCCCACTGCCCAGACGTTGGGCAGGTTGGTGCGGCAATCGGCGTCGACCTCGACGAATCCGCGTGCGTCGAGCTTGAGGCCGACTTTGTCCGCCTCGAGCGCGCCGGTATACGGAATGCGGCCGATGGAGACGATCAGGTAATCGAAGATCGCGCTTTGCACCTTGCCGGCGGCGTCGGTGTACGTCACCGCGACATCCTTCTTGCCGACCTTGACGTCGGTAATTGCAATGCCGGTGTGGATGGCGAGTCCCTGCTTGCTGAAGAGCTTCAGCGCCTCCTTGGCGACTGCGCTGTCGACGGCGCCCAGGAACGCCGGCAGCGCTTCCAGCACGGTGACCTCGGCGCCCAGGCGACGCCAGACGCTGCCCATTTCCAGGCCGATCACCCCCGCACCCACCACGCCCAGCTTCTTCGGCACGCCGGGAAGGGCCAGCGCGCCCGCGTTGTCGAGCACGCGGACATTGTCTATCGCGACCCCGGGCAGCGGCCGCGGTCGCGAGCCCGTCGCGACGATCACATGTTTTGCCAGCAACTGCGCCGGCTTCTGCCCGCTCACGTTGACCTGCCACGCGTCGCCGTCCTTGCCGGCAAACGAACCGACGCCATGGAAGAACGCGACCTTGTTCTTCTTGAACAGGTACAGGATGCCGTCGTTGTTCTGCGCGACGACGCGGTCCTTGCGCGCGAGCATCTTCACTACGTCGATGGCGAGACCCTTGACCTCGATGCCATGATCGGCGAACGCGTGCCCCGCATGCTCATAGTTTTCCGACGATTGCAGCAGCGCCTTGGACGGGATGCAGCCGACGTTCGTACACGTGCCTCCCGGCGCCGGCCGGCCGTCCGCGCGAGACCAATCGTCGATGCACGCAGTCGAAAAACCCAGTTGCGCCGCGCGGATGGCGGCGATGTAGCCCCCCGGGCCGGCACCGATGACGACCACGTCGAATTGTTCAGCCATGGCGGACCTCAAATATCCAGCAGCAGGCGCGCGGGATCCTCGAGCGCTTCCTTGATCGCGACCAGCGACAGCACGGCTTCGCGGCCGTCGATGATTCGATGGTCGTAGGATTGCGCGAGGTAGTTGATCGGCCGCACGACGACCTGCCCGTTTTCCACCACGGCGCGCTCCTTCGTCGCGTGCACGCCGAGGATGGCCGACTGCGGCGGATTGATGATGGGTGTGGACAGCATCGACCCGAACACGCCACCGTTGCTGATCGTGTAGGTGCCGCCGGTGAGTTCCTGCACCGTCAGCTTGCCTTCGGTGGCGCGCTTGCCGTATTCGGCAATCTGCTTCTCGATTTCGGCCAACGACATCTGGTCGGCGTCGCGCAGGATGGGCACGACGAGGCCGCGCGGGCTTCCCACGGCGATGCCGATGTCGAAATAGCCGTGGTACACGATGTCGGTGCCGTCGATCGACGCGTTGACGGCCGGATACTTCTTCAGCGCATGCACGGCCGCCTTGACGAAGAAGCCCATGAAGCCGAGCTTGACACCGTGCTCCTTCTCGAACCGGTCCTTGTACCTGTTGCGCAAGTCCAGGATCGGCTGCATGTTGACTTCGTTGAACGTGGTCAGGATCGCCGCCGTCGCCTGCGACTGCACGAGTCGCTCGGCGACGCGCTGGCGCAGCCGCGACATCGGCACGCGCTGCTCCGGACGCGCGCCGGAACCGACGGAGACCGCCGGCACCGCGGGGGCCGTGGGGGCCTTCGCCACGGTTGCCGGTACACCGGGAGACGCGCCGGCCTTCGCTTCGGACGCGGTGATCACGTCGCCCTTCGTGATACGGCCGCCGCGACCGGTGCCCTCGACGCTCGCCGGTGAAAGACCCTGGTCGGCCATCATCTTGCGTGCGGCGGGCAGCGCCGTCACCGAGGCGACGGTTGTCGCGGCCGACTGCGGTGCCTGCGCGCCGGGCGCAACCGCAACCGGTGCCCTGGCCGGTGCAGGCGCCGACGCCCCGGCCCTGCCTTCGGAATCGATCACCGCGATGACTTCGTTGGACGTCACCGTGGAGCCGTCCGGCTTCACAAGCTCGACGAGTACGCCATCGCCCGGCGACGGCAACTCGAGCACCACCTTGTCCGTTTCCACGTCGATCAGGTTCTCGTCCCGCTTGACCGCGTCGCCCGGCTTCTTGTGCCAGCTGACGAGCGTGGCTTCGGCCACGGACTCGGGCAGCTGCGGGACCTTCACTTCGATGCGCATTGGTTCATTCCTGATTTGAGAACGGGCCGCCGCGTGCTAATGCGCGACGACCATTTCGCCCGAGGCCAGCCTGGCCGCGAAGGCGTCTTCCAGCAGCTGCTTCTGCTCCGCATTGTGCTTGCTGCTGTATCCCACCGCCGTCGACGCGGAGATTGCGCGCCCGGCGTAGGCCAGCACCTGCTTGTCCGGAATGTCGCTGCGCAGGTACGCGCGCAGCCGGTACCAGGCGCCCTGATTCTGCGGCTCCTCCTGCACCCACACCAATTCCTTCGCGTTGGGAAACTTGGCGACCTCTGCCGTGAAGTCAGCGTGTGGAAATGGATACTGCTGCTCGATGCGGATGATCGCCATGTCGTCGATCTTCATCTCCCGACGATGCGCCAGCAGGTCGTAGTACACCTTGCCCGAGCACGCGAGCACGCGCCGGACGTTCTTGGCCGTCAGCTTCTCCGTTTCGCCGATCACGTTGAGGAAGCTTCCTTCGGCCAAGTCTTCGAGCGACGACACCGCTTCCTTGTGCCGGAGTAGGCTTTTCGGGCTCATCACGATCAGCGGCTTTCGGTATTTGCGGAGCATCTGCCGCCGCAGCATGTGGAAGACCTGTGCCGGTGTCGTGGGCACGCAGACCTGCATGTTGTGCTGCGCGCAGAGCTGGAGGAAACGCTCGGGGCGCGCCGACGAATGCTCGGGACCTTGGCCTTCGAAGCCATGCGGCAGCAGCAGGACCAGGCCACAGATACGGCCCCACTTCACTTCGCCGGCGCTGATGAACTGGTCGATGATCACCTGTGCGCCGTTGACGAAGTCGCCGAACTGCGCCTCCCAGATCACGAGGCGGGTCGGGTCGGACGTCGAGTAGCCGTACTCGAATCCAACGACGGCCTGCTCGGTCAGCACCGAGTCGATGATCTCGAACGTCGCCTGGCCGGGTTTTACATGCTGCAGAGGAATGTAGGTGCCGTCGTCCCACTTCTCGCGGTTCTGGTCGTGCAAAACCGCATGCCGGTGCGAGAACGTGCCGCGGCCAACGTCTTCGCCCGACAGGCGCACGCCATGGCCCTCGTCGAGCAGCGACGCATACGCCAGCGTCTCGCCCATTCCCCAGTCCAGCGGCAATTCGCCCTCGCCCATCGCACGGCGGTCGGCGATGACCTTGTCCACGCGGGAATGCAGCTTGAAGCCGTCGGGAACGTGCGTCAGCTTCTGCGCAAGCGCCCGCAGTTTCCTGACCGGGACGGCGGTTACCGTCGGGTCGGTCCAGTGCCGGTCCTTGTAAGGGCTCCAGTCGATCGTGAACGGCGGTTTGTAGTTCGCGATGACCGTCTTGTTGGTGTTCTGGCCGCGGTCCATCGCCGCGCGGTACGTGGCGATCATCGCGTCCGGCTCCTCCGCGGTGATGACGCCCTCGGCAATCAACTTGTCCGCATACAGCTTGCGCGTGCCTTCATGCAGCGCGATCTTCTTGTACATGAGCGGCTGCGTCACCATCGGCTCGTCCGCCTCGTTGTGTCCCAGTCGGCGGAAGCACACGAGATCGATGAAGATGTCCTTGTGGAACTGCTGCCGGTATTCGAGGGCGATCTCGACCGCCAGCAGGCAGGCCTCCGGATCGTCGCCGTTCACGTGGAGGATAGGCGCCTCAACCATTTTCGCGATGTCGGTGCAGTAGATCGTGCCGCGGGTGTCGCGCGGGTCGGACGTCGTGAAGCCGATCTGGTTGTTGATGACGATGTGGATGGTGCCGCCCGTGTAGAAGCCACGGGTCTGCGCCATGTTCAGGCATTCCTGGTTG
>Ga0302321_100002293_pt1 | contig 16431 bp, 17 predicted proteins | sample Fen_T0_1_FD_202505 | JGI IMG/M metagenome (GOLD analysis project Ga0302321, IMG submission 202505) | Peat permafrost microbial communities from Stordalen Mire near Abisko, Sweden - Fen_T0_1 | ecosystem: Environmental > Terrestrial > Soil > Wetlands > Permafrost | place: Sweden: Abisko...
TGCTGCGCGGCGATGCCCCGCCGTTGTCGCCCGGGGAAATCGAAACGGTCCGCCGTTTCCTCCTGGAGAAAGCGAGCGCACCTTGCAGGGAAGCCGACGCGAGCGTGCCCGCCTGATTGCCCGCCTGGTTCAGACTTTGCGTATCAGCAGGCCCTTGAGGTAGTCGCCTTCCGGAAAATTCAGCGCGACCGGATGGTCGGCACTCGCGGTGAGGTGCGCGATGATCTGCCCGTCGGCGTGCGCGTCCAGCGCTGCGCCTGCCACGATCTTCTGAAACAGCTCCGTGGAAATTCCTCCCGAGCACGAAAACGTGGCAAGCAGTCCGCCGGCCGTCAGCAGCTTGAACGCGAGGAGATTGATGTCCTTGTACGCGCGCGCCGCGCGTTCGGCATGCGCTGCGGTCGGTGCGAACTTGGGCGGGTCGAGGACGATCATGTCAAACGTGGTGCCCGCATCGCGCAGGCGCCGCAGTTCCTCGAACACGTCGGCCTGGACCCAAAGGGCGCGCGTGGCGTCGAGTGACGCGTTGCGCGCGAGGTTGTCGCGCGCCATGTTCAGCGCGTCGCCGGAGCTGTCGATGGAAACCACGGACGCAGCACCTCCCGAAAGGGCGGCCAGCGAAAAGCCGCCGGTATAGCAGAACGCGTTGAGTACACGTCGGCCCGCCGCGTGCCGGCGCACGATGTGGCGGTTGTCGCGCTGGTCGAGATAGAAACCCGTCTTCTGGCCCTGCACGACGTCCACGGCGTACGCGAGCCCGTCCTCGACGATGGCCACGACCTCGGGCAGCGTGCCCTGAATCGGGCCGGTTCGTACCGGCAGTCCTTCGAGTGCCCGTACGTCCGCATCCGAACGTTCGAACACGCACTGCGCGCCGGTGGCCTCGGCCAATGCCGACGCGAGTACGTCGCGCCAGCATGCAGCACCCGCGGACAGACATTGCAGCACGACAAGGTTGCCGTAGCGATCGGCAATCACGCCGGGAAGGCCATCCGATTCGCCATGCAGGATCCGGCCAGCCGTATGCGCATCGTCGAAGAGCGACCGGCGCGCGGCCACCGCGCGCGCGACGGTGCGCATGAAAAATGCGGTGTCAATTGTCTCGTGCGGATCGAACGACCAGACGCGGGCGCGAATCTGTGACGATGGCGAAAATGCGGCGCGGGCGAGAAAGGTCCCGTCGGCCGCCACAACCGTCACGGTGTCGCCGGATGCCGGCGCACCCTCGACGCGTTCGACCGCGCCCGAAAATATCCACGGGTGTCGCAGCCGCGACGATTTTTCACGCCCGGGGGCGAGCACCAGCGCCGGTCCGATGTCGAGGCCGGCTTCTGCCGAACGCGTGGCCGCGGTTGCATTGTGCGGGACGCGATGGGGTTGACGGCGATCGACCTTGACCCGTGTTGCCGAATGGGAATTTGCCGCCACTACGCGACGTTCACGCCGACCAGGTGGCCGATGGCGAATGTCACGCCCCCCGCCAAAGCGCCCAGCGCCAGCGTGCGCAATCCCGAGAGCCAGGCACTGCGGCCGGTGAAGAGCGACAACACTGCGCCGACACCGAACAGCGCCACGGCCGTGATGCCGATGGCGATGGGCAATGCCGCGGTACCGGCGGCAAACACGAATGGCGCGAGCGGCACCGCCGCCCCCGCTGCGAACGCACCAAACGAACTCGCGGCCGCGCCGAGCGGGGATCCCAATTCACCGGGATTGAGTCCCAGTTCCTCGCGCGCGAGCGTGTCAAGCGCGTGCTCCGGATCGCTGACCAGACGCTGCGCCAATCTCTCGGCCTCGCCCTGCGGCAGTCCCTTGGCGACATAGATCAGCGCGAGTTCCTGCGCTTCGGCCTCCGGATACTCGTTCAGCTCGTCGCGCTCCAGAGCGATCTGGTACTCGTACAGCTCGCGCTGCGAGCGGACCGACACGTATTCGCCGACGGCCATTGCGAACGCACCTGCCGCGAGACCTGCCACACCGGAAAGAAGCACCATGTGGGGATCCGGGTTGGCGCCCGAAACGCCCAGGATGAGGCTGGCGTTCGACACGAGACCGTCACTGATGCCGAACACGGCCGCGCGCAGGTTGCCGCCGCCGCCCAAGTTGCGGTGGCGATGTTCGACACCGCTGCCCGCGGTCGGCGTCGCGTGACCGCCATCATCACTGACGGGACTGCCGTAGATCGCCATGCCGCGCACCTTCATCGCGGCCAACACCCCGCGTAGCCGGCGCGGACCCAGCCTGTGCACGAGCCGCGCAACGAATTTCGCCCGCCCGTCCGGGACATACGGCCCCGGTGGAGGGTGGCCCCGGGCAGTCAACTGCGCGCGCCAGATGGCCGCCTGCGCTTCCGCTTCGATCGCGAGCCGCGCGAACAACGCGGCGCGGGGCGTGCCGGTTTCGGCCTCCGCGCACGCGCGATAGAGAAACGCCGAGCGCTGTTCCTCTCCCCAGCTTTCCAGTGGATTCATCGTGTCCCTGCCGCGAACGCCGCGCGCACGGCCTCGACGCGCTTGCGGTTGACACCCAGGTCGCTGTGTCCTGTGCGGGAGGCAGATGTCGCGTCGATGCCTTGCTGCGCGGGATTGGCCAGGATCGGAACGTAATCGACAAACCCCAACGCCGACGTTTGCAAGGTTGTGTCACTGCAGTCGCGGTCTTGCCCCACGAGCGTGGCGCCTTGTTGCCGCGCAAGGAATTGTGCCGCTCGCATCATGGCGGTGGACGCATCGCCTGGGTACGCGAGTGACGCGATGCGGTGGCTCTCGTACCGCGCATGGCTGATCATACGGCCGACGATCCCGCACTAAGTGTGGCGTTGATGCGTGCCATCACTTCGGTTGTGAGCCTGTCCACGACGTCCAGGGACTTCATGTTCTCCACGACCTGCGCCGGTCGGCTGGCTCCGGTAATCACCGATGAGACCCGCGGATTCCTGAGGCACCACGCAAGCGACATCTGCGCCAGCGTGCATTCGAGTTCGGAGGCGATCGTCGCCAGTTTCTTCACCTTGGCGATCTTCGCGGGATCGGCGACGCTCTCCGCGAGCCATTCGTAGCCCTTGAGGTTGGCCCGCGAGTCCTTGGGGATGCCGTCGTTGTACTTGCCGGTGAGAAGCCCGGAAGCCAGCGGGCTCCAGATCGTCGTACCCAATCCCAGGTCATCGTAGAGCCGCGCGTACTCCTTTTCGACGCGTTCGCGATGGAACAGGTTGTACTGCGGCTGCTCCGTCACCGGCTTTTGCCAATGATGCCGGTCCGCAATGTGCCAAGCCGCGGCGATTTCGGCTGCGCTCCACTCCGAGGTGCCCCAGTAATTTGCCTTGCCGGCAACGATCATGTCGGACATGGCTCGCACCGTTTCCTCGAGGGGCGTTTCGGGATCGGGACGATGGCAGTAGACGAGGTCGACGTAATCGAGCTTGAGTCGCTCGAGCGAGCCATCGATGGCCTGCATCAGATATTTCCGGTTCAGCGTGTTCTTTTCGTTGGGGCCGTCGTGGAGTCCCCAGAAGAACTTGGTCGAGACGATGTAGGAAGAGCGGCGCCAGCCGGATTTCGCGAACGCCTCTCCCATGATGGTCTCCGACTGGCCCCGTGCGTAAATCTCGGCGTTGTCGAAGAAATTGACGCCGGCATCATAGGCGGCGGCCATGCATTCGCGTGCCTCCCCGCTGCCCATCTGGTTGCCGTACGTCACCCAGGAGCCGAAGGAGAGTTCGCTCACCTTGAGCCCGGAGCGCCCGAGCCTGCGATATTTCATTGCCGTCATTGGTAGACTCGTGCAGAAGGGCGCGGGCGGGAAGCCGGAGACGCGCGTTAGAATCCGTCGTCGTCATTCTAACTTAAGGCTATCCGCATGCCCGCCCGCCGCATTGGCCATTCCCGCGCGTTGCCGCCACTCGATGTTTCCGCGCTCTGGCAAATCAAGCGCATCGGCAACCCGACGTTGTCGCCGGACGGGCGCGTCGCCTGCGCCTCCGTCACGTCTTTTGCCATGGATACCAACGAAGGCAGCACCGAGCTGTGGTTGTTTCCCACAGGCCTGGGCGAAGACAACGGCGCCGGCAAGGGGGTTGCGACAATCGCGCGCCCGCGGCGGCTGACCGCGGGAGACAAGGATAGCGAACCACGCTGGTCACCTGACGGCAAGTGGATCGCGTTCACGGCCAAGCGCAAGGATGACACCGAACCGCAGGTCTACCGTATCGCCCCGGACGGCGGCGAAGCGGAGCGCGTGACGAAGATCGCAACAGGCGCGGCCGCAGTCAAATGGTTTCCCGACAGCCGCCGCATTGCGTTCGTGTCGTCCGTGTGGCCGGAATTGAAGACTGCCGCTGCGCAGGCCAAGCGTTTGAAGGAGCGGCGGGATTCGAAAGTGAAGGCGCACGTGACGGAACGCGCGGCCACGCGCTACTGGGACCACTGGGTGACCGACGGCCGGGAACCCCACGTGTTTGCCTGCGACGTGCGCACGGGGCACAGCGAGGACCTGCTGGCCGGCCTCAACCTTGCGCTGCCGCCATGGGAACCGACGGCCGAGCACTTCGACATCGCGCCGGATGGGAGGCAGCTCGCGATCACGGCCGACCTGGCACCCGAGTCCGATTACATGAACCAGCGCGATATCGTGACCATCGATCTCGCCACGCGCCGCAAGCACGTGGTGACCGCTGCCACCGGCACCGACGACGCGTCCCCGATCTATTCACCGGACGGGAAGTGGCTCGCATTCAGTTCCTTCGATACCAACCGCGCCTTCAACGATCAGGGGCACCTCACGCTTTGGCCGCGTCGCGGCGGACCATTCCGCGCGCTGGCGCCGCAATTCGACCGCGCAGCGATGCACGTGCAATGGGGTCCCGATTCCGGGGCGCTCCTGTTCCTGGCCGAGGATCGCGGTCGCGTCGGGCTCTATCGTTTGCCGGTTGCCGCGATCAAGCCGGATTTGCTTGTGCCTGGCGGGGTCATCTCCGGCTTCGCACGCTCGCACGATGGTCGCGTGCTCACATTCACGCGTGCGTCGGCAAGCCACCCGCCGCAACTCTTCACGGCGCGGGGCGACGGCGCCGCCGGCCGAACGATCGACACCATGAATCGCACGTTGCTGGCGCGGCATGCGCTTGGCGAGGTGCGCGAATTCACGGTCAAGGGCTGGCATGGCGAACCCGTGCAGGTCTGGGTCATCTATCCGCCGGACTTCGACCCGAAGAAGAAATGGCCGCTGCTGCATTCGATCCACGGCGGACCGCACGCGGCGCACCACGATGGCTGGCACTTTCGCTGGAACACTCAAGTCTTCGCTGGGCGCGGCTACGTGGTTGTCTGTGTCAATTACCACGGCTCGGCAGGATTCGGGCAGAAATTCCTGGAGACGATCACGACCCGCTATGGCGAAAAGGAATATGCCGACACAGAAGCCGCGACCGATTTCATGCTGAAGCAGGGCTACATCGACCGCTCGCGGCTGGTCGCCACCGGCGGCAGCTACGGCGGCTACATGGTTGCCTTCATGAACGGCCACACGGATCGTTACAAAGCTTACGTGTGCCACGCCGGGTGCTACGATTGGGTCAGCATGATGGCGACCGACGCGTTCCGTTTCTTTTCGAAGGAACTGGGGGCGTTCCACTGGGACAATCCGTCGCTGGTGATGCGCCAATCGCCGCACCACTACGTGAAGCAGGCGAAGACGCCCACGCTCGTGATCCATGGCGAGCAGGATTACCGCGTGCCGGCTACCCAGGCACTGCAGTACTACAACACGCTGAAGGCGAAGGACGTGCCGACGCGTCTCGTGTGGTTTCCCGACGAGAACCACTGGATCCTGAAGCCGCAGAACTCGCGACTCTGGTACGGCGAATTCTTCGCGTGGATCGCGAAGCACGCGAAAGGCGGCCCGGTAAGGAACCTCTGATCAAGTGTCGCGCGGGCGCGACGGCGGGTTTCCGGGGATGATGGCGCGAAGCGAGGCGACACCAATAGTGCGTGCTATTGGGGAGCTGAGCGACTCAGTTGCCAAATGTGCCAGCGCCCCGGAAAACCCCGTCCCGAAGGGTTTGCGTGAAATGCGGCGCCTGGTTCGCCGGGCGCCTTGGATCGTAGGATGAACTACGGCCGGCGTCGCCCGGCTCCCATCCATCCGCATTGCACGCAACCGCGCTCCACGTGACAGTTGATCAGAGGTTCCCCAAGGCGCGCCACCGGGTAGACGCTCTGCGCTAAAGCGTCCCGGCGCCCGTGCGCCGCATCGCCGTTTCCAGTCTTTCCTGGCAGGCGATGCAGCGAGCGGCCATCGGCGCGACCGCGAGTCGGGTAAGCGGAATCGCCGTGCCGCATTCGATGCAAATGCCGTAGGTGTTGCCCTTGACGCGCGCCAAGGCCGCCTCCACTTCGTGGAGTTCGGCGGCGTCGCGCGACACTTCGGCGACGTCGAGTGCCGTCTCCAGGTCGGCGACCGCCCAATCGTCCGTCTCCTCCATCCGGTTGCGCAGGCCCATCAACGCGGGGTTGTCCTGAGTATTGAGCTTTGCCTCGATTTCCTCGCGCAATGCGGCGCGGCGAGCGACGAGCTTCGCTTCGAGAGTGCCGCGTTCGGCGGTGGTCAGCGGGTGCGAGGTCGGGGACATTTGGATCCTCCGGGGGCAGGATGGACGGTGCGCGGGCGAAACCTCGTCGGGCCTTGAAACCGGCGCACACGGCCTCAGATTGGCATTGCGAGTGGTCGATGGCCTTGCGTTACGTCAAAGGACGTCGCCTGCGCACCAATCCCGAATCCAGATACAGGAGTGAAACCATGCAAACCGTTCAACTGTACGACCCTTTCGCCGGAGCCGGCCTCGACAACCTGTTCCGCAGCCTGTTCAAGCCCGTCCAGACGGCCGCGGACTCGGCCATCGCCATCAAGGTCGATGTCACCGAAGTGGACAACGCCTATGTGGTCCATGCGGAAATTCCGGGCGTGAACCGAGATGATATCCAAGTGACGATTGAAGGCAATCAGGTCACGATCGCCGCGGAAGTGAAGAAGGCGGTGAAGGCAAACGGCGGCGAGGCGAAGCCGGGCGAGCGCGTGCTGCGCAGCGAACGCTACTACGGCGCCGCCTATCGCAGTTTCGTGCTTCCCGCGGAGCTTGACGAGACCGCGAGCGAAGCCAAGTACCAGAACGGCGTGCTGGAGCTGAAACTCGCGAAAAAGCCCGCGCTGGCGGGCCGCAAGCTGACGATTCAGTAAGCGCAGACGCCGGCCGCAAAGGCGCGCGTGCGGGGGACGTTCCTGCGCGCGCGTCGGCGCGTGCCTGTCAGCGTACGCGCTTGGCCGGAAATTCCTCCTCGATGTTGTCGCGGAAATAGCTCCACGGCGACGACGCTCCTGCAAAGCGACGCCATACTTCGGGCGTTACTCCCGTGTATTCATATGTTCCGGCGGTGAGCTCGACCACGAGTTTCTGGTTGCGCGCGTCGTAGCCGGCAGCACGCAGGCTGCCGCCATTCAGTCGTTTCATTTCCAAGGCGGGACCCTCCCTTTCCGCATGCAGCAAATGCAGATGCTACGATTATAGTCACGCTGCGTCTTGCCTGGAGATTCCGTGCCATTGCCGATTCCAACCCGCGTTCTGCGGGTCGCGTTGCTGGTCAGCTCGCTCCTCACATCGCTGGTACTGATTCCCGCCTACGGCGCGGATGCCGGCAAGACGTTGCGCGTGTCCCTGTCGATTGCGGAGACGAGCTTTGACCCGGCCTTTGCTTCCGATGCGGCCTCAGATCAGATCATTGCCAACATCACGGAATCGATGCTCGACTACGACTACCTCGCGCGACCCGTCAAGCTCGTGCCACGCACGCTCGCGGCAATGCCGGTCGTGGAAGAGGGCGGCAAGGTCTTCACCATGCAGGTGAGGAAGGGGATCTACTTCACGCCCGACCCGGTCTTCCAGGGCAAGCCGCGCGAGCTGACCGCTGCCGATCACATCTACGGCCTGAAGCGCATTCTCGATCCGGGAGTCAAGTCGCCTTGGCTGTGGATGCTCGAAGGCAAGATTGTCGGCGCGGACGAAGAACGCCTGAAGGCGCTGCAGACCGGCAAGTTCGACTACGACACGCCGATTGCCGGGCTCACGGTCGTCGACCGCTATACGCTGAAGATCCGGCTGAAGTCTCCTGATCTGCGCTTTCTCTATGTGCTGGCGGTACCCAATACCGCCGCGATGGCGCGCGAAGTCGTCGAGGCGTACGGCAACGACATCGGTGCGCATCCGGTCGGCACGGGGCCTTATGTGCTGGGGCAGTACAAGCGCAGTTCGCGCATCGAACTGCTCGCCAATCCGGGCTACCGGGCGACCACCTATACGCCGGCCGGTCCTGTTCCGGCGGCTTCATCGGCCGTAGCGGCGGGGCTCAAGGGAAAGCGTTTGCCATTTCTGGCGCGGATCGACGTCAGCGTGATGGAAGAAGGCCAGGGGCGCTGGCTCGCGTTCCTCAATCGCGAAATCGATTATCTGGGTCTGCTCCCGCCCAACCTAACTGATCAAGCGCTCAACCTTGGCAAGCTGAAGCCCGATCTCGCCGCCAAAGGCATCGTGCACCAGGTGCTGATGCGTCCGAACGTGGTCTTCACGTACTTCAACATGGAAGACGCGATCGTCGGCGGTTATTCACCCGAACGCATTGCCCTGCGCCGCGCAATCGGCATGGCCTACAACAATGACGAGGCGATTCGTGTGCTCTTCGCGGGCCGGGCGCATCCGGCCAACGGCCCGATTCCGCCCGACATTGCGGGTCACGATCCCGCGCTTGTGACCAACGCCCAGATCTACGATCCCGCGGCGGCGCGCGCGTTGCTCGACAAGTTCGGCTACAAGGACCGAGACCACGATGGTTACCGCGAAACGCCCGATGGCAAGCCGCTCGTCATCGAACGCTGGTCGCCGCCGACGTCGGTGGCGCGCGAGCGCGACGAATTGTGGAAAAAGAACCTGGACGCGATCGGTATCCGGATCGCGATCAAGTACGACAAGATGCCGGAACTGCGCAAGATGGCGCGGCAGGGCCTGATCCCGATGCGCGACGACGGCTGGAACGCCGACTATCCGGACGCCGAAAACTTCATGCAGCTCCTGTACGGCGCCAATGTGGGACAAGCCAATTATTCGCGCTTCAACTTGCCGGAATTCAACAAGCTCTTCGAAGAGGCGCAAAGGCTTCCCGATTCGCCGCAGCGAACCCGCCTGTTCGACCGGATGACCGAGATCGTCGTCGCCTACGCGCCTTGGCGGATGCGGAACTATGATTTCGAGGACTCGCTGGCGCATCCGTGGGTTCGCCACTACGTGCCCCATCCGATGCGCTCGGTCGTCTGGGAATTCATGGACATCGATGAGCCGCTGCGCGCGAAGGGCAGGTGAAGGGAAAGACAAACAAGCGTGGCAGTCGGTTGTGGAGGCAGGACCGCGGTTGTGCCTTCACCCGGGCGAACGTTTCTCCCGCAGATACTTGAATATGGCGGCGTCGTCCTCCTCGCCGTAGCCGGCGTCGACCATTCCCCGAAACGCTGCGAGCGCCGCGTCGGCGAACGCGGCGTCGGCACCCAGTCCCGCGGCAAACTCCGCAGCGATTCCCACATCCTTGGCGAGAATTCTCGCCGCGGCGCGCGGTGCGAAATCGCCTGCGAGCACACGCGGCATCCGATCCGCGAACATCCAGCTGCCGCCGGAACTGGCGTTGACCACATCCACGACCTGGCGAGGGTCGAGACCGGCGCGCACCGCAAGTGCCAGCGCCTCCGCTCCCGCCGCGAGGTTGACTGCAGCGAGCAGGTTGTTGACGATCTTGAACTTGGCGGCGTCACCCGGCGCATTGCCGACGCGGAACACGCGTCCGGCCACCGCGGCGATAACCGGTTCGCACCGGGCCAGCGCCGCGGCATCGCCGGCGACCATCATCGTCATCGTACCATCGGCGGCGCGGCGTGGACCGCCGGAGACGGGCGCGTCGACGAGCTTGACGCCATGGGCGGCGAGGCGCGCCGACAATGCGCTGGCGTAATCAGGCGCCACCGTCGACGAGAGCATGACGATGGCTTCACGACGGAATGCGCTTGCCGCGCCGCCGGCGCCGAAGAGGACGTCGTCCACCTGCGCCGCGTCGACGACCAGCAGAATCGCAATGTCGCATGCGCCGGCCAGCGCAGCGGCGTCCGGATGGCAAGTGGCGCCGCGCGATTCGGCTTCCCGATGTGCCTCCGGACGGATGTCGCGCGCATGCGTCGGAAATCCCCCACGCAGCAGGCTCGCCACGACCCCCATTCCCATCGCGCCGACCCCGATGACGCCGATTGCTGGCCGGGCATCACTCATCCGTATTGGCAACGCTGACGATCGGCGCTATTTGGCGGGCGGCATGATGGCGTAGGGCTCGCAGTCCTTGAGCGGCGTCACGACGCCGTCGCGAATGAGTTGCAGTTCGGTGCCCTTGCCGCGCAACTCCATCGTACCGTTGCTGTAGCGAACTCCCGAAGCGGAGGGCAGCTGGTAGAGCGTAATGCGCTGCAGTTCCGGCAGCAGCATGCGCGCTTCCCCATCCGCAAAGCGGACCACGAAGCGCTCGCCGTTGTAGGAGCAGGCGAAGGTGCTCTTCGCGATTTCCTCTTCCTTCTTCTTCGACGGGTTTTCGCAGGCGACGAGGGCGAGGGCAGGGAAGACGATGAACAGGGTGCGAATTCGGGTCGGAAGTTTCATACCTGGGATTCCCTCGTGTTGACCACAGCGAGAATAGCACCGCGCGCCGCCCGACGTCAGCGGGCAGGTGCGGGGCACAGGAAGCCGCTTGGCGGTGCTGCGCAGTGAGCGGGGTCAGGAGACGGCAGCGCCCGCGGGCGGGGCGAAGCGATGGGCGCGCGCGTAGGAGAGAACTTCGGCCTCCTGCCCGCTGGTGATTCCGCGCTGCACTTCCTGCCACCACGATGCCTGGAGCAGGTCGGCATGGAAGGCCATGAACGCCTCGCGCACCCGGACATCCGTGAGGAGGAACGTGGCGAATTCCTCCGGAAAGACATCGAGCGGCCCGACGGGGTACCAGACATCGCTGGACATTTCGTCATAACCGGGCGGCGGGTTGGGAATCCGCCGGAACTTGCAGTCGGCCAGGTACTCGATTTCGTCGTAATCGTAGAACACGACACGACCGTAGCGGGTGACGCCGAAATTCTTGAACAGCAGGTCTCCGGCGAAGATGTTGACCGTAGCCAGTTCGCGGATGGCGTCCCCGTACTCGCGAACCGCGTGAATGCGCTGCGCGTCGTCGGCGCCTTCGAGGTACAGGTTGAGCGGTGTCATCCGCCGTTCGATATACACGTGCCGGATGGTTATCCGGTCGCCCGCTTCCTCCACCTGCGAGGGCGCGACATCCTTCAGTTCCGCCAGGAGCTCGGCGGAAAAGCGACTGCGCGGAAACGCGACGTCGGAGTACTCGAGAATGTCCGTCATCCGGCCGGCGCGATCGTGGTGCTTGACCAGCGCGTACTTGCGCATGACTTTGCCGCGGTCAGTGTCCTTGGAGGCGGCGATCCTGTCCTTGATCACCTTGAACACATACGGGTAAGAGGGCAGCGTGAACACGCTCATCACCAGGCCCTTGATGCCCGGCGCGACGATGAACCGGTCGCGGGAATGCGCGAGATGGTGCAGGAAGTCGCGATAGAAGAAGTTCTTGCCGGCCTTCTGCAGCCCGACCATCGTGTACAGCTCGGCTGCGGTCTTGTCCTGGAGCATGGCGCGCAGGAACGCGACATAAGCCGACGGGACTTCCATGTCGACCAGGAAATAGGAGCGATTCGCGGAGAACAGGAGTGCCAGTTCGACGTCGTCCAGCAGCAGGGCGTCGATGTAGAGCAGGCCGTCCGGCGCATGCTTCAGCGCAACGGCAAACGGATAGAAATTGTTGCCGTTGACGACGCGTCCGACCATGTACGCCGTCTGGTCCCGGAAGAACAGCGTGGACAGCACCTGGATCTGGTGATTGGCCTCGGTCCGCAACGGCCGGGGCACGCGTTTGCGGAACTCGGCCAGGACGTGCCTCAAGTCGCCGCGGAAATCGGAGAAACGCCGCTCCAGGCGAAAATCGAGAACGATGTCGATCAGCGCGTTGCGCAGGCCCTTTTCCAGCGGGTAATAGCTGCGATAGGTCGGCGGGTCGGCATCGATGTGCTCGGTAGACATGGCCGGCCGGACAAAGATGAACCGGTTGTGGAAATACGCGCGATGCAGGATCTTGCACGATACCGAATTGAAGAATGTCTCCGCGCATTCCGGCTGCTTGTGGTCGATCAGCAGGCCGATGTAGTGGAGTTTGGTGCGCTCCCACAGCGCATCCGCACCGGCACCATCCAGGCCGGCGGTGCGGAACTCGTTCCGGATGCGGGAGACGGTTTCCTCTACGCGGCGATCGTAGAAGTCGATGCGTTCGCGGGCGACGTGCCGGATCGCGAGCCAGTTGGCCGTTTCGAAGTGATGCTTGGCCGTTCGCGCGCAATCGCGGAACAGTGCGTAGTGCCGGTCGAAGCCTTCGCGCAGCGCGATGGCAATCGCCCGTGCCGTGTCGTCGGCGGCAGCCGACGGAACGGAAGCGAGGTGCGCAATGGCCCTCGCCGGTGTCAACGGATGGCCCTCGTCGACGGCGGAGCCAGGATACTCACGCAGGTGGCACCGCGGCTTGGCAACCTGAATGCCTGATCAGCCGGCGGCTCACTTCGTTTCGGCTGCCTTCTGCTCTTCCTGCAGTACCTTGAGGCCGGCGTTGTAGTCCTCGATGGTGGAGTTGGCCAGCTTGATCTTGGCGTCGATCTGGGCGCGCAGATCGGCTACGTAGGTCTTCACACAGTCTCCCCACGACTTCATCTCGTTCATCCACGCCTCCTTCTTGGGTTCGCTTGCCTTGGCGCCCGGATAGTGGCCCGGCTTCACGCAGGTCGGGGAGGCTGGCGCCGCGGGGTTCGGCGCCGCGGTTTGCGCGTGGACGCTCCCGGCGCCAACGGCGAAGGAGAGTACGACCAGCAGGCGAAAAAGGATCATGGCGTTCAACTCGAGGTGTGGGAAAGACTGCAATTCTAAACTCCCGGGCGCATCGAGGACAACGCGGGAGCAAAGTGCGGGTCGGGCAGGGCCATTCATGCGCCCGGTTGCTTCAACGGGCGGTCAGCACGGCCGCCAGCGCCGACAGCCCGATTTCGACCAGATCGACGGCGAATCCTTCCTGCCGCTCCGCCTGTTCCCGGGCCAGCGCCCGTTCGAAATCCGCGGCGGCCACGATGGCTGCGGCAGCGCGCCCTGCGTCATCCAAGGATGGCGAGACGCGGGCACCGGCCGTGGTGAGTTCCCGCACCGCGAGACTGGCCGCCTCGGGGTCGAGAATGGCGATGGGTGCGCGGCAGAATTCGCACGCCGTGGACTTGGCGAGATCGATTGGCGCGCCGCAGCTCGAACAGCGGATGATTCTGACCAGGGACTTCAGCCGCTCCAGTTCTTCCCTGGGTATGGGCCGGATGAAATCCTTCTCGCGGAGAAACTGGAAGAATGGCGTCAGGCGGCCATGTCCGCGCAGGCAACGATAGTAGGAGAAGCGGGTAGTGTGCTGCAGGTCCTGCGTCTGCGCGAGTGGCGAATCGCAGCGAGGGCACAACATGTGTTGAGGCAACGTCGTGCGTACGTCCGGCCGCGCGTCGTTGATCGCGCGAAAGAGTTCGAGCGTCGCCTGGGGCGACAGCTGCGGACTCTCCATGGGATCGAACCACAGCGCCTGGCAAAGTTCACAGAGGTCGACGACCAGCGTGCCGGCCGGGCGCCGTTCGAGCTCGAGCGCCTGCATGGGGTTGCGGCACCCGGGACAGGTCAGGCCGGGCATGAATTTCCCGTCAGGGAACCTTGGCGGCAAAGGTATTGCAGGTGCGCGGGTCCCCCGACTGCAATCCGGTCTGGAACCACTTCATGCGCTGGTCGGCCCTGCCATGCGTGAAGGCATCCGGCACGACATAGCCCTGGGTTCGCTTCTGGATTGCGTCGTCGCCGACCGCGGACGCGGCGCGCAGGCCCTCTTCGGCGTCGCCCGGTTCGAGCAGATTGCGCTTGGCGGCGTAGAAGCCCCATACGCCAGCGTAACAGTCGGCCTGCAATTCCAGCCGCACCGACAACGCGTTGCGTTGTCGGTCGTCGACCCGTGCCGACGCAGTATCGAATTCGCGCATCGTGCCCATCAGATTCTGCACATGGTGGCCCACCTCATGCGCGATCACATAGGCCTGGCCGAAATCGCCGGGTGCGCCGAAGCGATTCTGCAATTCCTGGAAGAACGCGGTGTCGAGGTAGAGCTTGCGGTCGGCCGGACAGTAGAACGGCCCGGAGGCCGCGCTCGCCCGTCCGCATGCCGATGCGGCCGACCTGCGAAAGAGAACGAGCTTGGGCGGCTCGTAGCGCGATCCCATCGCCTGGAACAACGCCGTCCATACATCTTCGGTGTCGCCCAGCACGCGCACGCTGAGTCCCTTGTCCGGGTCCTCGGTACCCTTGGCGCCTTGGGGGGCGCTTTGGGTGCCTTGGGGTCCATACCCCGGCTGCGCCGCCGAGGGCTGCGGCGCCGGTGCGGGAGGCGCGCCGGAGTCCATCATGCCCAGAAACTGCAACGGATTGACGCCGAACAGCAGGCTGACGATCACGATCAGGATCATTGCGCCGCCGCCTAGCTTCATGCCACCGCCGAATGGCATGCCGCCGCCGGCCGGCTGTCCCCCGGTCACGTCCTCGACGTTGTCACTGCGACGCATGTCTCCCCAGCGCATATCGTTCCCTTTCGTTACGGCGAAGCCTTCTCGCGTTGTGCGGCTCTGGCGTTGTTGCTGCGGGCGAGTTCGACGGCTCTCCTGATTACCCAGGACATCGTCTGCGCATAGCGGTCGAAATTGAAGTCATCATAATCGTCCGCGAGCACCTGAATCGCTCCACCGTCGACATTGAGCGCGAAACGGGCCAAGGATACGCCTGCATCATAAGGGAAATATAGCGGGCCCACGGCCGAGCGAACCTGAACGGGTTGTTCCACGCGATCGGACCAGGACACGATCTTGGTGATGCCGGCCTCGCGCAATTCCGGCGCGAAACGCTGTGCGTACGTGGAGAGGCGTGGCTGTTCGCGTGTCGGGTCCGGGGGAACGCCGCAGCTGCACAGGCACAGCACGACGAGGCAGGCAGACACCCCGCGGGCCTTGTCGTCGCCCCAACGGCTGACCGGTCGCGTTACAGGTTCAGTGTGACTCACGGGTTCGGAGATTCTCGTAGTCGCCCATTGTCGCGTCATTTCGCGGCCGCGATCGCCTTTTGCAGATCCAGGTATTGATCGCATTGCGTGCCGCAGATGCGCTCGAGGGCGGCCAGGTGTTCGCGCGCCTTGGCGCTGTTGCCGGTGAGCAGGTACGTCTCGCCGATGTACTCGTGCGCGCCGCGGTGTTCAGGATCGAGATGCAGCGCAGCCCGGTAGTGGTCGAATGCTTCGTCGTATTTGCCCGCGTGCTGGTATGCGTAGCCCAGCCAGTTCTGCAGGTCTGCATTCGTAGGTTCGGCGACCAGCGCGACATTGAGATTGCTGATCGCACGCTTCCAGTCGCTGGACTGGATCGCTTCCAGGCCCGCCTGGTAATCGAGGTTCTGCGAAGGATTGGATTCCCCGGTGCCGTTGCCAACTGCCGACGCCGCAATCAGCAGGGGCGCCGACAGAACCAGCCTCCGGACGGACCGGTACCCACAGGCTTGCGAAGCACGTGGCAAAGCCATGAAGGGGTACTAGGGCCTGGTAACGCTATGGGCGCAAACGCGAACGGGTGTCCTGGGGCGCCAATCGCGGCAGCCGACGAAGCCAAGACTGGCGGTCTTGGCGAGGAGAGCAACAAAGAGTGGCGCCCCAGGACGTCCGTTCCCTTCGCGCAGTTGGGTCAACTGAGGCCGAAAACGCCCATCGCTGCGTTGCAAAGGCTCGCCGGGTACCCAACCCGCCGCAGCCGTAGCACCTTGCGCTGAGCGTTTTCGGCCCTGCAACGCGTCTGTGTCCATAGCGTTAACAGGCCCTAGGGTTTCAGCGCCCGGTAGAGAAACGGCAGGCTCACGTCCATGCGGTAATCGATCGACGAGTGCGTGTCGTCGAACTCCTCGTACGTATGCTTGATTCCATGCAGGGCCAATTCGCGGGAGAGTATGCGTGCTCCGAAATGCAGGTGATACTGGTCGCGCCAGCCGCAGTCGAGATATACGCCGTGGAGGGACCTCAAGTTGGCCTTGTACTTGTCGACGAGATGAATCGGATCATGTTTGAGCCATTGCTTCCAGCGCGCCGGAAGGAGTCGCCCCGTTTCGAGATCGATGGGCAGGCGGAAACCCAGAGGTGCATCGGGATC
>Ga0302321_100002294_pt1 | contig 16427 bp, 15 predicted proteins | sample Fen_T0_1_FD_202505 | JGI IMG/M metagenome (GOLD analysis project Ga0302321, IMG submission 202505) | Peat permafrost microbial communities from Stordalen Mire near Abisko, Sweden - Fen_T0_1 | ecosystem: Environmental > Terrestrial > Soil > Wetlands > Permafrost | place: Sweden: Abisko...
GGCCTGGGCCCAGTAGAGGGCCAGGTAGAAGTGGCTGCCCCGGTTGTCGATCTGGCCCACCTTGCGGGCGGGGGACTTGTCGTTGTCCAGGAACTTGGCGATGGCCAGGTCCAGCGTCTCGGCCAGCACGGCGGCCTTGGCATTCTTGAAGGCGTTGGCCACATGTTCAAGCGAAGCTGCAAAGGCGGAGAACTCACCCAGTGAATCCCACCGCAGGTAGCCTTCTTTCTGGAACTGCTGGACGTGCTTGGGGGCAGAACCGCCAGCCCCCGTTTCGAAGAGGCCACCACCACCCAGCAGGGGCACGACGGACAGCATCTTGGCGCTGGTACCCAACTCGATGATGGGGAACAGGTCCGTGAGGTAGTCGCGCAGGACATTGCCGGTGACGGAGATGGTGTCCTTGCCCGCGCGGATGCGTTCGCAGGAGACCTTCATGGCATCGACCGGATGCAGGATGCGGATATCGAGACCTGAGACATCGTGCTGCTTCAGGTAGGTCTCGACCTTCGCGATGATCTGGGCGTCGTGGGCGCGGTTCTTGTCCAGCCAGAAGAGGGCCGGGGCGCCGGTGATGCGGGCGCGGGAGACCGCCAGCTTGACCCAATCCTGGATGGGGGCGTCCTTGGCCTGGCAGGCGCGGAAGATATCGCCAGCCTCGACCTTCTGCGAGAGCAGAGTCGCGCCGCTGGCATCCACCACACGGATGATGCCCGCTGCCGGGGCGAAGAAGGTCTTGTCGTGGGAGCCGTATTCCTCGGCCTTCTGGGCCATGAGACCGACATTGGGCACGCTGCCGATGGTGGCGGGATTGAAGGCGCCATGCTGTTGGCAATCCTCGATGACGGCCTTGTACATCGTGGCGTAGCAGCGGTCGGGAATCATCGCCAGGGTGTCGTGGAGCTTGCCGTCAGCACCCCACATCCTGCCGGAATCTCGCACCACCACAGGCATGGAGGCATCCACGATGATGTCGTTGGGCACGTGCAAGTTGGTGATGCCCTTGTCGGAATCCACCATGGCCAGGGCAGGGCGGGTCGGGTAGACGGCCTGGATGTCGGCCTCGATCTCCTGGCGTTTTGCTTCCGGAAGGGCCTGGATCTTTGCGTAGAGATCGCCCAGGCCGTTGGCGGTGTTGACGCCCAGTTCCTTGATGATGGCGGCGTGTTTCTCGAACACATCCTTGTAGAACACGGATACCGCGTGGCCGAACATGACGGGATCCGAGATCTTCATCATGGTGGCCTTGAGGTGCAGGGACAGCAGCAGGCCTTCCTTCTTCGCGGCCTCGATCTGCTCAGCGTAGAAGGCCTGCAGAGCCTTGACGCTCATCACCGAGGAATCGATGACTTCACCATCCGTCAGGGCGGTCTTCTCCTTCAGGACCTTCACACTGCCATCCTCGGCCACGAACTCGATGCGGACGGTCGTCGCCTTGGCCACGGTGGTAGATGTTTCGCTGCCGTAGAAGTCGCCGCTGGTCATGTAGGCCACACGTGACTTGGAGTCGGCGCTCCAGGCGCCCATCTTGTGCGGGTGCTTCTTGGCGAAATTTTTGACCGACAGGGGTGCGCGACGATCCGAATTGCCTTCACGGAGAACCGGGTTCACGGCGCTGCCGAGCACCTTGGTGTAGCGGGTCTGGATGGCCTTCTCGGCTTCATCCTTGGGCTGCTCGGGATAGTCGGGGATGTTGAAGCCCTGGGACTGCAGCTCCTTGATGGCCGCGATCAGCTGGGGAATAGAGGCGCTGATGTTCGGCAGCTTGATGATGTTGGCTTCGGGTTTCTGGGCCAGCTCACCCAGTGCACCCAGGTTGTCGGGGATCTTCTGCTCCGCCGTCAGGTTGTCGGGGAAATTCGCCAAGATGCGACCGGCCAGGGAGATGTCCGAGGTCGTGACTTCGATCCCCGTGCCATGGGTGAAGGCCTGGATGACGGGCAGCAGGGAATACGTGGCCAGGGCGGGAGCTTCGTCGATGTCGGTCCAGATGATTTTCTGCGTGGTCATGGTGTCTCCTTGGTTGTCAGGCTCCGCCTGGGTCAGACGACCGGTGGGGCCCATGGGTGTCCGAAGAACGGGTAACAAGGCAGACTCCCACGGGGAAAGGCCTGCTTCAAGCGGCATTCCCCATAGGGATGGCGGTTTGGGACTTAGGTCACGATGGCATTCAGCCCATGACAGGCATGGCCGATCCAGAGGAGGCCCGAACCGCGCCTCGGGCCACGGCAAAGTCCATGCGGCCCAGGTTTACGCCGCCGAAGCCCACTTGGAAAATCAAGGTCTCCCCCCTGGTCTGGGGCACCTTGGTCGGCTTCTCCAAAAAAGTATGGCTGTGGCCGCCGATGATGGCGTCAATGCCGGCCACCTGTCCGGGCATCTGCAGATCATCTGGGGCGCTGCCGTTGAGGTTGTAGCCCAGATGGGAGAGCACCACCACCAGATCGACCTTCTCCACCTCGCGAAGGTGTTTCACGACGGGCTTCAGGCTCTCGTAGGGATCCCTCCAGGAAATCCCCTCGTGGTTCTTCGGGGCCACCAGACCGGCGAAGGCGACACCCACACCCGTGAGGCCAACCCGGAAGCCTGGGAATTCGCGGATCAGATACGGACGAACTCGCTTGCCCAGGCTCGGCGCGCCCTTGAAATCGAAGTTGCAGTTCACGAAAGCAAAGGGTGGGTTGGCATGCTGGAGCTGTTCCATGGATTCCATGGCCTCGACCAGCATGCCCACGCCGTTGTCGAAATCATGGTTGCCCAAGGTGCCCGCGTCGTAGCCCACCATGCGCATCAGCTGGTAGTCGAGGCGTCCCTTGTAGCGGTTGAAGTAGGGCGTGCCCTGGAAAGTATCGCCCGCGTCCAACAGCAGCACATGGCCCAGCTGCTGCCGCAGTTGCCTGACAAGGGTGGCGCGTCGGGCCATGCCGCCCAGACCACTGATGGCGCCGTTCCCCGGGCCGAAAGGTTCGATGCGAGAGTGGGTGTCGTTGGTGTGCAGGAGCGTGATTCGGCCCGAGGTGGCCGAGGAAACCAAAGGCTCACCAGCCTTCAGTGGGACCTGGGCGGCGATGGCGGCGGCACCAAGGGAGGCAAGGAAGTGTCGACGTTCCATCGTGGGATCCTAGAGCTTGAACTTCTTGTCGCGGATGGCTTCCTGGATCGGCACCGGGATGGTGTAGCGACCCACGGCCGGGGGAAGGAGATTTTTCTTCGCCTTGGCCAGGGCGGTGCAGTCATCCAGCAGCATCTGGCGGAGGGTGACCCCTGTGGTGAACGGTTTGCGCCCCTTCTTCAACGTGGGGATGGAATCTCCACCACCGTAAAGGTAATCGGAGGTGGCCACTTTCACGATGGCATTGGGATCGATGGGGCTGCCGTCCTCCCAGGTGAGGGTGTAGGTTCCCGCTTCTGGCGTCCCGCCAACCACCGCCTTTACGCCGGAACAGGGCTCACCACCGCGGCGTACGATGCCTTCCTTCACGACCTGGATGACCTCGGCACCGGTAAGCTCGACCACGACGAGTTCGTTCTCGAAGGGCATCATCTCGAAGATATCGGCCACCTTGAGCTGGCCTGGGCGCAGGTTGGACCGTAGCCCCCCGGCATTGGTGATGGCAAAGCGCACGGGGCTTCCCACCACGTTCTGGGCCGCCTGACGCATCACATCGGACACCCAGTAGCCCAACAGGTTCTCCTCCCCGCGACGACCGCGGAAAACGCCCTGCGGCGCCTGCACTAAGGGCAGGTCAAAGGTCGCTTTGATCTCTGCGGCCAAGGGTGAGATGACCTTCTGGATGGCTTCATCCTCCGGGATGGTGGCCGCAATGGGGAGAACTTCCGCCTTGATGATCGGAGCTTGTGCCGCCAGGGGCAGCGTCAGCAGAGCGAGAAGCAGGGCGCTAGCTGGTTTGAGCTTCACGGAGCGATTCCTTCAAGGTCTTGCGGGCTTCTCGCACGACAACATCGTGATTCCAGAAGAGGGAGGCGGTCCGGAGCAGCCAGCCCATCAGCCAGCCGTTGATGGCCGTGACCAGGAGCTGCAGCAGCAGGAACAGCCACACTCGAAAGGTCGTACCGCCTCCCAGGCGCCAAGCCAGAAGAATGACCAGGAAGGGCAACAGGGCTCGCAGGGCAGCACCACCCAGCGAGATCAGACCCCACTGGATGGGGTGGGACCAAAGCCGCATGAAAGAATGTCCAAGATGGGTTCGGTAACCGTGGTTCAGTCCCGCAGCCCGTCCAAGGCGGCAGAACCACCATTGGAGGTTCAACGCTGCGATCAAGGCCATCCAAACCAGGGGACGGCCGAAAAAGGCGATCCAGCCCAGACCATCCAGACCAGATCCACCCACTTTGGCCAGCGCCATATCGGCCAGCCAGGTTGCGAAGCCCAGGGGCAGGAAACCAATCAGAACGGTATCCAACGCACCGAGAAGCCAGGATCCCAGGCGGGCCTCCAGTCCTGCCATTTCCGCCTGCATGCGCCATCCGCACCAGAGGACGACGACCATTCCCAATCCGAATAGATGCACCGTGGGTGAATTCGTCAAGCGATGCTGCAGCCCTCCGTTTTCGACCAGCTCCCAGATATCACGGGCGCTGATGCTCTCGCCCCAGTGGCTGGGAAGGGCGCTCCATCCGGCCGCCCGACGCAGGTGGCCGGCCCAGCCGAGGGCCGGTCCGAGCAATACGAGCATCCATCCGGCCATCAGGCCCCAGCCCCAGCGATTGAACCCGCCTGGGATGGAAGGAAGCAGAAAGATCCATGGTGGCCGAGGGGCCAAGGCGTCCTCGGTGTGAATGGTGGTAGGGCGTTCCTCAAAGTCCATGGCCGTCCGCAAGCAATCCCCCATCAAACCACACTTGACAGGGTGCGCGCGGTTGGGGTTTCATCGCTGTCATGCGGCTGTCCTTCCCAACCCCCTGCCTGGGCCCCTCCAATGAGGCTTGGTGGTGGCGCATGGGCTCGGACGGCTCCCTGTGCGAGGCCTAACGGCCGACGCCATTCTGGACCCTCCGAGCCCGACCTGATGGTCGGGCTTTTTCGTTGTGGAATGAAACCATGTCCCAGCAACCCAGGCACTTGATCCGGCATCCGCTCCCTGCGGATCTGCTGACCCCCCTCGCGGCCTATCTGGCCCTTCGACCCGCTGGCGCCAGCCTCCTGCTGGAGTCCTGTGACCAGGGAGAACGCGTCGGCCGTCACAGTTTTGTTCTGATCGAGGGTCCGACGGAATGCCGCCTGGAAGCCCCGGCCACGGGCTGGGTAGAAGCGGTTCGTGACCTCGCTGGCGCCACCCCAGGAGACACGCTTCACGACCCGAATGCAGTGCTTCCTGTCCTTCGCGAGGTGCTTCCCGTGGGGGTGGGGTGCGCCGGGTACTTGGGCTTTGAGGCCATGGGGGCCATGGAACCCACCCTTCCGCTGCCGGCGAAGAACAGCCTTGGTCTGCCAGGTCTTTGGGTGCGCCGATTCGATACGGCCCTGGTCTTCGATCACCTGCATCAGGTCGCGGAACTGCAGACCCTGGACACGGATCCTGACGTTGGCTGCGCCCGTCTCGCGGGCCTGAAGCGGTTGCTGCTGGAAGGTGCGAAGGACCCCGGTCCCGGCCAAGCCGAGCCCAGCGTCCGGGCCCAGATGTCCCGCCAAACCTACGAAAGCGCCGTATCCACGGCCCAGGAGCTGATCCTCGATGGCGACATCTACCAGCTGGTGCCCAGCCAGCGTTTCCGCATCGAGGATCCCCCCCCACCCCTGGAGGCCTACCGGCGCTTGCGCCGGCTGAATCCAAGCCCCTATGGCTTCCTGCTGGAATGGGGCGATTTCGCGCTGGTGGGTGCCTCGCCGGAAATGCTGGTGCGGGTGCAGGGTGGCGAAGCGGAAACCCTGCCCATCGCAGGCACGGTGCCCCGGGGCGCGAATGCCGAAGAGGATGCGCGTCGCTTCGAAGCTCTGAAGCACGATCCCAAGGAACTGGCCGAACACCAGATGCTGGTGGATCTGGCCCGCAACGACTTGGGGCGAGTTGCCATCCCAGGTGGCGTCCGGGTGGAACTGCCCCTGGCGCTCCTGCGCACCAGCCATGTGCTGCACCTCACGACGACGGTGAAGGCGAAACTGAAATCAGGCCTGGATGCCCTGGATGTGCTGGCCGCGGCCTTTCCCGCAGGAACCGTGAGCGGCGCACCCAAGCTGCGCGCCTGCCAGCGCATCGCCGAACTGGAAGGGGAGGCGCGCGGCCCCTACGGCGGCGTGCTGCTGCGGCTGGGTGCCGACGGTGTGCTCGATACGGCGCTCATCCTCCGCACCGCGGTCTACACCGGCGGAGCGGCCTATATCCAAGCTGGCGCCGGAGTGGTGCGCGCCTCCCGTCCCGAGGCGGAATACTTTGAAACGCTGCACAAGCTCGGTGCCATTGCGCAGGCCTTGGGCGTCAAGCTGGACGGAGGTGCCCGATGATCCTGCTCATCGATGTCCCGACTCTGCGCGAGCAGGGCGCAGCCCAAGCGCGCAGAGTCGGCGCGAAGGAGCGCCGCGATAGGAGGGAGAGGGCATCGGCTCCCGGGCGGAGGATGGCATGATCCTCCTCATCGATGCCCTCGACTCCTTCACCTACAACCTGGTGCAGGCCTTTGAAACGCTGGGTGCTGAGGTTCGCGTGGTTCGCCACGATGTCATCTCCCTCGCGGAAGCGAAGGCCCTTCGACCCGAGGCCGTGGTGCTGTCGCCGGGCCCCGGCCATCCCACGGAAAGCCCGGCCCACATGGCCCTGGCCGCATCGGACTGGGCCGTTCCCTTGCTGGGCGTGTGCCTGGGTCATCAGGCCCTCGCCGCGGCTACGGGGGGGCGTGTCACTCGGGCCATCGAGCCCCTGCATGGAGAGGCCACGGCCCTGGAGCACAATGGCACCGGCCTGTTCGAGGGGCTTTCCCTTGGCTTGCCTGTGGGTCGCTACCACAGCCTGATCGCGGAACCAGCCTCGCTGCCCGCCTGCTGGCGGATCACGGGCCGCAGCCCCGGTGGCGAGATCATGGCGATGGAGCATCGCCAGCTCCCACGCTGGGGGGTGCAGTTCCACCCCGAAAGCATCCTCACGCCGGACGGACCGGCGATGCTCGCCAACTTCCTCCGAATCGCCAAGGATTTCTCCCGATGACTCTGCTCACGACCCACAACCCGATTCGCCCCCTGCCTGCTGACACAGCCTCCGAGTTGATGCGCATCTTCATCGACCAGGATACGGATGCGCTGCTGGTCGGCGCCTGCCTGGCCCTGCTGGCTCAGCGGGTGCCTGAGGCCCATGAGCTGGCGGCCTTTGCTGATGCCCTGTCCGAAGTGGCCGTGCCGTTTGCAGCGGTGCCCGACGATGCCCTCGATACCTGCGGCACCGGTGGGGATGGTTCCTCCACCGCCAACCTCAGCACCCTGGCAGCCTTGCTGCTGCCGCATTTCGGGGTGCCCATCGTCAAGCATGGCAACCGCGCCGCCACCGGTGTCTGCGGCAGCGCGGACCTGTTGGAGGCCCTGGGCTACGACCTGGCCCGGGCCAGCGCCGATCTCTCCGAGGATCTGCAAACCCGCAACTTCGCCTTCCTCTTCGCGCCGGCCTACCACCCGCTGTTGGGGCGCCTGCGGGAGATCCGCAAGCGGCTGGGCATCCCCACCATTTTCAATCTGCTGGGACCCCTGCTCAATCCCGGACAACCGCCCTTGCAGCTGCTGGGTGTGGCCCGCGAGGACCTGTTGGCACCCATGGCGGGCGCCCTGGCCCGACGGACCACCCTGCGACGCGCCTTCGTCATCCACGGTAAGGATGCCGAAGGGAGGGGACTGGACGAGGCCTCCATCGAAGGGCCCACCACAATCCGGGCCGTCGTGAACGGCCAGGTGGCTCCACCCGCGGTGCTGGTTCCCCGGGAACTGGGTATCGCCTCACCGGTGCGCCATGCCTTGCGCGTGAACGACCGGGCCGAGGCCCTGGCCGTGGCGCGAGGGATGTTCGGGGGTGCTTCCCATGCCGATTTCCGCCCGGCTGTGGCCGATGCAGTGGCGCTCCAGGCGGCGCTGGGGCTTCATCTGCATCGCAATACCGGGCTGGATGGGCTGGGTGAGACCCTGCGGGAAGTCAGGGCTCGTCTGGATCGTGGCTTTGCGCTGCCGTTCACGATGCCTTCCCAGGTGCAGCCGTGAACCGATTTCCTGACCCAGCTTCCCTGGTCCACGCCACGGGCCTGCCCTCGAGTTCCCACCTCCAGCGTGTGCTGGTATCAGAGTTGGCCCGAGTGGCGAAACTGCCCGTACCCTCGGCGTCTCTGCGTTACCAGATAACGGGGGCAGGTCCCTTTGAGGCAGCCCTCCGGCGAGATGCCGCCACCAAGGGCGGAGCGGTGATTGCGGAGTACAAGCAAGCCTCGCCATCCCTCGGCCCCTTCGCCATGGGTACACCACTTCTATCGCAGTTGAGGGCCTACCTGGAAGGCGGGGCTTCTGCCTTCTCCATCCTGGCGGAACCAGCCTATTTCCGAGGTTCGGTGGAGCACCTCAAGATGGCGGAAATCCTGGGCGTCCCGCGGCTCTACAAGGGCTTCGTCATATCAGATGCTCAACTGGCCGAGGCGGAGGCTTCCGGTGCCGAGGCAGTGCTGCTCATCGCCCGGGTGCTGAAAGGCCACACGGCCACCTTCGCCCAGGCTGCCCGGGACCGCGGTCTGGAGCCACTGGTGGAGCTGCACGACCTCACCGAAGTGGGTTTCGCCCAGGCTGCGAAGGCCCGACTGGTGGGCATCAACGCTCGGGATTTATCCACATTCACGCTCGGGGAAACCACCGCAGCCCCCCTCCGGAAGGCCTTTCCCGAGGCGGTGCTGATCCGGGAATCAGGCCTGGCCACACCCGACGATGCCCGCTCAGCCTTGCGCGCGGGCTTTGACGCGGTACTCATCGGCGAGGCATTGATGCGCAGCCCGGACCCTCGGGGTTTTCTGGATCGGACTTTGTCAGACCTGCGGTCGGAGGTCTCATGAAGGCCTTCGCCAAAGTTTGCGGATTGGTCCGGGCCGAGGATGCGGCCTACGCAGCGGCTCAGGGTGCGGACCTTCTTGGGTTTGTTTCGCACCCGCCCAGTCCACGGCATTGTGCAGACCTCGCTGTGGCGGCACCCCATCTGGATCGGGCGGTGCTCGTCCAGGTGGCGGATCACTCCGAAACCATCCTGACTGCGGCCCAACACCATGGCTTCCGCCGAGTGCAACCCTACCTGCCGGGGGCCGAACGGGAACGGGGTGTGCGCCTGCTGCGCGAGGCGGGTCTCCTGGTTCTGCTGCCCTGGGCCGATGAACCGGATCAAGTACCGGTGGTTGCGGATCTGTATCTCTGGGAGCCCAGTGCCAAGACCACTGGAATGGTGGGTGGTTCGGGCCAGGGGCATGCCATGGCCTTTCCGCCACCAGGCGAATACCTGCTGGCAGGGGGACTAGATGCCACGAATCTGCGGGACCGGGTGGCATCGCTTCCTGGGTTGGCGCGGTCTCGTTTTCGAGGTGTGGATGCCGCCAGCCGCCTCGAGGCCTCGCCAGGATTGAAGGATCCGGCCAAGGTGTCTGCCTTCATTCGCACCGCTCATGCATTGGAGTGTCCATGACCGAAGGATTCAACCTTCCCTCACGCTTCGGCGCGCAGGCTCTCGGCGGCTGCTACGCCCCGGAAACCCTCATGCAGCCGCTCCTCGATCTGGAGGCCGCCTTTTGCGCGGCCTTGGCGGATCCAGCGTTCCTCACCGAGTTGAAAGGTGAACTGCGGAACTTTGTGGGACGGCCCACCCCACTGACTCCCGCGCCCCGGCTCGCCGCGACACTGGGGCTGAAGGCTCTGTTCCTGAAGCGCGAGGACCTCACCCACACCGGGGCCCACAAGATCAACAATGCCTTGGCGCAGGCAATCCTCGCCCGGCGCATGGGCAAAACAGAGATCATCGCGGAAACGGGCGCAGGGCAGCACGGTGTGGCCACTGCCGCGGCCTGCGCGCGGCTGGGCCTGGACTGCACGGTGTACATGGGCGTCACCGACATGGCCCGCCAGGCGCCCAACGTGGCGCGCATGCGGCTCTTCGGCACGAAGGTCATCCCCGTGGAAGCCGGGCAGGGCACCCTCAAAGAGGCGGTGAACGAGGCCCTGCGCGCCTGGGCGGGTCGCTGTGACCGGGCCCACTACATTCTTGGCTCTGCCTTGGGACCCCATCCCTTTCCCACGCTGGTGCGCAGTTTCCAAACGGTCATTGGTGAAGAAGCTCGCGCCCAGGTGCTGGATCAGTCCGGAGCTCTGCCCGAGGTCGTCCTCGCCTGCGCGGGCGGCGGCAGCAACGGATTGGGCCTGCTGGTGCCCTTCCTGGGTGATCAGGTGCGGCGAGTCGCCGTCGAAGCAGGAGGCCACGGTGGGGCCCTCGGTGAACATGCGGCCCGGCTCGATGGCGGCCGCATGGGCGTGCTGCATGGCTGCAAGACCCTCCTGCTCCAGGATGACCACGGCCATACCGCGGAAACGGCCAGCATCAGTGCGGGATTGGACTACCCTGCGCTGGGTCCTGAACTGGCCGCCTTGGCGCTGGCTGGAAAGGTCGAGGTCCGCCGTGCCTCCGATGAGGAGGCGCTCGGTGGGGCGCGATTGCTCTGCGAATGGGAGGGCATCCTGCCTGCGCTGGAGAGCAGTCACGCGCTGGCCGTGCTGCCGGCCCTCGCCGCCGAGGGCGTGGCCACAGTCCTTCTTGGACTCAGTGGCCGCGGCGACAAGGATCTGTCCACCTACCAGTCACGCCTGGGGATCTGACGATGAGCTTGAATCCACTGCTTCCTTTCATCATGGCTGGCGATCCCTCGCTGGCGGTGCTGCCTCAGCTGCTTTCCGAAGCGAAGGCCCTGGGTCTTGAGGCCATGGAACTGGGCTTGCCCCACTCGGATCCCATTGCGGATGGACCAGTGCTCCAGGCGGCGGCGCAGCGGGCCATCGCCCGCGGAGCCACGCCGCTGCGTGTCCTGGAAACCCTCTCCGGGATCAAGGACAGCCCGGACATCATTCTTTTCACTTACTTGAACCCCCTGTTTCAGATCGGTGCGAACCGGCTCAAGACCTTGCTTGCGAATACCCCTGTGAAGGCATTGTTGGTGGTGGATCTCCCCTTTGGCGAAGAGCCTGAGTTCGAGGCAAACCTGCGTGCTGCGGGCTACCCGATGGTGCCCCTGCTCGCACCCACCACGACCCTTGCGCGGGCAAGGCTGATCCTTTCAAATCGCTCAGACCCAGGACCCTCTGCACCCTTCGCCCAGCGCTTCGCCTATGTGGTGGCCCGATTGGGCGTCACCGGAACTGGCCAGGGGATCGATTTGGCACCCGTGGCTCAGCGCGTCGGAGATCTGAAGAAGGCCACCGAACGACCTCTGGCTGTGGGTTTCGGACTCTCGGATTCCCGCAGCCTGACGGCGATTCGGGCCCTGGGCGCCACGCCGGTGATCGGATCGGCCCTGGTCCAGGAACTGTCGGATGGCCGGAATCTTCGGGAGACCCTATCGCATCGATTGGTTAACGATAAATAGATCGTGAATGATCAGCATTTGGCAACCCCTTCGGGAGTGGTTGCACCTGCGTAACGATTTGGTATCGTGGTCCATCATCATCCCTACGTATTCGGCTGGAGACAGCCACTCACCCCGGGAAACCGGGTCAGGAGCTTTGCCCCTATGAGTCATCGTTCACGTCTCACCCTCACTGCCCTCACTCTGGTCGCCGCGGGTGCCTTCGCTCCCCAGGCCCAGGCCAGCGGCTTCCAGCTGCGTGAGCAGAGCCCCAGCGCCCAGGGCAACGCCTTCGCTGGCATCAGCGCGGGCGGCAACGACATCAGCTCCATGTTCTTCAACCCGGCGGTGATGACCCATTACCAGGAGACGCAGTTCTCCTTCGGGGGCACCTACGTTGGACTGAGTGCCAAGTTCGAGAATGCCACGGCCTCCCGCACCCCTGTGCTGCAGGCTCTGGGTTTCCAGAGTGCGCTGATCACCGGCACCAACCTGAATACGATTTCCGGTCCCTCCAGCCATGGAAACGCGGCCATCTCGGCCGTGCTTCCAGAGTTCAACATCATGTACAGCGTGACCAGCGACCTGAAGCTGGGTCTCTCGGTGAACGTGCCCTTCGGTCTGACCACCGAATATGATTCCAATTGGATCGGCCGGTACCACGCCTTGAAATCTGATCTGAAGACCATTGATATCGCCCCAAGCCTGGCCTATCGGGTCACCAAGGAATTCTCCATTGGTGTGGCCTTCGTGGCCCGCAAGGCCGATGCAGAGCTCAGCAATGGCGTGGACTACGGCACGGCGCTGGCTCTGAAAGTGGGCGGTGGGTTGGCCGCGGCCGGATTGTCCACGGTATCCCCTGGCCCCGGCCAGAACAGCCCGGTGGCCAATGTCGCCATGGGCGCACCCAATGCCACCTTTGGTACGCCTGGTTACGCCACACCCGGGGCCTGGGACGGACAGGCCGGACTCAAGGGCAATACCTGGGGCTATGGGTATAAGTTCGGCATGACCTACGAGCCTTCCCAGGACTTCCGCATTGGCTTCGCCTATTCGGGCGCCATGACGATGACCCTCAAGGGTGACGCCACTTTCCAGTTCCCCAGTTCCATGCCCGCCACTGACCTGGCCGCCCTGAATGCTGCCGGCCTCAAAAATGGTGGGGGTTCTGCCGAGCTCAATCTGCCGGCTACCGCCTCCCTGGGTTTCAACTGGAATGTTTCCCCCACCTTCTCACTGCAGGGTGAGGTGGCCCGCACGACTTGGTCCCGGTTCAGTGAACTGCGCGTGAAGTTTGATACGGGTGCTCCTGATTCGGTGACGGATGAGAGCTGGAACGACACGACCTTCGTATCGCTGGGTGGCACCTGGAAGCTCAACCAGGGCTGGACGGTCCGCGCTGGTGTCGCCTTCGACAAGAGCGCGGTCGATGATGCTCACCGCACGCCCCGCATCCCTGACAACGACCGCAAGTGGGCTTCCTGCGGGTTCAGCTATGCCTTCTCGAAGAAGACGGCCATCGATATCGGGTACAGCCGCCTGTTCATCAGCGACGGCAAGGTCAACCTATCGGCCGGGACCGCGGCCACGGATAACAACGCGACCCGCGGCAACCTGAGTGGCACCATCAAGGCCGACATCAACATCCTCGGCGCCCAGTTGCGCTACAGCTTCTAGCCCGGCACGTTCAAGCAAGAGAAAGGGCCCGGTGATCCGGGCCCTTTCTCTTGCTTGGTGCTGGAGGGACTAAACGCGCTCCACTGCCATGGCGATGGCGTTGCCACCGCCCAGGCACAAGGCGGCGATGCCACGCCGCTTGCCATGAAGCTCGAGGGCATGGAGCAAGGTGACCATGACCCGGGCGCCGGAAGCTCCAATGGGGTGACCCAGGGCAACGGCCCCCCCGTGAACGTTGATGCGATCCGCGGGCAGGTTCAGCTCGTTCATGGTGGCGACCAGTTGCACGGCGAAAGCTTCGTTGATCTCCCAGAGGTCGACGTCCTCAACCGCCCAACCCACCTGGGGCAGCAGCTTGCGGATGGCCTCTACCGGCGCCATGAGCACCCATTCGGGATCCAGGCCGGCCGTGGTGGTTCCGAGGATACGGGCCTGGATGGGGAGGTCGTGGGCCTTGGCATAGGCTTCCGTACTGACGAGGACCACGGCTGCGGCATCATTCACGCTGGGTGCGTTGCCGGCGGTGATCGTGCCGTCCTTCTTGAAGGCGGGGCGCAGCTTCGCGAGGGACTCCGGCGTGGAATCCGCCCGGGGACCTTCATCCTCGCTGACGATCAGGTCCCCCTTCTTTCCGGGGACGGCAATGGGCACGATCTCGGCCTTGAAGGCGCCAGACTGCATGGCCGCCACGGCCTTGCGGTGGCTCTCGGCCGCCCAGGCATCCTGGACCTCACGGCTGACGCCATATTTTTCTGCAACCAGCTCACCAGTGTGGCCCATGTGCTGGTCCGTCAGGGCGCACCACAGGCCGTCGAGGATCATGGCGTCCTTCGCTTCGGTGTGGCCCATGCGCGCGCCAGTCCGCAATTTGGGCATGAGGTAGGGCGCGTTGGACATGGACTCCATGCCACCCGCCAAGACCACCTCATGGTCAGCCAGGCGCACGGCATTGGCCGCCAAGTGGATGGCCTTGAGTCCGCTGCCGCAGACCTTGTTGATGGTAAGGGCCGAGACGCTGGAAGGGAGCCCACCGCGCAAGGCCGCCTGGCGGGCGGGGGCCTGACCCACGCCCGCACTCACCACGTTGCCGAAGATGGCCTCTGTGGGCTTGGCGTCTGGAACAGCCGCCAGCATGGCCTTCACCACCTGGGCCGCCAGGTCGGGGGCCGCCAAGGATGCGAAGGCACCCTGGAACTTGCCAATGGGACTGCGCAGGGACTTCAGAATGACGGCGTGGGACATGCGCGCTCCGGAAGGGACAACCGCGAACTACAGGTGGCGGGGAGGCTGGGTGGGATCCTCAAAGGAGCTGAGGTCGAGCCCCTCCAGATTCAGGGTGGGCGGCGAGGCCACGTAGATGTCCGGGGCTTCCTCCTGCAGGTGGCGGCGGGTCCGATCCATGAGCGATTCCACTTCTCTCAGGAACTTGAGCCGTTCCATCTTCAGGTTGCGCAGGTGCACTTCCAGTTCCACCACGTGCTGCTGGGCCTCGCGGATGACTTCCTCGGCCTTGAACTGGGCCTCGCGAAGGATCAACTCCTTTTCGCGGTTGGCGCCATCCAGCACGTCTTCACGGGTGCGCTGGGCCTGCAGCAGGGTCTCGCGGAAGATGCGGTCCTGATCCTGGTATTGCCGCAGACGCTCACGGTTGTCGAGGATCTCTTCCTTGAGCTTCTGGTTCTCGGCAAGGAGTTCTTCCCACTCCCCGGCAATTTCATGGAGAAAGGTGCGGACCTCGGATTCCTCAATGCCCCGGAAGACCTTCTCGAATTCCCGGCGCTGGATATCAAGGGGCGTGTACTTCATGGAAGCGCCTCACTGGCTCAGGATGCGAGGGCCCGAAGAAAGACCCGCTGGATGACGCCGAGCAGAAGCACGGCGATAAGAATGTCGAGGCTGAAGCCACCGATGGGAGGGACGATGGCCCGGATGGGGTGGAGGATGGGCTCGGTGACCGTGTGGAGCAGACGGATCCAGCGGTTCCGGGGGTCGATGGGGAACCAGGACAGGATGGCCACCGCCAGGAGGAGGTAGATGAGCGCATCCAGAGCATAGTAGGCGATGGTGAAGAGAAGAGGCATAGGCACAATCCTTGGGACCTGTTCATCATAGCTGGGACTGAGGTTCTTCCATGCGCATTGGCATCTCCTGTTACAGCACCTTCGGCGGATCGGGCGTCGTGGCCACGGAAGTGGGCAAAGCGCTGGCGGCCCGTGGGCATGAGATTCACATCCTGAGTCCCAGCCTGCCGCCTCGCCTGGTGGGCTTCGAGGACCGCATCAACTTCCATGAAGTGCGGGCCAGCCCCTATCCCTTGTTCGAGGACGCCCCCTATTCCATTGCCCTTGGGTCCAAGATGGCGGATGTGGCCGAACACTACGGCCTGGACATCATTCATGCCCACTATGCCATTCCCCATGCCATGGCGGCCCTGCTGGCACGGATGGCCATTCCGAAGCTGAAGGTCGTGACCACCCTCCACGGCACGGACATCACCGTGGTGGGCAGCGATCCGAGCTACCTGCCCATGGTGAAGATGGCCATCCGTGAAAGCGACGGCGTCACTGCCGTTTCCGAATATTTGCGCCAGGAGACGATCCGCACCTTCGGCGTGGATCGGCCCATTGATGTCATTGCCAACTTCGTGGAACCCCCGGGTCATGAGCGCCCGGACTGCCGGGCCTGGTTGGCGCCCAAGGCAGCGTTCGTGCTGACCCACATTTCGAATTTCCGACCGGTCAAACGCGTCATGGATGTGCTCAAGGTCTTTGAACGGGTGCGAAAAGAGGTCCCGGTCCGGCTGGTGATGGTGGGGGACGGCCCCGATCGGATGGAAGCCGAAGCCTTTTGTCGCGATCGGGGCTTCACCTCCGAAGTCCGATTCACGGGCAAGCAACTGGACATCGGCACCGTGTTGGCGTGCTCCGACCTGTTCCTGCTGCCCAGCGCCACAGAAAGCTTCGGCCTGGCCGCCCTGGAAGCCATGGGCCACCGGGTGCCGGTCATTGCCAGCCGAGTGGGGGGCCTTCCCGAGGTGATCCGTCACGGGGTGGATGGATACCTCGAGCCCATGGGCGATGTGGACGCCATGGCAGCGGATGTGGTGAAGCTTCTTCGGGATGAGAACCTTCGTCTCACCATGGGCGATGCCGCCCGGGAGCGGGCCCTGGGCACCTTTGCCG
>Ga0302321_100002297_pt1 | contig 16406 bp, 19 predicted proteins | sample Fen_T0_1_FD_202505 | JGI IMG/M metagenome (GOLD analysis project Ga0302321, IMG submission 202505) | Peat permafrost microbial communities from Stordalen Mire near Abisko, Sweden - Fen_T0_1 | ecosystem: Environmental > Terrestrial > Soil > Wetlands > Permafrost | place: Sweden: Abisko...
CCAGCCGATGAATTGTCCGCCCATCGCCGCCGGTTCCGCCACTGAAAACGACTCGATCACGACTGATAACGTCAACGGATTCAGCTGAACTTTGCCAATCGTAACATGCCGGTGCAGTTGCTCCGAAAGCCGCTTTTCCAACTGCCCACGAAGGATCGGTGGCGCCACAAAAAAGCCCAGCACGCACCAGGAAACAAAAAAAACTGCGCCCCACAGAAGTCCACGCAACCACCTGGGCATGCGTCTGCGATTACGTTCCTGTTCCTTACGCAATTCACTGAGGCTAGGATTCTTCACGTTGATTCAAACTTAGGTAGAACATCCGCGCGCAGATATCAAGCGAGCTACCGGCGACATTCACATAGCTTTTACTAGCACAGCATGCTTTGACGGCTTAAGAAAAAGCCTACAACGTTCGAAATAACAGTGAAGATGGAAGTTACAGCTCCCGGTTTAGAAACCTTTTTGCATGAAATGATCCCGCTCGCGCGGGCCATGGGCGTACGCATCGAAGTGAGCGATGAAAACAAGCTCGAACTCGTTGCGCCCCACGAGCTCAACCGGAATTCCCTCAACACCGCGTTTGGCGGTAGCCTCGTCTCGCTCGCCACACTCGCCGGCTACGGAGTGGTTTGGGAGCTAATGCGTAACGAAGACACCAAGTGGAAAATCGTGATCAAGGACAGCAAGGCTGCGTACCGCCGCCCGGTGCTCGGCGACCTCCGCGCCATCTGCGAACGTCCGACCCAAATCGCCATCGAAGAATTTAAAGCGGCGCTCGCTCGTTACGGCCAGGCCAAGCTAAAGATCCGTGCCGCCGTCGTTGAAAAAGGTGCGGTCGCCGTCGATTTCCAGGCTGCCTTCGTGGTTTCCGCAACCCGCGCCTAAACTACTTCAGGCGCGCTAAGGCCGCCCGCCCTCAGCCCTCGCCAAGCGCGTTGCGCAATTTTACTAGTTCGGCACGAAGGTGTCTAACTTCAGCTTCGAGCGCGGCGAAACGACGCTCCGCCTCAGGCGGCAATGCGAACGACACCGTCAACGGTGCCGGCTCAACTCCAGCGGTTTGCGGCGCATCGCCGGTGAGCCGTTGCACCCAACGTGATTCCTTCTGGCCGGGTTGACGCGGTAGCTTTTGGACCAAACCACCGGATGGGCGTGCCTCCAACTCCGCCAGCACGGCATCGATCTCGACGGCGTCGGGCATCGCCTGCAAGCGTTCGGCATTTCCGCGCAACGACGCCGTAGTCTGCGGCCCGCGCAACAACAATTCCGCCAGCAGCGCCGTCGCCACCGGATCCAGCGGGAAAACCAGATCCAGCGTGTGTTTATGTTTCGGCACGCGTGCATCCGCCCCGGCAAAAACACTCGCCAACCGACGCTCACGCAGCCCGGCCAGCGCAGCCTCCACCTCGGATGCACCGACATTAAGCACAGGGTCGCGATTGCTGCGCTGGTTACACGCCGCCACAAGCGAGTTCAGCGTCAGCGGATAATACTCGGGCGTAGCAAACTCCTTCTCGATCAAGCACCCAAGCACACGAGCCTCGAAAGGAACCAGCGGTGGAACGAGTGGATACGACAATGCATTTTCCATGGCTGTTCATGACACAAACCCGGCGATTCGGAGCAAGGGCGAACACTGTTTTCTTCTATTGAAACGACCTTGAGCACTATCCCCTAAAGTTGCCCCCAAATCCCCCGATTACAGAGGGATAAGACACAATTATGGTGCCCACTACATCCATCACCGACGAACTGATTCAACAGGCGATCGTTCGCGCCGTCGAAAACGTGTGCAGCACCATGCTGAAGCAAAAAGCCAGTTTTGAGGAGAAGCTCGTCGAGCAAGACCAAAACCGCTTCAAAGGCCAGGCCCACATTTTTGGGTGCGTGGGCTTTGTCGGCAAAATTGACGGCATGGTCTACCTCTGCATCAGCGACGATTTTGCCATCAACGCCGCGTCAAACATGCTCGGCATGTCGACCGCCGAGGTTGTGGCCGAAGGCGACGCCGTCGTCAAAGACGTCATCGGCGAGATCACCAACATGACAGTCGGCGGATTCAAAAATGCCCTCTGCGACAAAGGGTTCCCCTGCAAACTGACACTCCCGACCATCGTGCGCGGTCAAAACCTCAGCGTGGCAGCGATGAAATCCTGCGCGCGCCATATATTCCGTTTCGAATGCGGAGGCCACTGCCTAATTGCCGATATTCAGATCAAGTCGGGCTAGCAACAACTTCGCGGTCCCCGACGCCGATCCCCCTGAAAGCGGTAATTCAGGAAAAGACCCGAACCTACACGCCCGGCGTTTCGCCCGGCCGAAACAGCCGGAGCGAAACTATCAAACAGACCTCACTTGCGCATATCAGTCGTCACGTAGTCGCGAACCGTCTTGCCGGTATAGATTTGACGCGGACGATAGATCTTGAGCTTCGGATTGGCCGCGACCTCGCGCCACTGAGCGATCCAGCCCGGCATACGTCCGATGGCGAACATGACGGTGAAGATATTCTCCGGGATACCGATCGCGCGCATGATAAGGCCGGAATAGAAGTCGACGTTCGGGTATAACTTGCGAGAGACAAAATAGTCGTCGTTGAGAGCGCACTCCTCGAGCTTCATCGCGATGTTAAGGAGCGGATCATCCTTGATGCCAAGGCTGGCGAGCGCCTTGTAGAAGCTGGCCTTGATGATCTTCGCGCGCGGATCGTAATTTTTGTAAACGCGATGGCCAAAACCCATCAGGCGAGCTTCACCCTTACCGGATTTGGCGGCTTCGATGAATTTCGTGCCGTCGTCGCCCTCGGCGTGGATGCTCTTCAACATCTCGATCACCGCCATGTTGGCGCCGCCGTGCAATGGACCCCAGAGTGCGTTTACGCCCGCGGAGACGGAGGCGAAGAGATTGGCCCCCGAGGAGCCGACCATCTTCACCGTCGATGTTGAGCAGTTCTGCTCGTGGTCGGCGTGGAGGAGAAGGAAAAGATTAAGCGCGGACGAAACTTCCTGGGTCGGGATGTACTCGTTGTACGGCTCCGAGAACATGAGGTGCAGGAAATTTTCGCAGTAGCCGTAATTCGGGCGCGGATAGTTAAACGGCAAGCCGCGTGTCACGCGGTAAGTGTGGGCCGTGATCGTTCGAACTTTTGAAATGGCGATAGCAGCCGCTTCGTCAAAACTCGCCAAATCATGCTGATGATTATTGGTGGCGAGATGAGGATAGTATGCACCGAGTGAATTGACGCCGGCAGAGAGGACAGCCATCGGATGCGACTCGCGCGGGAAACTGCTCAAGAAACGAGTCATGCCCTCGTGCAGCGGAGCGTGCTTGGTGAGCAGGCGGGAAAAATTCGCCCGCTGTTCGAAGGTCGGGAGCTCACCATAGATCACAAGGTATGCGCATTCGACGAAGGAAGATTTTTCTGCGAGCTGCTCAATCGGATAACCGCGATAACGTAGAATGCCGATATCGCCATCGATGAAAGTGATATTACTGGTGCAGGAGCCGGTGTTACCGAACCCGTCGTCATACGTAATATAACCGGTGTCGGAACGAAGCTTGGCAATGTCCACAGCCTTTTCGCCCTCAGTACCGACGATGATAGGCAGGGCGATTTCCTTATCATCCAGTTTCAGAAGAGCAGTTTTAGCCATGGAACTAAATGAACGAAATCACTTCGTACAGGCAAAGCAAAGTTAGCTTTTCCTGTGCGTCCTAAGCGTTTCTACACAAGGTCAGCACAGCACGTAAGCAAAACTGCTGCACGAAGAAACCTAGCCCGGGGGCCTAACCGGCTTGATCGGGCGGCGTCAATCGCCGGCGCGAGCCGCCACGTCGGCGAAATTGCGGTAGATCTGCAAACCCTTGGCTTGGCTCTTCTCCGGGTGGAACTGCGTGGCAAAACACCGGCCGCGTGCAATCGCCGCCGTGAAGGCACCACCATAATCCGCTTCGGCCAGCACGAGCGAAGGATCCGCCGGCACACAATGAAAGCTATGAACAAAATAGAACGCTTCGCCCTCTGTTTTGAGCTCCGCCGCCAAAGGGGAATTCGCCTGCTTGAAGGTGACGGAATTCCAACCCATGTGCGGAATTTTATATTCAGGCGGACGACGAAAACGCACGACCTTGCCCGGAAACGCACCGAGGCCAGTCACGTTTCCCTCCTCCGAAAAATCGAAAAGCGCCTGCATGCCGAGGCACACGCCCAAAAACGGTCGATCCTCCGCGATCCATCCACGCACCGTATCATCGAGCTTCGTCGCGCGCAGCGCCGCCACACAATCGCCGAGCGCACCCACGCCGGGCAAAACCAACCCGACCACCTCGCCAATTTCTGCTGGCGCACGCACAACCTTCGGCCGCGCACCCACGGCTTCCAAGGCCTTGGTCACGCTGCGAAGGTTACAAATTCCGTTGTCGATAACGGCGATGACGGGAGACGATTTCACAGGGAGAAAGTTCGTAATGCGCAGGAGGACAATGCGACGCATTGCCCCTGCCCTACCAGCACAGCTTTTAGATCAACCCCTTCGTGCTCGGCAACTGGCCGGCCGTGCGAGGATCGATCTGCGTAGCCGCATCGAGCGCACGAGCGAGCGCCTTGAAAATCGCCTCAGCGACGTGATGTGGTTCTTCACCGTATTCGAGTTTCACGTGCAGATTCGCTCCGAGCGCATTGCTGAACGCGCGGGCAAATTCCTTCACGAGCACGATGTTGAAATCGCGCACGAACATCGTCGGCGGATTGGCTTCGTACACGAGATGCGGACGGCCACCGATATCGATCACCACGCGAGCGAGTGATTCGTCCATCGGCAAAATGAAAAAACCGTAGCGGCGAATACCGAGCTTGTCGCCAAGCGCCTGCTTGAACGCCTCGCCCAACACAATGCCGACATCCTCAACGGTGTGATGATAATCAACGTCCACGTCGCCCTTGGCCGCCACGTGGAGATCGAACAACCCGTGCTTCGCAAACAGCGTCAGCATGTGATCGAAGAACGGCACGCCCGTGGAAATATTCGAAACACCACGACCATCGACGTCCAGCGTGAGGGTGATGTCAGTTTCAGCGGTTTTCCGCTTGATGGTTGCTATGCGATTTTGCGCCATAACTCTAGAGTTTGGTTAAGGACGAACATTTCGTCGTCGGTTCCGACGCTGATACGGAGGAACGACGCGGTCAAGGCATGGCTGGGGAAGTAACGCACCAACACCTTATTCGCGTAGAGATAATCGTACGCCGCCTTCGCCACCGCCGGACCGCTCTCGCCCCGAGCATTGCGCGGCTCGGTGAAAATGAAATTCGCCTGCGACGGATAAGTAAACCAGCCCTGCCCGGTCCAGGTTTTCACATAGCGATCACGCGTGGTTTTGATCTTCGCGATTACACCATCGTAGTACCCCTGATCGCCGATCGCCGCGACCGCCGCCACCTGCGAAAGCCGGCTGGTGTTGTAACTGTCGCGCACGCGATCAAGCACATCGATCACCTCGGCGTGCGCCAATGCATAACCAATCCGAATGCCTGCCAGCGCGTAAGCCTTCGACAGCGTACGCACCACGACGAGATTCGGGTACTTCGCCAGCAATGGCACCGCGTCCTCCTGCGCAAACGGCGCGTAAGCCTCATCGACCACGAGTAACCCCTTAAAAACTTTCAACGCCTCTTCGATCTCCGCGCGACTGAAACCCACGCCGGTCGGTGCATTCGGCGACGTCAGGAAAAACGCCCGCGCCGACGAACCAGCCATCCGCGCCAAAGGCAGTTTCATCGAACGATCAAACTCGATCACCTCGCTGCGCCCGTCCTGGATTTCAACCAACACCGGATAGAGCGAATAACTCGGCATGGTGAAGCCGAGCGGCACCGTCTGCGTACAAAAAGCGCGCACGAGGAGATTGAGAATATCGTCTGAACCATTGCCCACACACACGTTTCCCGCGCGCAGACCAAGACCGTGATGTTCAGCCACCACGCGACGCAGCGACGCGCTCGTCGGATTCGGATACAGCCGCAGCGACTCACCCGCCACGCCCAACTCAGTGCGAATCGCCTCCGCCACCCGAGGACTCGGCGGATAGGGACACTCGTTCGTGTTGAGCTTTACCCAACCCGGTTCATTCGGCTGAAGACCAGGCGTGTAAGCGTGGAGTTTGGCGACATGCGGGAGTGCGAGTGAAAACGGCGATGACATAGCGGATCGTTAATAGGGCAGATTATTCTTAATCGGCCGCAAAAGAAAACGACTGATTCAGGTCCGAATCTTCACCGACCGGCCGTGCGCGTCGAGACGCTCCATCGCAGCAAACGCAGCGACGACCTCGTTGCCCTTTTTGATGCTGGCTTTGCCGTAGCGAATGATGCTCGTGCGGCGCTGAAAATCCGCCACGCGCAGTCCGCTGAAAAACCGTCCCGCGCGCGCCGTCGGCAATACATGACTCGGACCCGCCGTGAAATCTCCCAGCGCCGTCGGCGTCAGATTACCGAGCATGATCGCGCCCGCCGTGGTGATTTCGCTCAAAAGTTTTTTCTCAGCCGTTTCCTCAACGATCAATTCGAGATGTTCCGGCGCCACGTAGTTCGCGATCTCACCGGCTTTCGCAAGCGAATCAACCATCACCGCGAGGAAACCCTGCGAGAGTACATTCTGGGTTTTTTCACTGCGGCTGATCAGCTGCAACTGCGATTTCACCTCGGAAACGATCGCGTCGATGATGGCCTGCGACGTGGCAACGAGGTAAATTTTCTCGCGGCCGGAACCGTGTTCCGCCTGAGCCAACAAATCGGCAGCGATAAAATCGGCCCGCGCCGTCTCATCGGCAATCACCATCACCTCGCTCGGGCCGGGCAACGAATCGACGCCGACCGTGCCGAAAACCTGGCGCTTCGCCTCACAAACGTAGGCATTACCCGGGCCGTAAACTTTATCGACTGCCGGAATACTCGCCGTGCCAAAAGCCATCGCACCAATCGCCTGCACGCCGCCAATGCGGTAAACTTCGTCGATGCCGACCAACTCCAAAGCGGCCAAAAGCCCGGGCGCGACTTTGCCCGACGCATCGGATGGCGTAAAAACCGCGATCTCAGGACAACCGGCAATCTTCGCGAGCGTCGCGGTCATCAAAACGGTCGAAACCAGCGGCACCTGACCACCGGGAACGTACAGCCCCACACGACGAATTGGATAAAACCGCTCGCCTACTTCAGCACCCTGCTTGTTTTTGCCCATCCAATCTGCGGGCAGGCCTTTTTTATTGAAGTCAACGATATTGGCGTGCGCCTCAGCCATCGCCTTGCGCTCAGCAGGTGAGATCACCTTGGCGGCAGCAGCTAGATCGGTTGGCTTGACGCGAATCTCTCGCGCACGAAGTTTGGCGCCATCGAACTTCGCTGCGTAGTACACCACGGCTTCATCGCCGCGCACACGCACATCGGCCAGAATCGCGGCGACGCTGTCGGAAATTTCCTTGGGAACCACCGATCCCCGACAAAACTCGGCGAGATCGTCCGCAAACGTTTTGGAGTTGGATTGAAGGAAGCGCACGTCAGGCCAGGTTTAAGCAAAACTCATTCCCACTCGATCGTCGCCGGCGGCTTCGAGCTGATGTCAAGCACAACACGGCTGACACCGCGCACCTCGTTGGTGATGCGGTTGGAAATTGTCTGGAGCAGATCGTACGGCAAACGCGTCCAGTCAGCCGTCATGGCGTCGATGCTTTCAACGACGCGAACCGCGATCACATAAGCGTAATTACGCTCGTCACCGATCACGCCGACGGATTTCACCGGCAGGAAAACGCAGAACGACTGCCAAACCTTCCAATACCAGTCAGACTTCATCATTTCCTCCTGGAGGATGTAGTCGGCATTGCGAAGGATTTCGAGCTGATCGGCTTTGATCTCGCCGATCACGCGCACGCCGAGACCCGGGCCAGGGAACGGCTGACGCCAGACCACTTCACGCGGCAGACCGAGCGCAGCACCGACAGCACGCACCTCGTCTTTGAAAAGTTCACGCAACGGTTCGAGCAGCTTGAGCTTCATGCGCTCAGGCAAACCGCCAACGTTGTGATGGCTCTTGATCAGCGACGCGGGATTATTGCCGATCGAAACGCTCTCGATCACATCGGGATACAACGTGCCCTGCGCGAGAAAATCGGCGTGCCCAATCGACTTCAGCGACTTCTCGAAAACCTCGATAAAGGTTCGGCCAATGATCTTTCGCTTCTGCTCGGGCTCACTCACACCCTTGAGCTTCTTTAAAAATAAGGCGGCGGAATCTGACACGCGCAGATCTATCTTGAAATTGCGTTTGTAGAGGCTGACCACGTATTCGCGTTCGCCCTTACGGAGCAAACCGTTATCGACAAACACGCAGGTCAGCTGCTTGCCGATCGCCTTGTGAATCAGCGCGGCGGCAACCGAAGAATCAACGCCACCAGAAAGACCAAGGATCACGCGGGATTTGCCGACCGTTTTGCGGATTTCCTCGATCTTGCTCTCGATGAAATTAGCCGTGGACCAATCCCCCTTACAACCACAGATACCTACGAGGTAGTTGCGGATGACATCGAGGCCGCGCTCGCTGTGAAAAACTTCCGGATGAAACTGCAGCGCGTAGAACCGGCGCTTGGAGTTTTCGATCGCCGCATACTCGGAATTTTCCGTGCGGGCGACGGCGTGAAATCCCTCTGGCAGTTTGACCAGTTTGTCGCCGTGCGAATTCCAAACCTTCAGCTTTTTCGGCAGGCCTTTGAAGAGCGGGCTTTTGCCAATGATCTCCAAGGTGCCGTGGCCGTATTCGCGACGTTCACCCTTGGAGACTTTGCCACCGAGAAAATGCCCCATGAGTTGCAGGCCAAAGCATATGCCAAGGATCGGCACGCCGAGATCGAAAACAGCGCGATCGGGATGCGGTGCGTCTTTGCCGTAAACACTCTGCGGGCCACCCGAAAAGATAATGCCGATGACACCGTCAGCCTTCAACTGCGCGGCCGGCGTCGCGTAGTGGTAGATTTTTGAATACACTTGGCACTCGCGAATACGGCGCGCGATGACCTGGGTGAACTGTGAACCAAAATCGAGGACGGCAATGGTCTGTGGCATGGAATTTCTCGAGGCCTGTAAATTGAAAGAAACGATAAAACTGCCAGAGCGAAAGTGAGGGTGTCAATGCAGGCGATGGAAAACTAAAGGTGGGTATGAATCGGCGTCATGGCCCATCCAGAAACTAGAATTTCAATCGGGCGTTTTCGTAGCCACAGCGCGGGCAACGGCCAACGTCCGGTCGACCCTCCGCCGAGTACAAATGCTGGCAGCGCACGCAGCAAAACGTGGATTTCTTTCGAGCCTGCTCGAAAAGCGCATAATCCCGCCGGTCGTAATACAACCAGAGGCCGAGAAAAATCACGGCAACCAGCAGGCAGAATATGACGGTGGCGGTAACGAAATCCATCTGGGCTTAAAATGTCTCAACTAATGCAGTAGTGCAAACCGAACCTTTTGACTGAATCCAGTCGTTGAATATGTCTGAAAACAAAAACGCGCCGAAGTTTCCTTCGGCGCGTTGTAAGTTTTTGAGATCGTTAAGCGATCGGTCTTAAGCCTGGCCTTCGGCGGGAGCTTCAGCAGCGGGAGCAGCTTCAGCGGTCGCTGCAGCGGCTTTCTTGCCCTTGGCGGACTTGCGACGGGCCTTTTTGTAACCGGTGTCGTCAGCCTTCACGAATTCGATCAGAGCCATTTCTGCGGCATCGCTGATACGCATACCGAGTTTGTAAATGCGGGTGTAGCCGCCATTACGATTGATGAACTCTTTGTACTTTTCGTTGAAGAGGAGTGTGACCGCATCTTCATTGCGAATATCACGGAGAACCAGACGGCGCAGGTGCAACGCGTCCTTCTTGTCAGCCTTCGCCGCAGCCTGCTTGGCTTTGGTGATAGCTTTCTCGATGAACGGGCGAAGCGCTTTGGCTTTGGTTACTGAAGTTTTGATACGACCGTGCTCGATAAGCGAGGCAGCCATGTTGGACAACATGGCCGAACGGTGTTCGCGGGTTACGCCAAGTGAGGCGTGATGTTTTTTGTGACGCATTGTATTGGTTTTTTAAGTGGCTCCCGATCGGCAATCCGGTCGCAGCGTTGCGCGGCAGCGGACGGCGCGAGAGCCAAAATTATTTTAGAACGGCTCAGCCTTCTTTCTTATTATCGAGGAGGCGTTCGTCGAACTTCATACCAAGGGAGAGGCCGAGAGCTTCGAGCTTTTCCTTGATTTCGTTGAGCGACTTTTTGCCGAAGTTGCGGTACTTGAGCATCTCTTGCTCGGTCTTCATCGCGAGTTCGCCGACGGTGGTGATATTCGCGTTATTCAAGCAGTTCGCAGCGCGAACGGAGAGTTCGATTTCGTTGACCGACATGTTGAGCAGCTTGCGGAGCTTGTTCTGCTCTTCGCTGACTTCGCTCTGCTGGCTTTCGAATTCGAAGGACTCGTCGCTGACGCGATCGAAAACATCGAGGTGATGTTTGAGGATCGAAGCAGATTGCTTGAGTGCGTCGTCCGGAGTGATGCGGCCATCGGTCCAGATTTCGAGATTGAGCTTATCGTAATCGGTGATCTGACCGACGCGCGTAGCTTCAATCGCGTATTTGACGAGACGAACCGGGCTGAAGAGGGAATCGATCGGAATGACGCCGATGGATTGCTCTTCTTTCTTGTTCTGCTCGCCAGGATAGTAACCACGGCCGGTCTTGATCTCGATCTCGGCTTCGAACGTGCGGTTCTTGTCGAGGGTGCAGATGACCTGGTCGGGATTGACGATATGGATGGCGGCGTCGGCCTGGATGTCGGCAGCGGTGACGGCGCCTTCACGGCTAACCTTGATCGAAAGGGTAAGCGGCTCGCGTTTCTGCGAGACGATTAGGACTTTCTTGAGGTTAAGGACGATATCGGTGACGTCCTCGACGACGCCTTCGATGCTCTGGAACTCGTGGTTCACGCCTTCGATCTTGATCGAAGAAATAGCGGAACCCTCGATGGAGCTCAGGAGGACGCGGCGAAGCGAGTTGCCGATCGTGTGGCCGTAGCCGGCCTCGAAAGGTTCGGCGACGAATTTAGCGTAGGTCGACGTGGAGCCTTCCTCGATCTTTGTGAGCTTTGAGGGGAGTTCGAACTTTCCGAGACGTTTTGGCATGGCGGTGAACTCTGCAGGTTGAGGAGTAAGAGAAGTGGTTGTTGAATACGAACTGGCTTAGAAGCGCGAGTAGAACTCGACGATCAGCTGTTCATTAACGCCTGGTTCCATCTCATCGCGCTTGGGAAGGCGATTAACGATGGCTTTGAAGGCCTCGGCATTGAGCGTGAGCCAGCCGGGGACGTTGCGAGCGCGGTTCTCTTCGAGGCAGCGCGTGGCGAGCTGACGGGAGCTCGGCGAGTTCTTGATTTCAACTTCGTCGCCGGTCTTCACGTTGTAGCTGGCGATGTCGACCTTGTGACCGTTGACGCGCACATGTCCGTGATTAACGAACTGGCGGGCAGCGGCACGGGACTTGGCGAAGCCGAGAAGATAGACAACGCTGTCGAGACGGGTCTCGAGGAGTTGGAGGAAGCGTTCGCCGGTGATGCCGCGTTCGCGCTTGGCGTTTTCGAAGACGCGGCGGAACTGACGCTCCAGCAGGCCGTAGATATAACGAAGCTTTTGCTTTTCGTTAAGGCCGACCGCGTACTCAGAGAGTTTGCGGCGGAGCTTCGGGCCGTGCTGGCCCGGAGGATAAGAACGCTTTTCGTAAGCCTTGGTGGCGCCGAAGATCGGCTGGCCAAAACGGCGGCTGATTCGGGTGGTAGGTCCGGTGTAACGAGCCATGGGAAAACCTGGTATTTAAAATGGTTAGACTTGGAGTGGGCGTATTACACGCGACGGCGCTTGCGAGGGCGGCAGCCGTTGTGCGGGACGGGCGTGACATCGATGATCGAAACGATTTCGAGGCCGATCGCCTGAAGAGCGCGAATAGCGGAATCACGACCGAGGCCGGGACCGCTGACTTCGATAACGACGTCCTTAAGACCATGAGACATGGCGTTACGGGCGGCATCTTGAGCAACCACCTGAGCGGCGTAGGCGGTGGACTTACGCGAACCGCGGAAGTTGCACTTGCCGGCGCTGGACCAGGCTATGACCTGGCCCTTGGCGTCAGTGATCGAAACGATCGTATTGTTGAAGGAAGCGAGAACGTGGGCGACGCCCGAGGTGACGTTCTTGGAACCCTTGGCCTTGCGGACCTTGATGGTGCCTAGCTCTTCCTTGAGGAGATCTTCAGCCGTGGGCTGTTTGGCGACGCCGCCGATCAACTCGACAGGTTTATCGCTAGCAGCTGGTGCGGTTTGTTCGCCGGCAGGAGCCTTAGCGGGCTTTTCAGCAACCGGAGCTTTAGCTTCGGCGCCGGCGGCGGGTGAGGCTTCCTTCTTGGGAGCTTTCTTGGGGGATGTCTTTTCTTCGGCCATGACTTTAATTATTCAGCTGCTTTTTTGGCGACACCCACAGTCTTGCGGGGGCCCTTGCGCGTGCGGGCGTTGGTACTTGTGCGCTGACCGCGAACCGGGAGGCTGCGGCGGTGACGGATGCCACGGTAGCAATTAATCGCCTGGAGGCGCTTAAGATTGCCGGTGAGTTCACGGCGAAGATCGCCTTCAACCACCCATTTGTGCTCGGTGATGATCTGGAGAATCTTATTGAGCTGCTCTTCTGTGAGGTCAGAGGCGCGCATGTTGGCGTCAAGGCTGGCTTCCTGAACAATCAGGTCAGCGCGCTGTGGGCCGATTCCGTAAATATAACGGAGGGAGATCGCGACTTTCTTTTTCGCGGGAATTTCAACACCGAGTAGACGTGGCATGTTGGGTTAGGTTTAGAGTTTAGTTTGGAAAGTGAAAAAAGTTAGGAGGCGGCCGACGTGGCGGCTGCGGGAGGCATGGTGCGCGGGATCGTGAGGATCTCGGGACCTTGATCTGTCGTGAGCACGGTGTGTTCGAAGTGGGCGGAGGGCGTACCATCGGAAGTGACGACTGTCCAACCATCGCTCAGCGTCTTAACGCGATAACCGCCAAGATTGACCATCGGTTCAATCGCGAGCGTCATGCCGGGACGAATCAGTTCGGTCTTCGCTTTTTTTCGGTCGAGGAAATTCGGAATCTGCGGTTCCTCGTGCATCGAGACGCCGACCCCGTGGCCGACCATTTCGCGCACCACACTGAAACCGTGTGATTCGACAAACTTCTGGACCGCTTCGGAGATGTCTCCGATGCGATTGCCGACCGTGGCCTGGCGGATGCCGATGGCGAGTGCTTCTTCGGTGACGTTTAATAGTTCGTCAACCCGAGTGGGTACCTGGCCGATTTTGACCGTGGTGGCGTTATCACCGATGTAACCGTTGTACTGAACGACGATATCGAGCGAGACGATGTCTCCTTCGCGAAGAATCCGTTTTATTGAACCAATTCCGTGAACGACTTCTTCGTTCACCGAAAGGCAGCTGTAAGCAGGATAGCGGCGGGAACCGAGTTGGTAGCCGTAACAGGCGCTCCGGGCTCCGTGCTGGGCGATTAATTCGCGCGCAGCCTGATCCAAGTCGTAAGTCGACACGCCGGTTTGAACACGTTTTTTTAGTTCGTGCAAAACAGCAGCAGCAACAGCGCACGCATCGCGCATTCGGCCGATTCCCTCTTTGTTCTTGATCGGGATCATATCAGGCAGCAATGGCGTCGGCCTCGATAACGAGGCCATACGTACGATAATGTTCGATGACGGAAATAGCCGAGAACTCGTGGCCGACGATGACGCTGTGAAGCGTTTCGTCGCGAGTCTCGATCCATTCGTCGAACACTTTAGCTTGGAGCAACGTAGCCGGGAAGCCGGTAAGGGCGAATCCCGCATCGGGTTTGCGCGTCCAAAACCAACGGCGCATCAGCGCGAGCGTGGTTTCATCATCCACGGTTTTGCCGTGGCTGGCAGCACGCTTGGCCAGATGGCCGAGCGGCGTGCAACGCGAAATCTCCTGCTGCATCAGACCAGCGAGAGAGACGTGCTCAAAATTCAAAGAACGGAGCTGGTTCATCAAGTTATCTGTCTGAGAACTTGTTAAACCAACGAGTAGCAATCTAATCTTGGCGGCAGCGCCAAAATTGGAAAAGAGGTCAGAAAGTGAAGACACCCGGACCAAAGTAAAGAGCGAATTACCGGGTAACGATTATTTCAACAGCCAAGCGACCATGCCGGTCGCGAAGAGAATACCGAGAACGAGCCAGAGCTTGCCAACGGTTTTCAAGTCAGCCGCCTCGCCGATGGCGCTAGCCACCGCCGGATTGCGGGAACGAATGCGGCCTTTTTTGAGGAAGCCATCGTAGTGACGCTGTAGAAGGAAGGTTTCAACTTGGCGCATCGTGTCGAGGATAACGCCAACCGTGATCAGCATGCCGGTGCCACCAAAGAAGTAGGCAACGCGCTGAGGAACATTGAGCTCAAAGAGCAAAACGTCGGGCATGACAGCGATGAACGTGAGGGCGAGAGCGCCAGCGAGCGTCATGCGGGTCATGATAAAATCAAGGAAGCGTGCGGTCGGTTCACCGGGGCGAACACCGGGAATGTAACCACCGTATTTCTTGAGATCGTCAGCGATCTGGATCGGCTTGAACATAACCGACACCCAAAAGTAGCTGAAGAAAAGGATCAGGGTCGTGTAGCCCGCGTAGTAAATCCAGTTGCCGCGAAGAAGATTGCTGGAGAACTCCATCATCCACTTCCAGTTCATGTAGGCACCGAGCTGGGAGAAAATCTGCTGAGGGAAGAGCAAAATGGCGCTCGCGAAGATCACAGGCATAACGCCGGAGTAATTGATCTTCAGTGGAAGGAACGAGCTCTGACCACCCATCACTTTGTTACCGACTACGCGCTTGGCGTATTGAACAGGGATTTTGCGCTGACCCTGAACGATCAGAATGATGAACACGATGACAGCGACAAAAAGAAGGACCATCACCGCCGCATGGCCGAGATTGAGTTTAGCGACACCCACAGGTCCGAAAAAGAGATTCTTCGTCGCACTGGCGGCGCCTGGAATATCAGCAAGAATACCGACCGTGATCAACAGCGAGACGCCGTTGCCGATGCCACGTTGTGTAATCTGCTCGCCCAACCACATGAGGAGCATCGTGCCGGCCGTCATAAAGATGACCGAGGTCATCAGGAAGCTCCATTTCGAGGCGATGACGATGGAACCGTAAACGTTCACATCAAAAGCGTCGCCGAAAAGACGGCTCGGATTTTCCAACGCCAAAATCAACAACGTACCCTGCACGATACAGATTAAAACCGTGGCGTAGCGGGTGAGCTGCGTGAGCTTCTGGCGGCCGACGTCACCTTCCTGTTGAAGGCGGCTGAGCATCGGAACCACCGCTGTCATCAACTGAAAGATGATGGACGCGCTGATGTAGGGCATGATGCCCAGCGCACAAACCGCACCCTTGATGAGGGCGCCGCCGGTAAACATATTATACAGGCTGGCCATTGCGCCACCTGCACCACCCGTCTGCGCCGCGAAAAAGTCCTGCAGCGGCTGCGGATCGATGCCCGGGAGCGGGATATGCGCGCCAACACGCGCGATAAACAACAGCGCTAGCGTATAAAAGATTCTCGAGCGTAGCTCGGGAATTTTCAGCGAATTCGTGAAAGCGGAGAGCACGGAGGTAGGTGGTGTAAGGTGAGAAAAAACGAGACATCAGGCGCGTGATGCGCGCCCGAACCGATCATTAAGCAACAATGGCCTGACCGCCAGCTTTCTCGATCTTCGCTTTCGCGGCGTCGGAGAACTTAGCAGCAGTAATGTTGAATGCGCGGGTAATTTCACCGTCGCCCAGAACTTTGAGCTTTTGGCCGTCGGGACGAATGATCCCGTTCTGCGCCAACACGGCAGCGTTCACCTCGGTGATCGAAGCATCGAGCCGGGCGAGATCGCCAAGATTCACCAGAGCGTAGCTCGTGCGGAAATTGTAGTTATTGAAGCCGCGATGAGGGAGCTTGCGGTAGAGGGGCATCTGGCCGCCTTCGAAACCGGGGCGAATGCTGCTGCCAGAACGGGCAGTCTGACCTTTGCCACCGCGACCTGAGGTCTTACCGTGGCCGCCGCCTTCGCCGCAACCGACGCGCTTCTTGCGGTGAATAGCACCTTTTACGTTCTTAAGTTCGTGTAATTTCATATGTGTCCTAAAGGCGCCCTACCCTCCATTTTGAAGGGCAGGACTCGGATAATGGTTAATAAAAATCAGGCCTGACGGGCTTTCTTGATGTCAGCGGCCAAACGTAGCTGGAGGAGACCGTTGAGCGTCGCGTGAACCACAGCGATGTGGTTTTTGGAG
>Ga0302321_100002298_pt1 | contig 16405 bp, 15 predicted proteins | sample Fen_T0_1_FD_202505 | JGI IMG/M metagenome (GOLD analysis project Ga0302321, IMG submission 202505) | Peat permafrost microbial communities from Stordalen Mire near Abisko, Sweden - Fen_T0_1 | ecosystem: Environmental > Terrestrial > Soil > Wetlands > Permafrost | place: Sweden: Abisko...
GCCTACCGAGAATTAGTCACGGACGTCGTGAACCCTTCTGGGCATCTTGTTTTGGCCACGTTTGCCCCCGATGGCCCCGAGCGATGTAGCGGACTTCCCGTCCAACGACATGATGGCGTAAGTCTGACTAAGCTCCTCGGGGCGGAATTTGAACTGTTGCACGAAGATCGTGAAAGCCACGTTACGCCTGCGGGCAACGAGCAACGCTTCTGCTGGACAGTATTTCGGAGACGCTAAGGATCGCAGTCTGCCGTGTTGAGATGCCGGTCCGGTGGACTCCCCACCCTTGGGCTGTGCCAAGGGAGTTCGATTGGCTTGACAACATGGCCATTCCGCCATACACTGCGAGTATCGAATCTCTCATGCCCACTAAGGAAGACACGTTTCGCAAGCAAGCGCGGGTGCTCAAGGCGCTCGCAAATGAGTCACGCCTACGGATTGTCGATCGACTGTATCGCGGCGAATGTTCGGTGGGAGAGCTTACTGAAATGATTGGCTCTGATCAGTCAACCGTATCGAAGCATTTGGCGATATTGCGAGCACATGGGGTTGTATCAGACCGTCGCGAGGGCAATGTCGTGTACTACAAGCTGATGACGCCTTGTGTGATGAATTTCTTCTCTTGCGCCACTCAAGTCTTGAAGGAACGCGACTGAGCGGAGGCTCTTTTTTTGTCCCAATATTGCTAACATGGCCATGTCGCCATAAACAAGGTGGCCGTTATCGGCCTGTCATTGCCTGAGATGATTATCCTGCGCAAGGTCCTGAGGATCCCACTTATCGTGACATTCGCCAGCGTCGTGGGTCTAGGCATCCTCATCGTAGGCTACCTGTTCAACATCGTGATGTGATCGAACATGTAACGGAGAGAATATGAAAATCAAGATCCTTGGAACGGGTTGTGCGAAATGCAAGAAGCTTTACGCGGAGGCCGAAAAGGCCATTGCCAGCTCAGGCAGGACGGTAGAGCTCGAAAAGGTCGAGAAGATTGATGAGATCATGAAGTATGGCGTCATGATGACTCCAGCTCTCGTCGTGGACGAAGAAGTCAAGTCGAGCGGGCGCATCCCAGCCCCGTCGGAGATTGTATCGTGGATTACTTCGGATGCGACTGGCATGCCGCAGTGATGCGGCAGGATGCAATTTAGGAATCCCCATGCTCAACCGCCTCGTAGCCAACGCCGGCCAGTACATTCATACGAACCCCTGGCTCGCGCTCGTGGCAGTATTCTTGGGCGGCATTATCACTGCGTCAAACCCCTGTGTGCTCGCCATGATCCCACTCATGATGAGCTTTGTCGCGGGCCGCAAGGATGATAAGACGAGCATTGGTCGTGCATCACTTTATTCCTTCGTCTTTGTCCTTGGCCTTGCCCTAACGTTCACCGCTCTCGGGATGGTGGCAGCTCTCGCGGGCAAGCTGTACGGCGACGTATCTGGAATATGGAACTGGATCGTAGCCGCCGTGTGCGTACTGATGGGCCTAAATCTTGCCGGTGTTGTGACGGTGCCCATTCCTTCGCTTGGCGGTAAGGTCCAACCGAAAATCAAGGGCTACGTTGGCGCACTGTTGCTTGGTTTGCTATTCGGTCTTGTCTCTGCGCCTTGCGCTGGACCCATTCTGATCGTTTTACTTACTTACCTGGCAGGCTCGGGCGCTTCGATTGCATGGGGTGCGTTGTTGCTGCTGGTCTATGCTCTGGGGCATAGCGTCCTCATTCTGATTGCCGGCACCTCGATGGGAGCTGCTCGAACACTGCTCGAGAACAAGAATACGACACACGCTCTAGACCTTCTGCGCCGCGCAGCGGGCGGGGTGATTGTGCTGGTGGGGATCTATTTTGCCTATCATGGCCTCAAATGAACGGAGATATCATGCGCCGCTTTTCCATTTTTGCTCTTTTGGTTTTGTCCGTCACGGTAACGGCTTGTGAGAACCGCAAGGCTGACGCCGCACAGGCGTCAACCTCTGCCGCCGTCGTGACGTCGTCGGGCTCAGGTGCGCCCTCGCCAGTCTCGAACGACTCTGCGGCTAAGGTCGTAAAAATCGTCTTCGTTGGCAAAGATCATGCTTGTGACTGCACTCGCAAGAAGGTGGACACTGCGTTGGCAGCCCTGCACAAGGTTCTGGGAACTCCTCCCAAGATCCCAGTGGAGATGCTGCAAGCCGACACTGAGGAGGAGAAAGTCGAACCGTACCGGAAGCAGAAGCCAATGATGGCAATACCAGCAATCTACTTCGTGGACGGGAAAGGCAGCGTGGTGGAAATACTCCAAGGCGAGATAACCGAGGAGCAAGTAAGCGAAGTTCTGGGCGCTTCGACCTCTGCGAGGGGCAGTCGTTGAGTGCGTGACTGCAATTAGTCATGAGCATGCTTGTGGTGAATGTCCAGGGCATGGTCATGTTCGTGCCTCAGTGGTTGGTGCCGATGAAGATGTGAATGCTCACCGACAACCGGCGGGCTGTGAACGTGACCATGGTGTCCATCGTCGTGGACGTGGGGATGATCGTGCTCCATCGCCGAATGCTCGTGGCTGTGACGGTGCCGCTCGGTGATGTGTAGCCAGACACCGACTCCAAAAAGGCCGGCGGACACAGCAGTCCACACTCCCATTTCCTTGTTGCCGAGCGCCAAAACCAATGCCGCCCCAACAAATGGAGCCACGGCAAAGATCGACCCGCTGCGGGCGGCTCCAATTCTGCGCTGCGCCAACAAATACAAGCGCAAACTCAGACCATACCCCGTGGCACCGCACAATAACAGGACAACCGCAGCCTTCACGCCGGGCATAGGTTCATGCATGGTGATCGCCGCGGCACCAGTGAGCAGGGCACCAAGCGCGCCCTTGTACGCGACAACGAGTACCGGATCCTGTTCAGCAAGGCCGCGGGTAATAGTATTGTCCGCGGCCCACGCGGCCGTTGCACCCACGATGGCCAGGGCACCGAGTGCGCTCCAGCCTCTACTCGAGTCTGTGTCCAATGTGAGTGCTGCCCCACCGAGTGCCATGAACGCTACAGCCACGATCACGCGCCGTCCAATGGGCTCACGGTACACGGCCCATGCCAGAAGCACCGTAAACACCGCTTCCAAATTCAACAAGAGCGTGCCCGTCATCGCGCCCGCGCGCTGAAGGCCCCAAACGAGCAGTGTTGGCGCAATGCCGGCCCCCACGATTGCGATGGCGAATAGCCGCCCCAAGTGTGCGCGACGCAGGGGTGCGCCCTCGGACCGTCTTACCAGGCCAAGCAGTAATGACGAAAGACTAGCGCCAGCGTAGAGCAATGCCGCAGTAGATAACGCGCCGAGCCCATGTCCAACCAACTCCACAATGGGCGTGGTCACGCCGAAGCTTACCGCCGCCAACAAGGCTAGCCCTGTTCCAACAGCTATGGGTGAACTGGTTCGCCGCACCAGCGCATCTTAGCGGATACCGCTCCGGGGCGATAACCCAACTTTAGTCGTTGCGGATCGATAGGTCAGCTTTGCTGAAGGAATTCCGCATTCGAGCGAAGTAAAAGTGCCGGAAGTGACTGGGGCGACCCTACCCTAAGCGAACGCTAGGAAAGCAACTTGAACACTCGCTTAAGCCAAGCGACCCACGTCAGCGCGAATGGTGCGACTGCAACTTTGGTGAACTGTTCCCGGACTCTTTTGGCTGGACCGTTCGCGGCGGGATTCGCTACCCTGTTCGTTATTACCAGCTACTCACGCTTACCGGCGTTGCACTGAAGCCCGTTTCGGCGCCATTACCCAATTGGCCATCGTTGTTGCTGCCCCAGCAGCGCAAGGTTTCGTCAGCGAGCCGAGCGCAAGCGTGGTCTTGCCCAGCAGCAACTGAAACCGCCGTTGAAATGCCCTGAACCTGGACGGTGGCAGCGCTGTCGTCGAATGTGCCGTCGCCGAGTTGCCCCGCATTGTTGCCGCCCCAACACCACACGCTCCCGTCGCCGAGAAGTGCACACGCGAAGCCGCTGCCCACGGATACCGCCGTCACATGGGCCAGCCCCGCAACGGGTTGGGGAACGGGAGTCACATCAGTGTCCGTGGCGTTGGGGTTGAGACTCCTCCCCCAACACTGAACCGAGCCGTCGTCGAGAACCGCACACGCACTGAGGGAACCGCAAGCAACCGATGTGACTACCCCCAACGTGCCAACCTGAACCGGCGTCGTGCTCTGCAGAGTGGTTCCATCCCCAAGTTCGCCCCACTGGTTATTTTGGCCCCAAGACCACAACGTGCCATCCTCGCGCAAGGCAAATGAGGCTTCGACATCTTCGGCGACGGAGACGATGTTCGACAGCCCGTCCACGGTGACGGGGTCACGGTTGGGTGGAGGCGTCCCGTTGAAACTCGGCGCGGGGTCCGGATAGGAGTACCAGCAGGCAACGGTACCATCCGGGAAGAGGACGCAGGGTTTGCTGCCACCTGCCGCGAGCTGCAGCGGAACCTTACCGTCGAAAGTGGTGTCGGGAACGGACGCTCGCGTCGGTAGAAATGAGAAGCCTGGCGCTCCCAGCGTACAATTGACGGTTCCGTTGCTCTTGAGCGAACACAATCGGTTCACCCCGGCGGAGATTTGAGTCACGTTTCCGGTAGCGTCCACCACCAAGGGATCGGTCAACTCCACCACGGGCTCCTTGTCGAAACATCTAGAGATGGAATTGCCCCAACAACGCACAATACCGTCGCGTGAGAGCGCGCAGCCGAATTCATTGCCCGCGACCACCTGAACCACGTCGCTCAAGCCATAAGCGGATACGGGCACTCCATGCCCCTCCCGAACGCCGCATCCAAGCGCACCAGCGTAGTTGCTTCCCCAGCATCGCACCGTACCATCCGTGAGTCTGGCGCAGCTCGTTCCACCATTCGACGCAACTGCTGTGGCGTTAGATAGGCCTTCGACGGCAACCGGCTTGGGGCTATCATCGTTCAGGGAAGCATCGCCCACTTGAACCTCGCGATGGTAATCCCAGCAGTAGACCTCCCCCGATCTCAAGCGAGCGCACGTGGCACTTTGCGCAAGCTCCGTGACATCCGAAACGCCGATGAGGGGCACTGGAGCAAGCGTAGGTGCGGCATCAGCCAAATTCGGAAATATCAGGCCCCAACACGACACAGTGCCGTCACTCAACAGGGCGCAGGTTTCGTTCCCATGGGTGGACACATCGACAGCTCCGCGCAAACCTGCGACGGGCACGGGTACTTGCGAATCGACTGTCGTGCCATCGCCAAGTTGGCCCGCTGAATTGAAGCCCCAGCACCGAACGGTTGCATCAAGGAGAACAACACAAAATGTCGCCATGCCCGCAGACAGCGCGGTCGCCGCATAGGGCAGCTCGACCTTGGTGGGCTCCTCGCTGCCGAACGTCGTTCCCCCGGGGATCGTGTACAGGTATTGTGCCCAACACCAATCCGAACCGTCGCGCTTGAGGGCGCACGTGCCCAAAGCCCCCGTTGCCATCGAGTGAACATCGCCGATTCCCTGCACTCGCTGCGGAGAAAGGAGGTCCACTTCGTCCGAGGTCGTTGGGAAACCCGTACCGAGGATTCCGATATTGTAACCCCAGCAATCGGCGGAGCCGTTCGCGAGCACAGCGCAGGAATAGTCCTGCCCCGCCTGCACGGACACGGCATCCGTAATATCCAACACCTTCACGGGCTGCGTGCTCGACTGTGTAGAGCCATTGCCCAGCTTACCGTGCTCGTTATCACCCCAACACTCAATCGAATGATCGTCGCGCACGGTGCAGACATGGGTCGTCCCAACGGACAGCGTCTTTGACGGAACCAAGCGAGCTTCAACGTCCAAAGAATCGGATGGGAGACGCTCGCGGCTTCCGCAACCCGAAAGGACCAATAACAGATCCAGAGCTTGGCCGTACAGACACGCGCTGCCGAATGATCGCGCGACTCGCCCTTTGCATCCTAGTCGCCGCGCATGACCATCCCGAGCATCCATGACGGCCAGCATACTGCATAATCCGGCTTAGCCTTAACCCTAAAGTATTCCCGCGTTTCTCCGCCACGTTTTCGCGGACGCCTTGGATGCCTGGGTCCTGCCAGAAATGGAGCGCGGGGTGGCGTGTCACTCTGCGCGTTCCAAGAGTCTCTTATGCTTCGATCGACATTGACGGAATTTGTCACCGCGAATGAGACAGCGATTTCGAGAATTCTATGTGGGGATGGCCGCGGTTGCGACAGCCAGTACATCGCGGCGGAGCATATTCACCGGGACGTGAGTGACTGGCGACAATTTTTTGGTGTCTTGTTACCGCGTCTTCCCGAGCAGCCGCACACTCACCCGAGCGATTGACTCAAAGTGCATGTTGTACGTTAGGACCGGTAACCCCTCGCGTGCAGCAATTGCCGCGATCCAAATGTCGTTAGTTGGAATGGGTGTACCCACACGTCGCAGGTAAGTCACGATTTCGGCGTAGATCACCGACGCAGCGTCATCCAACATTCGGCTCCTGTCCTCTCGCACTCGCGAGCGGGCGGCGTCGGTGTCAACACAGCGGAGTGTGCGGCGGCACTAGACTCAAACGCAGGCGCGGCTAGTGCGAGAGGCGGTGGCTCTTCGCCCTTGAGACGCATGATACCGAGCACCCGCATGAGGCAGCGGCGGCCATAACGGGTTACTGTGCCGCGAATCTGATGTTCGCCATCAAACGAGCTTGGCGGGCGTAGGAACGTTCCACACATGGCTGCGGCAATATTTGCGCGAGTTAGCGACCCCAACGACGTTTCCGGTTGGCATGGCGAACAAGGCCTCACAAGCTGGGAGGATTCCCGTTAGGCCAATGGCGATACTGCCTGCTGGATGTTCGCTGCGCGTTGGGTTACTTTGAGGGCGATTCAATCCACGTGAGGTGCCGGATGGGAACTCGACTAATCGAAGGGGTGCTGTCGGTTGTTCTTTGTTTGCCGTCATTGGGTTGCGAAGAATCCAAGAAGGAAAGTACTAAGGCTCAAGTGTCTGCGGTAGCGCCTAGCGCGACAACGCCGCCGCCAACAGCGGAACCCACGGCCGAGGGTTGCAAAGCCAGCGGCGACAAGCCAATGCAGCTTGGATCGGTGTTGGGTGACGTATACGGGCTAATCGGGGATTCGACGCACCTGTATTGTGCCACTTGGCAGGTCTACGGCGGCAGGGGAGATATCAACAAGATTCGAAAGGACGGTCAGGGTTCGCAGGCGTTGGTCGGGTTGAAGCTCGAACCCAGGGGTCTGGCGTTGGACAACGACGCGCTCTATTTTACGGCAGGCATACGACTCAACAGCATTCCCAAAGCGGGAGGCGCGACGGCGACATTGGACGAGAACTTCTCGTCGCAGACCATTGCAGCAGATGACAAGGACGTGTACGGCGTTCCGGGCAACTACGGACCCTACGATCGACTGGTACGAATTGGGAAGAAAGGCGGGCAATCGACGGAGCTCGCATCGGCAAAGCGGCCCAAGACTAGCCCGGGCACGAACGGTTACAACGGCATGGCGGTCGATGATTCAGGGATATACGTCGCGGACTCGGGCAATGGTCGCATCTTAAAATTCGCGCTGGCTGTCGACAAACCTCAACCATTGGCGACCGGCTTGAAACACCCCTTTGATCTCTCGATTGATGCTACGAACGTCTATTTCAGCCTAGCTGGCGGCGAGTTGATGACGGTGTCCAAGACGGGCGGCAAGGCCACGAAACTTGCGACAGGGTTGGCGGAGAACGCGCGAGTCGCCGCCGATTCCGGGACTGTGTACACGGTACACGCATCGAAGGACGGGGGCGCCACCATCGCGACGGTTTCGCTGTCCGACGGTACTGTCAAGCCCATCGCCTTGGTTCCGGAGTCCCACTTGGTATCAGCCGTCGCGGTTGACAAACAATGCGTTTACTGGGCAGAGCGATTCGACGCGACAAAGAGCGTCGTGTTTGCGCTAGCTAAGTAGCTTTCGGCAGTAACACTACCCGATTACCCTCAGGGTCACGCGCACGACGGGCAGTCCAGTTGCCGGTGAGTCGCAAGAACCTGCCCGAAGTGTGCCTCAGTTTCCCGACGAAACGCGCTCCCAAATCTGACTGCGCCCGATCTTGACGACGACCCGAACGTAGCCGAATAGTTTCAAACGATTGCCGTTGTCAATAACCTCAATGTTGCCTTGATAAGTTCGGCCCTCTTTGGGAGAAAGCACATATCCGCTGCTCCAGCCCTTGGATTCACGCTTGAATCCCCAAAGAATCTCAAGGCCGCGGATGGGCTTGTTCTTCTTATCGCCTGCGCAGTTCTTGCAAACGGGGTCTTGATTGTCTTTGGGTAGAACCAGCAGTTTCTCTATCCGTCCGTGCAATTCCCCGTGGACCTCGACGATTCTGACGATTGATTGTGCTTGGCCTGTCTTGTCGTCGATAGTCTTCCAGTACCCTACCGGTGAAGCTTCGGCATTATCAGCCCGCGCAATTCCTTGGTGTGTCGTCACAAGTACGACGGACAAAACAGTCCTCAGTAGGGCATTCATGGAATAGTCATCTCGAACTTCGTCATCCTGCCGCTCTACTTTCTTTCGGGTGGCGTATTCCCGATACAACGCCTGCCGTCGTGGATGGCCGTGCTCGTGCACTTGAACCCCGTGACGTACGGCGTGGACCTCATGCGTGCAGCTCGATCTCGTCGTGCTTGGCGGTTTCGCGCTGGCGATGGTTGTGATCAAGTCGTGGGGTCCTGGCAGAGATGCCATGGGTCGGACCATTTCACTTCAAGTTGCGACTGTATGTGCATGATGATTGCGACACACACCTCCACGGCCGCCAACGGGATCGGAATAGGAGCCCGCACAGGCCGAGCCAACCGTCGCTTTCAGTCGAATATTCATGATCTCATTCCTCCAGTTACTAACTATTCGGACTTGAGAGCAAAGATCACCGGCACTGAGAAAAAGCTATGAGAATTTCATGCGACTTGCTCTCTAATGGAAATTCTGAGATTCCCACCTCGCAGAGGGCTAGTGCCACAGGGGTTCACGGATTGTCAGTGGTAGCCTCCATGAATAATCGCGGGGCACGGGTGCGTTCCTCAGTGTGCGACCCGGACGGGTCAAATATGACCTTGCACGAGCGTTTGCTTTTCGGTGTTCCGTTACCGCGACGGTCGCGGACTGCAGTATTGAGTGGGCGCACAAATCGCGCAAAATATGCATTCTTGGCATCAATCTGGGGTGAGAGTTGCATTCGAATAGCGTATCGAAGCGTCCAAGTGTGGCGAGTGTGGTTCCCGTGCGCGCGGGAAGCACGGGCCCGCAGAGCGGCTCACTGTTACCCTATTACGGTTAACTCCTGCGGATTCCACCTTGGTGCACAGATAACAATTGCACTTGAGTTGTCACATTCACACTTCAGTGCTTGACGCAACGCTCACTCCGAATTAGTTTGCGCCACTATTATGTTCGCGCAACAGTGCAGCAATGCTGCGTGGTTGTCACGGGTTCGTCGGCTTCACACAGTGGGGGCATATGGCGTTTGCCTGCTGGTGCTAGTATCAGCAAGTAGCGCACAGGTGACGACTCCAACAAGGGAAGCCGTTAGTGCTCCTTCACAGAAGGCTTCCAATCTGGGCGATATTCTTTCGGGGCAGGCCAAACAGGAGTACGAGGCTGGGCGGCTGCTCTACTTGGACGGGGACGCTGCCTCAGCACTGGTCAAATTTCAGTCGGCATACGACATTTCCCACGATCCGCGTTTGTTGTGGAATCTCGCGGCCTGCCATAAGCAACTTCGCCACTATGCAAAGATCGAGCGGCTGCTTCGGCAATACCTCGACGAGGGACACAGCCTCATAACAGAGGCTGACCGGGCTGATGCCAACGCATTGTTACAGACGATCGTGCCTCTCTTGGCCGACGCCAACATTGACGCCAGTGAACCCGACGCCAGCGTTTACGTTGACGGAGAGTTTGCAGGTAAGACTCCAATCGGTCACGCAATCCGGCTCGATCTCGGCCAAAGGAAAATACGTGTAGAGAAGCCGGGGTTTGTGGCATACGAAGAGACCATCAATGTTGGGGGCGGTTCAGCGATTGCTGTCATCGTCAAACTTCCCAAGGAAGTGCATGAAGGCCGGCTGCGTGTGGTCTCCGACGGAGGCGCTCGGATTCGCATCGACGGTCAGGACATGGGTTTTGGTGTGTGGACGGGCAAATTGCCAAGTGGTTCCCACACTATCGACGTTGCCGCCACTGGCAAGCAACCCTACCACTCCGAAGTCACGTTGAGTGACAATCAGACTAAGACACTCAAGGCGATGCTGGAAGATCGCCGTGAATCGAACTCAGGCTTCGATACAACTTGGATCTGGGTGGCAGGGAGTGCCTTGCTCGCAACCGGGTTGAGCATCGCAGGCTACTACCAATTCGGTCCGGAACACCAAACACCGAATCCGCCGGTGGGGACGCTCTCTCCTGGCCAAGTCCAGCTTTCATCGAGAAGGCGGTAACAAGAAATGTCTATCCGAAAACGGTCGCTGATTGCCTTAGGCTTTGCAGCATTCGCTGTTGGCAGTGGCGGCTGCTCACCAGAAAGAACCAAATCACCCGGTTCACTCATGCTGGTCACCTCCACGGATCTGCAGGTGCCGAAAGACATTTCATCCGTTGGTATTCAGGTGCTGGATGGCAACGGCGTGGAGCGACACGCCAAGTGGTACACTCTCGGCTCGCGGCCGGATAGGACGGAACTTCCGGCAACCCTTGCAATCGAGCCAGGAAGCTCCGATAGCCCGATTCAGGTTAGGATTTTTGCCCAACGCACGGACGGTGAGGTGGTGGCGTTGAGCGAAGCCGTCACAACGGTACCTCGTGATCGTGTTGCGATGTTGCGCATGCCGATCGAGTGGCTTTCCGTCGGCATGGTCAAACCTTCCCAGAGCTCGTCGAGCGCACCGGACGCAGGGGTTCAGTTCCCCAGTGAAACGAAATTCGCTTCGACTGTCACTACGTGTCCCAAGGGACAAACTCCACATGCCGGCCTCTGCGAAACCTCGACGGTGGATTCAAGCTCGCTCCCGAACTACACGCCTGGTCAAGTTTACGGCGATGGATCCGGCAATGGCGATGGGGCTTGCTTCGATACGGTCAAGTGTTTTGCGAATGCCACGCCGGTTGTCGTTAGTGACACACAGAATTGTGTCGTCAACCGGGATGGGGCTGGGTACTTGGCGCAAACCTTGGGCATCCAACCTGCAGAAGCCACTAGCCGAATCTCGTTGGGAATGGTTCCTGCGGACGGCTCGGGTATCTGCGGGCCAGGCGGTTGCGTTGTCACCCTAGATTACAGTCCGAATGCACCCAATCTCGGTTGGAGCATCCTATCGGATTACTCGATTAAGTTACCCGGCGCCGTGTGCGCGAAGCTCGGGGACGGGTCTTTGCGCGCCGTCATTGCGACCGCAAACTGCTCGACGAAAAGTGCCGAACTTCCCACCTGTGGTCCGTGGTCGAGCGTGCATTCAACGGATGTTGGGCAACCTACGAAAAGTGATCTACTCTCGGAATGTTGGAAATTTGCCGCTACCGCTTGCCAGGGAATCGAGCGTTGTCGCGGTGGTACGGGCTTCATGGTGGGGGCGACTGAGGATGACGGGAAGTGCACGGAGCGCTTGCGGTTCCTATGTGACGCGAGCCTAACTCGGCCGGAAGCCGCACCTTGGCGCAAATACTTCGACAATTGTGGCGCGGCGTTCGCGGAGCCCAGCTGCCAGCAAATGGAGATCAAGGTTCGCAGTGCTTGCGTAGAACCAAGCGAGGCGACCAAAGCCGACAACACTGAGTGCATTTTCGGTGAATGCGGTGCCAATAGTACTTGTATGGGTGCCGTGCCGAGAGGGCGCGGTGTCTGCCAACCGCGCCTACCAGCCAATTCGCCGCACTGCGGAACCAATTCGGACATCGATGCTCTGCTCCCGCAGGGAGCCTGTCAAACGGGGCTCATTTGCAATATTGAGAGCCGAACGTGTCAGGTTCCAGCCAAGTTGCATGGCAGTTGCAGCGGTAATACAACGTGCGATGTAAACTTGAATTGCGTGAAGGGCACCTGTGTAGCCCCTCTCGACGCTGGCACAGCATGCAGCGATGACACCGAGTGCGGAGCGGGGTTGCATTGCATTGGCAGCAATAACCGGCAGCTGTGCCGTGGGCCAGGGCTGCCGGGCGAGAGTTGCAAAGTCGTAGCGGTCAATCAGCAGCAGGTTTTGTGGCAACAGAATCTCTGTGACATTACTCAGGGGCTCCGCTGTGATCCCGATACTTCCACCTGCGGGCTGGCTCGACTTGTGGCGCAGAAGGAGAAGTGCACTACGCTCAACAGCTGCGCCGGTGGGTACTGTTCGGGTATTCTGAGCAACGAGCCGACGGACCGCGGCGTTTGCGAGCCGTACGTGCCCGATGGGTCGTCGTGTAAATCTACGGCAGAATGTGGACCCCCAGCGGAATGTATCCAGAGCGTCTGCCGACTACGACCGGTCTTTGGCTGTTCGGTAGCTACAATGGAGTCCGTTCCCGGAGCATTGCCAACCTGCACCGACTCGCGCCTGACGCTTTGCAATGCAGGGTGTGTCGACCTCAAGGTTGATTCGAACAATTGCGGGCAATGTGAATTCACGTGTCCTGCTGGCTCCCAATGCAACGAAGGGGTTTGCGCCTGCGCACAACAGCAACTCCGCTGCAACGGGGTCTGTACACCAGTTCAGACAGATCCGAACAACTGTGGCGCCTGCAACAAGATTTGCCCGAGTGGCACGACCTGCACAAGTGGCCAATGTACGGGTTGCCCGTCGAATCGTACCGCATGTGAAAGCGGTTGCGTCGACACAACGAGTGATTCAGCCCATTGCGGCGATTGCTTGACCTCATGTGCCGCAGGTCAGACGTGCGTCTCCGGCAAGTGCAAGTCGAGCAGTACTGGAGCGGGCGGCGCAGGAGCGGGTGGCGCATCCAATACCGGCGGCACAAGTACCGGCGGCACAAGTACCGGTGGCACCACAGGCACGGCAACGGGCGGTACCGGCAATGTCGGGAGTTGCAATGCAGGCTCGTTGAATTGTCCGTGCAACACGTCGGGACTGTGCTTGGATGGGCTCATCTGCAGCACGGCAAATATCTGCAGAGCTGCAAACCCGATCGCAACCGGAGGGGCGTCTGGGTCAGGCGGCAACAGCGGCCTTGGAGGCACTCTCGCGTCTGGCGGTAGCACCGCAGGGACAATAACCAGCTCCTGCGCGTATTTGACCCCGCCTACCGCCCCGGGGCAGATGGTCATCACCGCAGGCAATTACGTCACACTTGGATCGCTCCAGGGCTACGCATTCACTTGGCCTTCAGATTCATGTGTCAATCCAGCCTGCGACCAGACAGGTTGTTCCTCGCCGTTTTCGAGTACCGCTATTTGCGCTGCGGGAATCGTCGCCGCTGACCCTACCTTCGCGTCGACAATGGGTATTGGATTCAGCCTCAACCAACCCTTCGAGGTTGCTACGACAAACACCGTTGCGTCGCCCGATACTATCGCGGTGAGTTACACCAATCCTGGCGGTTCGCCGCTTCGAGCACAAGTGTGGCAAGAATCGAGCAACACATACTATTGTGTTGACAGTAGCCAGTTTCATAGCGGCGAGCCCATTCCGATCTCGAAGTTCAACACTAAATGTTGGGATAATAGCGGAACGTCGCTCACGGCCGGAACTCCAATCAGTTCGATAGGCTTATACGTTCCAAGCAGCGATACGCAGAGCCGGTCTTGGTCGGCTTGCATGACCGGTGTGGCTTTCGGCAATGGCGGCACCGGAGGCACGTCAAGTACCGGGGGCACCTCCGCCATTTTGATTTCAACGGGTGGCGCCTCGGCGGGCGCCGGCGGTTCGACGACAACGAGTGGTGGAGCCTCTAGCATTGGTGGCACTTCGTCGACACTGGGTGGAACCACGAGTGCAGGAGGCGCCTCGGCTTCGGGTGGAACTACGGCTGCAGACGCGGGTTACCAGCCATGCCCCTCAGTAACGACATCGGGCGATGCGGGTGGAGCCTCGAGCGTGCCCCCGCTGGTGATTACTGGGACACCGCCAGAAGCCTACGTCACATCAGGGGATGGGTTATGGTACGGTTACCTGTTGATGCAGGTGGATCAGGCTGGGAGCACCATCGACCCCCCGGTAGCCTCCCTGACGTCTGACTTGCAACCTGCCTACTGCACGGCAGGGCTAGTGATGCCCGGAAATCTCGCAACGAACCCAACGTACGCCGGCTTTGGCTTCTACCTTCGCCAAAATAGCGATACCCACGAGGTCTTCGCCATGACTCCGGCAAGCGCGGGAGTGACGGTAGATATTCGCAACAATGCAGAGTCTCCACTATTCGTGCAGTTAGCCGGGACGACATCCGCGAATGAGCCAGTGACGTGGTGCGCACCGGTTGTGGGTAACGGTGGATACATTCCCTGGACTTCGTTCAACACGCGCTGCTGGGACAACTCGGGGAGCTCCTACCGATACGAGCAGCTGCAAAGCTTGTCGATCGTTGCGGGCCCTGGTTCGACTACGGCAACCACCGAATTCGATTACTGCCTCGTAAACGTGGCCGAATCTGGATCTCGTTCCAACGAGCTCCTAAATGGTACAGGTTGGATCGGGGGCGACAAGTATTTGTTCAGCGATGACCCAATGGGAATTCAAGGGAGCATATTCCTTGTGGGCGACGACATCGCCTACTCGCCACCCGCGGGCAACCCGTGCACGTCAGCGGGCTGCTGCATGCAGGGCAGCACGGTCGTCGACTCCACCAATGCGGCTTGGGGTGCATCAATTAACGTTGAACTCGGGTACTACCCGGGTACCCAGGCTGACAATACCGAATCCGTGTGCCCCTATCGAGGCGCGGCAAGTTGCTTCGATCTCGTGCTTGCTGGCGATACCGGCGGCAACACGTTGCGGTTTTCGGCTCGGGCAACACGGCACTGGGTTGATAGGCCAGCTTATCCATCAGTCGAAGTTCCTGCGTTCTCGAATGGCTGGTCCGGCCGTGTGTGCTTCTCGGATCTCAAGTGCCTATACCAACCGGGAAATTGTGAGATCACCGGGCAATGGTACCAGTTCATGGCATTCGTCCTCGGGGGTCAACGCAATTCCAACTTCGGTGTCTGTCTCTCTAGCTTGCGCGCCGTTCAAAACAATTAGTTCCTTCAGCCTCGATTGTGGTCCGTATGTTGAGCCCAAACGTTGTCAGGTTTTCATGTCGACCATGGCCGCTCGCTGCATGCCTCACATGGGCGTTGCACCCGGCCATGGGCATCGCACAGACTACGTCTCCCCGCGCCGCTGTCAGCGCGCAACCACCCAACGCAAAGCGGCCTGCTCCGAAGCCGAACAGCCCACTCGAGAAGCGGCTAGCAGAAGCAGATGCTGCGTTCCAAGCTCGCGACTTTGCCAAGGCGTTCGAACTCTATCGGCAAGTGGACGCCATTGAATCCACCGTCAAGACTCGAATGGGGATTGCGGATTGCTTGCGCGAACTTTCTAAGTACCCTGACGCTTACGATGCGTACAATGCGTTGCTGCGCGATAAGGGCGCCTCATTACCCCGCAATGATTTCGAACATGTGCAACAGGCGCTGAGCGCGTTGAACGCTGCAACCGCCGTTTTGGCCATTGATGTTAAAGAACCCGGGGCCCTTGTGACCCTCGATAACCTCTCGCTTGGCTCGAGCCCCATTGATGTATCGCGTCGCTTGATGCCGGGCACCGTTTCGGTCGCGGTAGCCAAGCAGGGGTTCGAGACGTGGTCGCAAAAAGTCGCGTTACGGGGCGGTGAAGAGCGACGGTTGAGCGTCGCGCTCTCACCCGTCAAGGTAACTGGCACGGTCGTGGCGCGAACCAACAGTGTCGAACCTTCGGAACTGTGGGTCGACGGCAAAAGTGCGGGGCCACTCCCATTCATAGGCGAATTGCCGGCGGGCGAGCATGTCATTGTTGCGAGAAGTGCGAGCGGCGAGAGTGCCCCCCGCAAGCTCGACGTCACAGCGGGAGGTCGTTTCGAAGTCGAACTCGCTACTATTCTAAAGCCAGGGTCTCTGCGAGTCTCAGCTACGGACGCAGCCGCGCTCGTTGAGATCGACGGCACGCCCGTCGGCTCAGGTCGCTACGAGGGCCCGCTCGCGCCAGGAAAACATGTCATCAAAGTGGAACGCGCAGGCTTCGAACCCAAGGTCACCTCGATCACGGTCGAGCCAGGTGAACAGGTCGCGATCGACAATGTGACGTTGGAATCGCTCAATAGTCTGAACGCGAAGAAGCCCGATTACCGAGGCCTGTACTTGCGTCTAAGCCTCGAAGGTCTGTTCGGCAAACCGACAACCTCGGTCGCCACTG